>Ga0209501_10002005_pt1 | contig 21801 bp, 22 predicted proteins | sample ArcticOcean_MG_C_4_FD_187434 | JGI IMG/M metagenome (GOLD analysis project Ga0209501, IMG submission 187434) | Marine microbial communities from western Arctic Ocean - ArcticOcean_MG_CB4_134 (SPAdes) (version 2) | ecosystem: Environmental > Aquatic > Marine > Oceanic | place: Arctic Ocean...
TTCCATTTTTTCTTTACTAGATTGAATCCTTCATCAATTTTTATTGTAAAAGAATGATGAGTTCCATGTGGAACTGATTCATTATTTGATTCTAAAATTGTCCCACCAACTCTAATTCTATCTAAAACATTATCTAATGATATTTTTTCTACTTTAATTGCAAGTCGTACATGAACTCTCTCACCTTTATCTGGTCGTGAATATTCCTTCTCTTGTTTGATTACCCTAGTTGTTTCACCTACAATCTTGTCATCAGTTTTTAAAATTCTTCTTATAGTTAGCAAATCATCCGAATCTTCAGGCATTAATGAAATTGTATTTTCATCAAGAGTCTTTGTTATCATAATTTTTTATAAAATCTCTAAAAGATAACTAGTTTGATTCTTCTTGTTTTTGTTGTACGTATTTTTCAACCCATTCTAGTGTTAACACTCCTCCTTCTGCCAAATTTACTAAAGAGTTTGATGATGCTTCTCCTGTAACTTTACCGGTATTCTTTCTAGTCTGTCTCCATTTTAGACTGGTATTTCCACTCTTTGATGAATAAATAACTCCTAACACATCTTTGGCGTTGACAAATGTTATCTCTCTAATTTTTTTTAGTGTCATTTTATCTGCTGCTTCTACATAGATTGAACCTAAATCCTCTCCCCTTTCAGCAAAAACTTCTGGATCTTCAAGATAACTTCTTGGTGCAAATGAACTACATGTGCTAGCTATGATAAATCTTCGAAAACTTTCCAATGTTGAGGGGGCATCAATCTCGACCATTTTTTTTCAATTAATCTATCTCTCTTATCAAGCTTATTGAAAGGTTCAAGTATGATTATTTGGAATTTTTACTGCAGACCGTGATGTACGCTATCCTATGACTTGATGATTAGGATCTTGAGTTCTGAGTCTGCAACTTAGAATTTTTATGACATCATTTTCTATACAATTCATGAAATCATTAACTGAATATCTTATATTTAAGACAAAATCCAGAAGAGCATTTGTTAACATTACATCAGATGTGGAAAAGTTAGTTACAAAAAGTGGCGTCAAAGAAGGTCTCTGTTTAGTTAATGCCATGCATATCACTGCTAGTGTTTTCATCAATGATAATGAAAGTGGGCTACATTATGATTATGAAAAATGGTTAGAAGAACTAGCTCCTCACGAACCAATTGATCATTATCATCACAACGATACTGGTGAAGATAATGCAGATGCACATCTGAAAAGACAAGTCATGGGAAGAGAAGTGGTAATTGCTATCACTAATGGTCAATTAGATTTTGGACCATGGGAGACTATTTTTTACGGTGAGTTTGATGGTAGACGAAATAAAAGAGTTCTGGTAAAAATTATTGGCGAATAAATTATCCAAAATCGGTATCACGTTTTTGTGATTGTTCAACATTCTTTCTTGCAGATTCACGCCATTCATCATCATGATTCTGTCTACCGTGATTACAATTTACACAACCCATAATTTTTCCATCAGGATTTTTCTTAAATTCATCGCATCCACAAAAACAAGCCATATCCTCACCAAATTTTCAGAGTATATCTTCTTTTACTCTTGATGTTTTACAACATTCACCCATTGGAATGTCACGACCTCTGGGACTTTTAGCTGGGCATTTTAGCATTACACACAATGCATCTGTAAATTGTTTGTTCATATGATGTTCAATTCCACAAACCATCTCTTCATCAATCTCAATTTTCAATGAACTCTCCATCAATACTTCTAGCAACCGACTATTTCTAATCATGGATGATGCAACTTTCTCGCCACTTTCTTTCAATGAAACCCCTGCTTTGTTATATGTGACTAAATCTCTCGCTGCTAATTTTTTGAGCATTTGTACAACACTAGGTTGACGAACATTCAGTCTTTTGGCAATAGTGCTAATCTTAACGTCATCACCTTTTTCTCTAATATGCCAAACTGCTTTTAGATACATCTCTGTATGTTCAGCTTCTGCAGTTCCAACAAACAAAACTTCTTCATCTATTGCATCCATGTAACATCTATTTTCTTTAATCTAATAAATTTTCAAGTCTATCAAATTGAAATTATGCCTTTTTAGCATCTTTTAGTAAATATTCGAAATATTCTCTTGCAAATCCTGCTAACCCGGCATGATCTGCCCAAATTGCTACTATTTCTGATGAAGTAGAATTGCTAATTTCTGGACCTAGTAAAATTACCACATATCTTTTATCTGAAATGATACCTCCTCCAAATAATCCTGTTCTGACTTTAACATCTGCCACTCGGGAAATTGCTTTTAGAGATTCCTTATCAATCTCATCTGATATCAAAATAGTAATCTTAATTCCTTTGTCATGTAATTCTCGAAGTTTTGGAAGTGCTTGCTTCACAATCATTTCTCCTGCTTGTGGTACTGCGATCATCACTTCTTCTCTACAATGTTCTACCATTTCCATAATCTTTGAGACTATATTCATTGCACCTGAGATGAACCAAATATCAGGTTTTTCACTAGTTCCACTTTTTTCATAAAGAGGAATTAATTCTGATAAAATGACATTTTTATTTTCTGAAAATCTTGTATCTGCTTTTTGCTTTGAAGTTTCTAGTGCATTTGATGGAGCTTTTGCAAAATATTTTGTTGGTCTGGCATCATCCGATCCAATCCACCCTTTTTCTTCTAGTGTACCTAAAATCTCATAAATCTTTGAATAAGGAACTCCTGAGTTTTGACTTATTTCTGACGCACTACTTTCTCCAATCTTAAGCAAAATTGTATAAGCTCGAATTTCGTAGCTTGTTAGACCGATCTTCTCTAACGACTTCTTTGTTTTATCAGAAATGCTCACGAACAAGATTAGCAAATTCGCTATTTAAATTGACTATGATCGTTCCCTATTTCATCTGGTGGTTAGTAGGAATTTCATTATATACTAACTTTTCAAAAATTAATTAATGGCTCTAATTCAGATATCCAATCAGTCATCAAAGACACAAGGTAAGAAATCCACTATTAGATTTACCCAAAGTATTTGCCCTGATTGTAACATGATTTTAGACGCTGAAGTTTTTGAAAGAGAAGATCAAGTTTTCATGTCCAAAGTTTGTCCAACACATGGAGAAACAGAGGAATTGTATTTCGGTTCTTATGATATGTATAAAAAATTCAGTACATACTGGGTTGATGGAAAAGGTGCACATGCTCCAAATGTAATAATGGAAGACAAATGTTCTTGTCCAAACAATTGTGGATTATGTTCAAATCACTTATCACATAGTGGATTAGCAAACATGATTGTTACAAACAGATGTGATCTTACTTGTTGGTATTGTTTCTTCTATGTTAAGAAAGGTCTAGAAGGTGCTTACATGTATGAACCAAATCATGATCAAGTAAGAGGAATGATGAAAACTTTAAGATCAGAAAGACCAATTCCAGGAAACTCTATGCAGATTACTGGTGGTGAACCAATGCTCAGAGAAGATATTTCTGATTTAATCAAAATTATGAAAGAAGAAGGTGTTGAACATATACAAATGAATACAAATGGAATCAGACACGCAATGGATCCAGAAGCAGGACGCGAAGTAAGAGTGGCTGGATGTAACAATCTATACCTAAGCTTTGACGGTGTTACTGCAAGAACCAACCCAAAGAACCATTGGGAAATTCCACATGCACTAGACACTTGTAGAAAAACTGGAACCACTGTAGTCTTTGTTCCAACTGTTATCAAATCAATTAATGATCATGAATTAGGAGGAATTATCAGATATGCACAAAAGAACTTAGATGTTGTACATGCAGTAAATTTCCAACCCGTATCATTAACTGGAAGAATGGGAAAAACTGAACGTGAAAAATATAGAATTACAGTACCTGATTGTATCCAAAGAATTGAAGAACAAACAGATGGTCAAGTAACTGTTGATGATTGGTATCCAGTACCAAGTTGTATGCCATTAACAAATGTGATTGAAGCATTCTCAAGTAAACCAAAATACGAATTATCTATTCACTTTGCATGTGGTGCAGGAGCTTATGTATTCCAAGATGCAGATACAAAGAAACTTGTTCCAATGACAAGATTCTGTGATATACAAGGTATGTTAGAATTATTTGAAGACAAAGCAGAACAAATTCGCTCTGGTGCAAACAAGTACTTTACAATGCTTGAAGTTGTAAGAAAACTCAAAGGATTTATCACTAAAGAAAATCAACCAGCCGGACTTGATTTGGCTAAAATGTTTGGAAATATCTTGATGAAGAGATCATTTGAAGCAGTAGGCTCATGGCATGTCAAAGGTCTATTCTTAGGAATGATGCATTTCCAAGATAAATACAATGAAGATTTAGAAAGATTACAAAGATGTGATATTCACTATGTTACACCAGACCTTAGAATTATTCCATTCTGTGCATTCAATGTAATTCCAGAATGGTACCGAGACAGAATTCAAAAGAAATATTCTATCACTGTTGAAGAATGGGAACAACGTGAAGGTGTAAAACTCGAAGATGGACTTTACAGAGGTCTTATGAGACGAGGTGCAGGTGACGAACTTGCAGCAGGTTGTGCAAAGAGTGAGATGTTCCACCAAGCAGAACAAGCAATGGGTTCTCAATAATTAATTTAAAATTAAAAACACTATCATTGAATCTAATACCTTAAAAACAAACTTTTCATTTATTCATTAAATGAAATTATTATTTATTTCTCCACGATTTTCTGGAGGAATTGGTGGACATGCAAACATGTTGTATGAACAATTAGTAAAAAATGGTTTTGATGTAAAAAAGATGGAAGTTCCACACATTCCAATAAAAAATTTAAAAAATCCTAGCTTTGCAATATTTAGTAGTCTTAAAGGAATTCTAAGTAAGGAATCTTTTGATATTGTTCATGCATTTAATGTTCCATCAGCATATGCAATGAAATATACAAAAGGTAGAAAAAAAGTTCTATCTATTCATGGTGTTTTTAGTGAGCAAGTTAATAAATTACATTCAAAATCAATTAGTTCAATTGCATCATCTGCTGAATCAAAAGTTCTAACTTGGCCAGATAAACTTACAACAGATTCAAGAGCTACACAAAAATTTTACAAAGAAAAACTCAATATTGATTTTGAATATCTCCCGTCACCTTTAGATACTAAAATGTTTGAAAAAATTAAAAATGTTGAAAAAATTCCAAACCAAATTGCATTTGTTGGCAGAGACAGTCCTGAAAAAGGAATTGATATCCTAAAAGAAGCAGAATCAGAAATTAATGGGAATGTTGTATATTGTACAGATCGTTCTTGGGACGATGCGATGAGAATTATCAAATCCTCTAGTATAGTTGTAGTTCCATCCAGAATGGAAAGTTTACCTACAACTGTTAAAGAAGCATTTTTTCTTAATGTTCCAGTTATAGGAACTGATGTAGGTGGCATTCCGGAATTAATCACTAACAATGAAACAGGAATTTTAGTTCCACCTGAAAATCCAGGAAAATTAGCTGATGCGGTTAATGAATTATTATCCGATAAAGAAAAAGCAGAAAAACTAGCTACAAATGGAAATACATTTGTTAAAAATAACATGACCTGGGATGTAATACTACCAAAATACATTAAATTTTATGAAGATTTGTTAAAGAACTAACCAATCACTTTGTTAACACATTCACAAATTTCTAATGCCTGATCATCTGTTAGCTGTGGATATGAAGGAAGTGATAAAATTAATTTTGAAAATTTTTCGCTATTAGGCAATTCAAATCCATATTTTTGATAAATTTCTTGTTTGTGTATTGGTGTTTCATAATAAATAGCAGAACCTATTTCATTATCTGTTAATTCTTTACGGATTTCATCTCTTTTTTCATGTTTTAGTACAATTTGATGATAAACTGATTTTCCATCTTTATTTTCAGGCAAAATACAATTTTGTACTAAATTTTTTCTGTAAATTGAAACAATCTCTCTTCTCCGTGCAGTTTTCTCATCAAGATGTTTTAGTTGAACTCTGCCAATTGCAGCATTTACGGTATTCAATCTCATTGTAAATCCTAATTTATCAAATTCATTTTTTGTTTTCCTTCCATTATCTCTTATTGATTTTATTTTTAATGCAGTTTCTTCATTGTTTGTCGTAGTCATTCCTCCGTCTCCACCAACTGTCATGTTTTTAGTTGGATAAAATGAAAAACATCCGACATCACCTAGACTACCAACCTTTTTTCCTTTGTATTCTGCACCATGTGCTTGACATGCATCTTCTATAATTGGAATATTTTGTTCATCTGCAAATGATTTGACCGAATCAAAATCACATGGATTTCCATAAATGTGAACTGGAATAATTGCATTCACCTTATCTTTACTATTTGAAAGATCAATTCCGCCATCGTCCATATAGATATCTGTTAGTATTGGTTCAGCATTTGTCATTCTAATACAATTTGCTGAGGCAATGAATGAATTTGTTGGAGTTATCACTTTCGATTTGTTTCCTATCCCTAAAGCCATTAAGGAAATTTGCAGTGCACTATTTCCAGAACTAACTGATGCTGCATATTTTGTTCCTGTATATAGTGCAAATTCTTCTTCAAATTTAGAGACACTTTCTCCACCTACAAATGATTCATTTCTTAAAGCATGAATTACAGCCTCTTCCATTTCATCAGTAAATTCTTGAACAAAAAATGGAATTTTCATATTATCTTAATTCCTTCTGATTATTTTATACATTAGTCTTCCTACAAATTGTTTAAATTATTTTTTAATATTTGCATCTAGTATACGAATAAAATTTTTTGTTATAACTTCCCAGCTGTATGTCTCCTCAATAAAATTCCTACCTGCATCTCCCATATTTTGTGATAATTTTTTATCATTTAGCAATAAAGAAATTTTTCCAATAATCTCTTCATCATTTCCTTTTTTAACTAAATATCCGGTAATGCCATCTTTCATCATTTCTGGATTTCCACCAACATCTGTGGCAATAACTGGTTTTTTCATTAATTGTGCCTCTTTTAGAGAAAGTGCAGCTAAATCCATACCTGTAATTAATGCATAAACATCAATCTCACTCAAAAATTCTCTAATTTTATCTGGATATTCCAATTTTCCCAGCCAATGGAAATTTTTGTACATTCCTAATTCTTCTAAAATTTTTCCACGAAATGGTCCATCTCCTGCCCAATAGAAATTCACATCCGGCATTTTTTCTAAAACTTTTTTGAGAATTAACATTTCTGATGTTTTTCCCCACCAATTTGCACGCTGAACTAATCCTACACATGGATGTTTTAATTTCATCCCATCAACTTTATACCATCTCGATGAATCAATTCCTTCAAAAAATACATCAGTTTTTTTATTTGGAACATATTCTTTTGTTACTTTTTGTAAATATTTGCAAATTGGTAATATTATCTCTGCCTCTTGAAAAATTTTACTTGCAATGCGATCCCATCCCCAAATAGCAATATTCTTGGGAAATTTTTTATAAATTGTTTTTTTATACCATTCTAATTCTGACCAATAGTGTCCTCGAAGTAAAACAATGAGTGGAATATTTTTCTTAAGTGCTTCAATTCCAAAATGTTTTTCTCTATCAATGAAAATTGCATCTGGTCTGAATTCTTGTATCAATTTATCGAATTTTTTATTTTTTTTCAACCAAGTACTAATATTCCTACTTGGAAATCCATCTGCATAATCAGCATCAAAAACAAGTTTAGTTTCTACACCTAATTCATTTAATTTCTTCGTAAATTCTTGTAAATGAAACATGAATGTGCTTGATCCGCCTATTAATAATTTCATTTAGATTTACACCTCACTATATTTTTTCAAAGAAATAATTTCATTTATCCAACTTTCTAACATTACTTTTGGTTGCCATCCAATTTTTTCTTTAATTAAACTAATGTCTGCAATTGTTTTCATTACATCTCCTTTTAATGATGGCCCAAAAATTGGTTCAATATTTAAACCTGAAAATTTTATGATGGTTTTTGCTAAATCCAATATTGTAATTGATGTATTTGTACCAACATTGAAAAATTCATGATTCACTTCACTCTTCATTGACATAATATTTGCCTCTGCAACATCTCCTACAAAAACAAAATCTCTAAATTGTGTTCCATCTCCATTAATTTTTGGTGGTAATCCATCTCTAATTCTCTCTAAAAATAATTTTAAAACTCCAGCATATTCTTTTGATTGTCCTTTTCCAAATACATTGAAATATCGTAACCCAATTACTTTTACACCAATTTTTGAATATTTCGCTGCTAATTCTTCTTTTCTTAATTTTGTTTCAGCGTATGGATTGATTGGATTTTTACTATCTGACTCTTCAATTGGAATTTTCTCTGGATTTCCATAAACACTAGATGAACTCGCATAAACAACCTTGAAATCATTCTTTTTTGCTAATTTTAGAATATTTTCTGTTCCATTAACATTTACATCATGATATTCATCTGGTTTAGAAAATGAATCTTGTACTGATGCAAGTGCAGCTTGATGGAATACTCCGTCTGTGTCTACCATTATCTCTTCTAATAATTTATTATCCCGAATATCCCCTTTTACAAAATTAATTTTTTCTTTAATTAATTCTAAATTTTTTTCTTTCCCTGTATTGAGATTATCTAATATTGTAACGTTATGTCCTTGTTCTACTAATGTCTTGGTAATATGACTTCCAATAAACCCAGCTCCACCAGTAATAACATACTTCATTATACTCTTCCTATTCCTATTGCATGATATTGAGCATTCAATTGTTTTTCTGATAAAACCCGTCTACAATCTATTATGAACTTTTTTTTCATGGATTTTATAGAATTATTATTAATCCTCTCAAACTGTTTCCAGTGTACCATAATTATGGCACATTGACTATTTTCTAGAGATTGTGGTATAGATTTTGCATATTTTATTTTTTCTTTAAAAACAATCTTTGTATTTTTATTTGCTTTTGGATCATAAACTATAATCTTCACTTGTTTTTTCAAAAGTTTTTTTATTAATTCAATAGCTATTGAATCTCTTATATCATCTGTATTGGGTTTGAACGCTGTACCCAAAATAGTAATTTGTTTATTTCTTAAATTCCCTAATGTTTTTTCCATTAAATAAATAATATTTTTTAATTGTTTTTTATTTGTCTCTTCTACTGCATTTAGTAATGTTGGATTAATCCCAACCTTATCTGCAAAATTTATCAATGCTTTCATATCTTTTGGTAAGCATGAACCTCCGTATCCCGGTCCTGCATTAAGAAATAATTTTCCAATTCTGGGATCTAATCCAATTGTTTTTGCAACATCATCAATATTTGCACCTGGAATATTCTGACAAATATTTGATAATTGATTAATAAAGCTAATTTTTGTTGCAAGAAATGAATTGTTTGCATATTTTATCATCTCTGCTGTTTGATGATTTGTAATTACTATTGGAACACCTGAATGAATTTTAGAAAAGAATTCCTTTGCTTTTTTCATATACTTGGTTTGGTATCCTCCAAGAACTACTACATGAGGAAATTTTGTGTCTTTGATTGCTGTACTTTCTTGTAAAAATTCTGGATTTGAAATAAGCCCGAAATCTTTTTCTGCCTTTTTTCCAGATTCTTTTTCTAATATTGGTAAAATAATTTTCTGCATTGTTCCAGGCGTTACTGTGCTTTTAATCAAAATAATTGGATTTTTCTCAGAGTTTTTTAGAACTTTTCCTATAGCTTTAACTGCATTTTTAATCATTGATAGCTCAATAGACCCATCAGCTTTTTGAGGAGTTCCTACTGTCACAAAAATAATATCTGAATTTTTTATTAATGAAAAATCTGTACTAACCTTTAATTTTTTTTTAAGACCTATTTTCAGTAATTTTTCTAATTCAGGTTCATAAAATGGTGAAATAGCTTTTTGAATATTTTTACATTTATTTTTATCTACATCAATACCCAGAACATTATTTCCTTTTGCAGCTAAAACACTGGTAAGTGATAATCCGACGAAACCTAATCCTATTATAGATATTTTCATATTAATTCCTAATTATTATCCTAAAAATTATGCCTTCCTAAATGTTATATCTTGAGCCTCTTTGTATGATTCCACAGTTCCAACATCCACTTCATATTCATTTTTGTTTAATGGTATTGCTAGCACTTTATGATTTTGTTTGATTAAGTGTTGGATTGCATCTGTTAGTTGAAATTCTTTTCCTTTTCCTAGTTTGATTTTCTTTAAACTTGAAAAAATATCTGATTTAAAATAGTATAATGGTAAAATTCCAAATTCAGATTTTGGTTTATTTGGTTTTTCTATTACTTCTTGTACTGAAAATAAATTGTTTGATAATTTGTTAATTGTTGGAACTCCGTATCTCTTTAGATCTTTAACTTTTTTGCATAATAATATTGCTTTTACATCTGGATTTTTTTTTGCTATTTCCATTAATCGTAATACAGGATGCTTATTTTGACTCAGTATAGTTACATCACCTGCATGAACAATAAAATCTTCTTTACCTACATATCGTTCTGAACGTTTCACTGCATCCCCAAAACCTAATGGTTTATTCTGGTTTATCCATACCAAATGTGATTTATCTAATTTTTCATAAAATTGTTTCATTGTTTTTTTGTAATTTCCTTCTAGATCTCGTAGATACATTTCATGTGGCGTAAAATGATCTTCTATTGATCTTTTCTCTCTTCCAACAACAAAACAATAATCCCTGAAATTCATAGAATAGAGCTGCTCATAGACATATTGTAATAATGGCAACACAATTTTCTTTTTATTTATATCTGAAAAAATGGGCATCATTTCCTTAGGCATTTCCTTTGTAAATGGTAATAATCTAGTACCTTTACCTGCAGCAGTAATTACAATCTTAGTCACAAAAATCAATTCTTAGTCCTATCATTAAGTTTTTAAAATTTTGGATGTATAGCTATCCTCACAAAATTATAATAATCTAGATAGGCTCAAAAGTAACTATATTTGAGAAATAATGTCTAATTTGAAAATTAACATGAATGAATCTGAAAATGTTAACCGATCATTAGAATCACGAACACTAAAGGTATGTGTGGTTGGAATCGGCCGGATCGGTTTACCTACCGCACTATCTTTTGCAAAGTCAGGCTTAGAAACAATAGGTGTTGATATCAATGAAACATTAGTAGATGACATCAATTCTGGAATTTTTCCGTTAAAGGATGAACCCGGATATGAAGAAATTTTTCATGAAGTACTTGATTCTAAAAAATTTTCTGCTACGACAAAAATTGAAACTGCAATACCTCATTCTGATTTAATATTACTGTCATTACCTACACCAATGGATGAAAATAATATTCCTGATTATTCTGCATTGATCACTGTTGGAAAACAACTTTCTGAATTATTATCACCAAATTCACTTGTAATTGTTGAAAGCACTATTGAACCAGGATTTATTGAAGATGAAATAATAGATATTATTTCAAAATCTGGAAAATTAAAAATTAATGAAACATTTTTTATCGGTGTTTGTCCTGAGAATGCAAATCCTGGAGAGATACTACATGATTTTACAACTTTACCTAGATTAGTAGGTGGGACAAGTAATAATATTACTAAAATTATTAAAACAATCTACAATTTTGTATTTCCTGTTGAACTTATTGAAATGCCAAATTGTAAAACTGCTAATGCCGTAAAACTAACAACAAATGTATTTCGTGATATTAATATTGCTTTTGTCAGTGAATTATCATTATTGTTTGAGAAATTAGGTATTGATACAATGAAAGTATTAAATGCTGCAACAAAGAAATATAATTTTCAAGTACATTATCCAGGTGCTGGAGTTGGAGGTCCATGTTTACCTATTAATTCATATCAACTTCTTAATGCTGGACGAAGAACTGGTGTTAATCTAAATCTAATTGAACAAGGTAGAAAAATTAACGAAAAAATGCCAGAACATGTAATTCAACTTACATTAGATGCATTCAAAGAAGCTAATGAATTAATTCAAGGTAGTGATATCTTAATTCTTGGTGTATCATACAAACCAGATGTAAAAGATATCCAGTTGACACCTGCTAAACATGTAATCGAAAAATTACAATCTCTAGGCGCAAAAATTCACATATATGATCCATATTTTACCGGAAATGAAATATTTGGCATTAAAGTTCAAGAGAATCTTGATCAAATTATTGAAAAAGTGAATGCATCAATTATTATCACTGCTCATAAAGAATTTCAAAAAATTGAATTAACATTTTTCAAAAAGATGAAAACTTCTATTTTAATTGATACACGTGGAATAGTTGAATCTGCATCTGCAAGTCAGGCTAAACTAATTTTTAGAGGACTGGGTCGTGGAAATAACTAACTCTCCAATTAATCCATCCTCAATTGTAAATATCCTTACTTTACGTTATGATCCTTCAATAGTACCTAATCTTCCAAAAAAAAATTGGGAAGATTTTACAACAATTGATGATTCACTAAATTATGAAATTATTGAAAATACAATTTGTGATTCCATTAAAAAGAAATTAGAAACACTTGATGGAAAAAAAATTTCTATTGCATTAAGTGGCGGAGTAGACTCTACTTTAGTTTTATCATTAATACGTAAAGTTAATCCTGATATAGATATCCAGGCTATTTCAATTAAATTTGCAGATAGTGTAGATGAAACAATTGATGCATCAAAAATTGCTGAAACATTTAATGCAGAACATCATATTATACATCTAGAAAATTATCTTTCTGAATTACCAAAAGCGATCAGTATGATTAAGATGCCTTTTTGGGATCTTCATTGGTATTATGTAGTAAAAAAATCTCAAACACTTTCAAAAATTTTGATCTCTGGTGATGGTGGTGATGAACTATTTGGTGGATATACATTTAGATATAAAAAATATCTTTCACTAACATCTGAAACCTCTACTCCCTTAGATAAAGTACTTGCATATTTAGAATGCCATGAAAGAGATAGAGTACCTGATCAACAAAAAATCTTCAATCAAAAATCTAAATTTTCTTGGGAATCTATACATGAATTACTACTCCCTTATTTTGATAACACATTATCTAGATTAGAACAAGTATTTTTGGCAGATTATAATGGAAAACTTTTGTATAATTTCAATCCCATTAATTCAAGGATTATCGAAAAATTTGATATGGAATTATTTACCCCTCTCCTAAACTCTAAGTTAATTTCATCTGCATCGCATATGAAAAAATCGTTAAAATATGATGAAATTAATGATATTGGAAAATTACCACTTCGTAATATACTGAAAAAAAATGGGCATGATTTGTTAGTTGGAAAACAAAAATTAGGATTTAATGTTAACACAATTAACTTATGGAAAAATCATGGTCATAGACTATGCAAAGAACTTCTTGGTAATTCTAGAGTTGTCAAAGATGGCTGGATAAATAATGATTGGATTCAAAAATATATTGATTCTCCAGAACTAGATGTAAAATATGTAAATAAATTCTTTGGAATTTTAGCTTTTGAAGTTTGGTATAGAATATTTGTTACAAAGGAAATGAATAGTAATACTACACTAGATTAATTTAGTATCTAAAATGATTAAAATAATGGAAAAAGATATTGTTGCTGGATTAGGCGAAATTGGTTTACCAATATTAAAAATAATTTCAAAAAAAGAAAATGTTGTAGGATATGATTTAAATAAAAAATTAATGAATGAAAAAAAATTTCACAAGTTTGAAAATGTTCCAACCTCTTTTTTACACATAGCTATTCCTGTAACTAAAAAGTTTGATTCTAATCTTATTTCATTATTTAAAAAATTTCGACCCAAATGTATGGTCATTCACAGCACCATTCCTCCTGGTACTGTAGAAAATATTCAAAAGAAAATTGATTCACCTGTAATTTACAGTGCTACACGTGGTGTCCATAAAAGAATGTTAAAAGACATTAAGCGTTATACAAAATTCTTTGTTATTTCTAATAATGCCCCAAGAAAAAAATGGGCAATAACAACTTACATAAAAAAAATGAAAAATTACGGTATTAAAACAAAACAAATGTCTAAACCAGAAACATTAGAATTGGCAAAAATTTTATGTGACACTTCTTATCTTGGATGGTTAATCAATTATTCTCAAATTACTAATGTGATTGCTAAGAATCATGGTGTTAATTATGATGAAATGTGGACTTTTTCAGATGAAATTCATAAAATATTAGGAAATCGACCGAAAATGTACCCTGGTTTTATTGGTGGACATTGTGTAATTCCAAATCTAGATTTAATTAATAATCAAACACTTAATCTAATTAAAAAAATGAATAATTCTTATTCAAAAAAAATATCTAATGTGAAATCAATCAATAAAAAATATAATAATAATTAGTTGAGTTTTAATATTCTTTCTTTAAAATTATTCTTAAATCTCTTCCTGAATTTGTATCTGTTAATATTCTAGGGTAAAATGGAAATTTTTCTTTTGAAATTTTATTTTTCATTCCTTCAACTTTCGTTGCAGGTCGAAAACAATCGCAACTAATAATTTTATATCCCATATTTTTTAAAAAATTTGATAATGCATTCTTCGAAAAATGATATACATGAGGATTTTCATTTATTGAAGCGTTTAATGTTGGTCTATGTTCTGCATTTGGAACCTCAATAAAAAAAATCCCATTATCCTTCAAATTATTTTTTATTCTATTCAAAAAGCCTTCTAAATCCACCATATGTTCCAAAACATGTGACATCCAAATTATTTCGAATTTTTCTTTACTTGCATAATCTTCTCCAAATCCCTGTATTATTTTTCCTCGTTTTAATTTTTCATTAATTAATTTTACATTTCTTTCATCAGGTTCAATACCCGTTACCTCAAATCCTTTTTGCTCAAACCAAAATGAAGCTTGACCTCCACCAACTCCAATTTCTAATATTTGTTTTCTATTTCCTATATGCGGTTTACAATATTTTAATTGGGAAATCCAATTACGTTTTTTACCTAATGATTCTATATCAGAATATTCTAAATTTATTGAATTCTCTGATTCTCTTTTATCCCAATAACTTTTTAAATATAATTTGGAAATTTTTTCATTTATTTCAGAAAATGAATTTCCATTAACATAAAATTTACACATGTTACAATAATAAACTTCTAATCCTAATTCTGATTTTTTCGAATAAATCTCTAAATTTTCTGAATTACATGATAAACATTTCATTTTAATTCTTATCTTTCAGAGTATTTTTAGGTATAAATTATTATTTTACGTATGTATTTAAAATTCTAATAAAATTTTTAGCACTTTCATCCATACTGAATTTTTTTATAATGAAGTTTCTTCCATTTGAACCCTGTTCTAAACATAATTGTTCATCATTTAGAAGTAGTGATATTTTCTCAAAAAGTTCATTGTCATTACCCTCTTCAACTAAAAATCCTGTTTTCTTATCTAACATCATCTCTGGATTACCCCCTACATTACTAACAATAACTGGTTTTTCCATTAATTGTGCTTCTTTTAGTGTTAAAGGAGCTAGATCCATTCCAGTTATCAATGCATAAACATCAATCTCGCTCAGATATTCTCTAACTTTATCAGGATACTGTAAAGATCCTAATGAATGAAAATTATCAAATTTTCCCAATACTGATAAAATCTTGTTCTTATACTGACCGTCACCTGCCCAATAGAAATTTACATCCGGCATTTTTTCTATAACTTTTTCTAATGTTAACATTTCTTTTGTTTTACCCCACCAGTTTGCATCTTGCAATAACCCTACACATGGATGTTTTAGTTCCATTCCCTTTTGTTTATACCATTTTGTACTATCTACTCCTTCTACAAACACTTCAGTATTTTGTTTTGGATGATGTTCTTTTATTTTGTCAATTAAATATTCACAAATAGGTAATATCGCTGTTGCACCTGAAAATACTTTCTCAGAAATCTCAGCTCTCATATCTAAAATTTTCCTCATGAGGAAATTTGTATAAATTGTTTCTTTTGCAAATTCAATCTCAGACCAATGTAAACCTCTTAGAATTGTAAATAATGGGATTTCATTTTTTATCACTTCTAATCCAAAATTACTTTGTCTATCCACTAAAACTGCATCTGGTTTAAAATCATTAATCAATTTTTTAAATTTTTTTTTACTAGAAAAATATTTTCCTAACTGTTTTGTTGGAAATCCTACAACATAATCTGTTTCTCTAACCAATTTACATTCTATATCAAATCTACTAAGTGCATCTCCCAGATCCTTTAAGTGATAATATTTGCCAACACTGCCTTTAGATGTTCCTCCTGTTGCTCCAGATGCAATTAATACCTTCAAATCTGTACATTAAGGCTTTATTTACAAATAAAAACCTGTATTATATCTATAGTAACTAATTTTTGAAATAATTTCGTAATTATGATTTTCTCGTATATCTTAAATGCTTACAAAATTAGTTTTTCATATGAAGAAATCCATTTTAATTCCAATTATAGTAATTTCCATCTTAATTTTTATATCAGCCGTATATCTTGGCACATCCAATTTATCTTCATTTGAGTCTCTAGACATTCTAAGAAATAATATTGATTCAGATGAAAAAACTAAATTAAATTCTATTATCTCAAAATTTGACGCTGAGGATTATATAGATATAAAAAATAAATCAGATATTCTCAAAATTCGAGATGAATTAATTTTTTATATTTGGAATCAACCACCTTCAATCATATTTCCAACAGATAATTCATCTAAAATACTTCCTACTCATATTGAAAAAAATATTATAGATACAAGATTTTCAAATCTTGAAAATCTGAAGGAAATTGATAAACTTTCTATAGAAATGACTAATGGTGTAAATTCTATTGTTTACATTTTCCACGCAGAACAAAATAATGAACAATTAATGATTTATCATCAAGGTCATTCTGGAGGTTTTATTAATGGAAAGTCTACAATAAACTCTTTTCTAAGAAATGGTTATTCTGTGATGGCGTTTTCTATGCCACTCGTGGGAATGAATAATCAACCAACAATTAACATTGAAAATATTGGTCCAATAAACTTTTTTGAACATGACCAATTCAAATTATTAGAATCTGAAAATTTTTCTCCTCTAAATTATTTTTTCAGTCCAATTAATCACTCATTAAATTATCTTGATCTCAATTATAATTTTAAAAATTATTATATGATCGGAATTTCTGGTGGAGGTTGGACCAGCACAATTTATCCTGCATTAGATACAAGAATATCAAAAAGTTTTGCTGTTAGTGGTTCATTACCGATTCCTTTGAGAGTTAATCCACAAGATATTGGTGATTATGAACAACTAGTCCCAAATTTTTACAATATTGCAAATTATCTTGAACTATATGTTATGAGTTCTTATGGTCATAATCGAGAATTTATTCAGGTTTTTAACAAATATGATCCATGTTGTTTCTCTGGTACTCTATTTGAAAATTATGAGAAAGAATTGTATGATATAGTTTCAAAATTGAATTCCGGAAATTTTGAAATAATTTTAGATGATACTCATAGAAAACATGAAATTTCAGAATTTGCATTAAACTCAATCCTCAAAAAAATTCAAACATGATCAAGAATTATTAGTGATATTGATATAGTCCAAAAAATTAGAATTCGTGTGAAACGTAATCTTGGTTATAGAGGATGGTTTTACTTTAGGCAAGGATGGAGTGTATATTTTGCATTTATTTTTGCAGCAATAAACACACTAACTGTTACATATTTTTTAGCAATAGAAGATTATCCATTCTTAAAAGAAATTTTTCCTAGTTTCTTACACTACATAATTATTGTACCATTAATTGGGATACCATTCTTAGTGTTAATTGGATATGCTCATTACAAAAGAACTGCATCATTTAAGGCAGAAGCTGACATTAATATCGAAGCTAATCCTCATTTTAGAAGAATTTTAATGAATACTGAGGTATTATTGCCATCTTATCTTCAATTACTAGAACTAATTGTAAAACTTTCACAAAATGAAAAGTTATCTGAAAAAGACATGAAGGAAATTTCAAATTTAAGAAATCAACTTGATGAACATATTAAGAAGCGAGAAATTAAATAATTTTTATATTAAATTAGAATGAATTTAAAAAATAATTTTATTATAATTATTATTATTGCTATAGCAATATACTCAGTTTTTTTATTTTATTCTGATTATGATACTATTTCTGAAAAAATCACTTTATTTCAAATAGAATATTTATTTCCAATTCTCTTATTAGTTGCTATTAGTTGGATACCATTAATTGTAAAATGGAATTTACTATTACAAAAAAATAACATAAAAATTCCAATTAAAAAAAGTATTTTAATCTGGTTATCAGGCTCTGCATTATCTATTACACCTGGTCAAATTGGGGAATTAATCAAATCTCAATTAATAAAAAATATTTTTAATATACCTAGAAGTAAAACTGCACCAATAATTTTTGCAGAAAAATTTTATGATCTAACTGGAGCTATTATTGTATCTATTATCGGTGTAATTGTCTTAGATATTGATCAAAATTTAATCTTCTTATCGTTATCCATTCTTTGTATACTTTTTTTCTTAATCTATTATAGACCGCTTTTTGAATTTATTCTTAAAAAAATTATCAAGCTAAGGTACTTTTCTAAGTTTTCTGACAATTTAGATGAATCCTATAAAATTGTCCAAAATTCCACTTCACCAAAAATTTCGTTGATTTCTATTTCATTATCAATTATCTATTGGATAATTATATCATTTTCAGTTTATTTGATATTATTAGCATTTAATATTGAAACAATATCGTTTCTGAACTCTATTGCAATGTATCCTACTTCTGTTCTTGTAGGAGTTGCTTCGTTAATTCCTGGCGGTGTAGGTGTTACAGAAGGTTCTTTGACAGGTCTACTTACCTTACAAGGAATTGATGTTTCTCTTGCTTTAGTTCTAAGTGTTGTAATTCGAATTTTAACAATGTGGTTTTCAGTTTTTATCGGATTTATTGGTTTGAAATTAATTGGAGTTTCTGCAATTCAAGATAAATCTTAACTTTTCTTATTTTATCTTTAAATTCAAAAATTCAATTATAATTTTAGAGATGTATTTTCTTTCTTTATCTCCTATATTTTGATGATTTCCAATTAAAAATGCATTTTTCATAATATCTGTTGAATTTTTTAAGTTTCCACTAATTCTATGCGGAATTATTTTGATGACTGGTTGTTTTACAAAATTTCCTGCCATCACTGGTCTGGTATCAATTCCTTTTTTTTCTAAAAAGTTCACTAATTGATCTTTGGTAAAAAATTTATTCTTAGTTATTTTTATTGCAAATAACATATTTGAATTATAACTTTTTGATTCCTCCTCCAGAAATATCATATATTTAGAATATTTAGAAAGAGATTTCTTCCAAAATTTAGCATTTTTTTCTCTAATCTTTAAAAATTTATTCAATTTTTTGATCTGATGAATTCCAAATGCTCCTTGTAATTCAGTTGGTCGTAAATTATATCCTAAATTTGGGAACAGGAATCTAGAATCTATTTTATTATTTTTATTTTCTATTTGTTTTCTGTTTTTTAAATCTCTGCTCCATCCGTGTGTTCTTAGAGATTTTGCAATTTCAAAAAATTCTTGGTTATTTGTAACTAACATCCCTCCTTCCATTGTTGTGATATGATGTGACGCAAAGAAACTAAAAGTCGCCAAATCTCCAAACCCACCAACTTTTTTACCTTTAAATTGTGCACCTAGTGCCTCACAACAATCTTCAATTAAAAATAAATTATATTTTTTAGCAATTTTTTTTATTATTTCCATATTACAAGGATTTCCAAGTAAGTGAACAACCATTATTGCTTTAGTTTTTTTTGTAATTGCTTTTTCAATTTTTTTAGGATCAATGTTAAATGTTTTTGAATCAACATCAACAAAAACAGGTTTTACATTGATATTTACAATTGGAAAAACTGTTGTGGACCATGTTACGGCAGGTGTTATCACTTCATGTCCCTCTTTGATTTGTTTTTTCCCTAAAAATGGATTATTAAGTATTGAAAGAGCTAATAAATTTGCTGAGGAACCTGAGTTCACCATCAAAGCATATTTTACACCAATATATTTTGCAAATAATTTTTCAAACATTTCCACTTTTTTACTCATTGTTGTTTTAATTTCCAGCATTGAGTCTAAAGCCTCATAAACCTCTTCCCAGCCAAAAGCTGGAACTGCTACCGGAATTTTTGTTTTTCCTGGAATAAATTTTTCTCGATTTTTTTCAACAGTGCTAAAATGACTTTTTAGATATTTCTTCACAGATTCCTTCTGCATAATTTTTTTACTTTCTAGTTATTTATACACTAATCTGGTAATTTCTATCAATTGATTATATACTAGATTAGTGTCAAGCATCAGTGCCATTTAAAATCAAGATAAAAAAAAATATGTTATGAGTGAATTCTCAACCATTACTTCTTGTAGAATATGTAATTCAAAATCATTAACCACGTTGCTTTCACTTGAACCTCAACATCTTACTTCTTCTTTTGTTAAAACTAATGAAAATAATCTAATGTCTAAAATAAAAATTCCATTAACCTTGATTCTATGTAATAATTGTAGCCTGGTACAACTCAAAGAAACCACAAATCCTGAACTTTTATTCATTGATTATTTTTTTAGAACATCAAAAAATGATTATATTAAAAAAAATTTTGAAGAAATAATAAAAATTATTTTAAAATATGTAAAAATTAATGATAATGATTTTGTAATTGACATAGGTGCTAATAATTGTCAATTCATATCCATGTTTTCAAAATCCTTAAAAAAAATAGCAATTGAACCCGCAAAAAATATCACTTGGGACAATATTGACAAATCTATAACAATCATAAATGATTTCTTCAAGACAGAACCAATTCTTAAAATTACAAAAGGAAAAAAGGCTAAAATAATTACTGCAACTGCGATGTTTTATGATTTTACAGATCCAAATTTGGCCATCAGGAATATCAAATCTATTTTAGATAAAGATGGTATCTGTGCGATTCAAGTAAGTTACTTATTAAATACAATTAAAGATTTAAATTTTTCTGACATTGTTCATGAACATTTTATGTATTATTCATTAAAATCATTAGATTTTCTTATGGAAAAAAATGATATGTCAATTATTAACGCATCAACAAATGATGTTAACGGTGGAAGTTTGTTAGTTTTTGTTACACATAAAGAAAATTCAATATCTAAATCTAAAAATATTGAATTAATTTTGTCAAACGAAACAAAGTGGAAACTAGATTCACCTCAAACATTCTTACCGCTTAAAAACAACATTAAAGATGTTGTAAAAAAAACTCAAAAATTTCTTTCTGATGAAATGAATTCTGGAGGAAGTATAATTGGATTTGGTGCATCTACAAAAGGAAATAGTATGCTTCAGATATGTGGAATTAACAAATCTTTTTTGAGATATATTGCTGAAAAAAATCAGGATAAAATTGGTTTACGTACACTTGGAACAGATTTTGAAATAATATCTGAAACTCATGCTAAAAAACTTGAACCTAGTTTAATGTTAGTTTTACCTTGGAATTTCAAAAAAGAAATCCTAAAAAATCAACAAGAATTTATCAAAAAAGATGGTAAATTACTTTTTCTAATGCCATATCTTCATTTTATTGATAAAAATGGTGAAAATTTAATAAGATAACTTTAAACTTTCCAGAATATAAAATTCTTAAT
>Ga0209501_10002006_pt1 | contig 21795 bp, 19 predicted proteins | sample ArcticOcean_MG_C_4_FD_187434 | JGI IMG/M metagenome (GOLD analysis project Ga0209501, IMG submission 187434) | Marine microbial communities from western Arctic Ocean - ArcticOcean_MG_CB4_134 (SPAdes) (version 2) | ecosystem: Environmental > Aquatic > Marine > Oceanic | place: Arctic Ocean...
ATCTTCTTCTGATTCTTTGATTAGATCCACTGTCATGCCTAATATATCTCGATAAAGCACTAACGCTCTGTCTAAGTCTGAGACTAGAAAATTAGCTCTTTGAAATCTCATTATTTATCTCCTAGAATCCTAATTTATTCTTTGGTTAACTTCATAGAAATAGCCATCTGGATCAAACAAAGACATTCCAAGGAAGTCAATCATATTTCCTGTAGCGCCTCTAACAGACCATTCATGTGGATGACTGTGGATATTAGTATTAAGCTTCAAGGCTTGTGCATAGAGACTTTTAACATCCTTGGTGTCAACAACAAATGTAGGGTTACCATAGCCTACAGTTTCAGGTATCTCAGGAGCGGGCATCATAGGATCGACCCATTGCAGTAGGCCAATCATCCCAATTACTGGATCCTCACACTTGTATATTTTCAAATGAGTAACATCGCCTTTCTTGCCTGCCGCCATTCCATTGCCACTTAAAATCACTTCGTCATCATAATAAAGAGTCATGCCTAGAACTTGCTCGTACCATTGTGATGAGGCATTCATATCTCTGACAATCAATGTGGTTCTTTTAATAAGAGCATCAACCATATTTGTTCCTTTTCTAGCTTAAATTATCTGATTCAATGATCATGACCGCACAATTAGCAATGCCGTCTCTCATTTTCTTTACTTCTTGGTATTCTTCAGAGTTCCAAAATTCTAGACAACTTTCTTTGTTGTCCCATTCTGAAATTACCACTGAATTATTTTCTGCATTAATACCTTCAAGAGCTATTGCACCTGGAGCTCTTACTAGATATCTGCCACCAAACTTTTCTACCAGTTTGCCTGCCTCTTTGCCATAACCATTTACAAAAGCTTCCCTATCAAATATCTCAGCCCTTACAATCATGTATGCTTTCATGTTTGCTCCTTTTTTTTAAACAATTTTTGAATTATTTTCTGAATTCTCTCTTAGTATTCTTATAAAATCTGTAACCTTAATCAGCTCAGAAAAAGATAAGTCCAAATCTTTGACAAAGACTTCTGTCACTTTTTTTTGATAGGTGTAGATCTTCTCTATTTTTCTTTGTCCATTGGCTGATAGTGATATGAAAAACGATTTTTTATGATTTGGATTTACCTTTAGAATAATTAGACCTTTCTTTTTCATTTGATTAATCGTTGCTTGAACACTCTGTCTTTTTAAGCCCAGATAAACAGCAATAGCTGAAACAGTCATAGGTTGTCTCCTAACAATAGCTAGTACTCGCCAAATAGGCACAGTAATTAATGAATCTTTGGAGCAAATATTTTCTGATATTTCCAAAAGTGCACCATTCATTCTAAAAATATTTCCAAGAAATAACTGAAAGTCAGCTAGAAATTCAATGTTTTCATAAAGCTCTTGATCTTTTATCTGACTGTTCATTTATTAGTCAGTACTTTTTTAAAGTATGTCCAACTGGTTTCATTTTTTCGATCATCGTCAGTTGGAGGTGCTGAATTATAGATAGGGTATTTTTCCTTAATCTCTTTTTTAATGGGGTCTGGTAAATCGTCATAGCTGTCTAGTTTTTTTCCAAATGTATGAAAATAAACAATGCCATTTCTTCCACTCATTTTCATCCAAGGTAGCCAATAAGATAATCTTTCCCAGCCAATGTTTGCTTTGGCCGTGTCTTTTGATTCATCAGTTAAATTAGAAATACTGCCAGTTGTATTAAACATCTCAGTTGCATGATAAATTCCTCCCACATAGTCTTGAAAATCTCCTGCAAGGGGGTTTTTATAGAATAATGGAATGGTTGTTGTATCCCACCAATCATCGCCATGGATGCTTAAATTATTTTCATAGGGTTTTCCATTTCTATCAATCTCAAAAAAACTACCCCAGTTGACTGGGTCGTTGGCCACATGGAGAACTGAGACTGTTTCATCTGTCCAAGGGTTCGTCCACTCTTTTAGTATTTCACCTGTTTGAGGGTCTTGATAAAAAAGTAGTTCTCGACTCACCATCTTAAAACCATTTCCTCTTTTGGAGTCCTTGACACTTTTGCAAGCTCTTATGTTCATGCCTTCCACTCTAAATAGAAGTTTGTCACTTTCCCCTTGAACTCTGCTGTACATTCTCCCATACCACCAATAAACAATTGGTTTATCATCAATAGTTGAACATAAAATCTTTCTGCTGGCTTCTAGGGCACCTTTCCCAGGAGTCAGTTCAAATGCATTCAAGACATCGATTGAGATAAAGAGGAGTAAAAAGCTTATAAGGAGTATTGTTTTGGTTTTTTGCATTGCATTATCCTTTTTATAAAAAACTGGTTTTATTAATTTAAGTATCCACTAACTCTATTGACGAATTCCTTCATCTCTTCTCTTGTTTGGCGAAGTTCTTTAGTGCAAATATCTAAATGAAACACTACCCTATAGTGTAAAAAATAAAGCGAACTGTCAAATGACAGGCTTCTGTCTATTTAGACAGTATGGATTCAATTTAAAAATAACTCTATAGTTTAAAAACTGTAAAGTCTTTTTAGTTATAATTAGCTTATGAAAAGTTTAAAGTTTCTTTCTTTGATAGTACTTCCGGAGCGAACTGATATATGTTGAGTCTAATCCCAAGATTCTTTTATGTGGATACGTCACTGGGGCAAATACATGGCAGACTCTATCCTAATAAAGGCCCAACCATTGTTTGCTTTCATCCTATGCCTTACTCAAGTGGTTATTATCAAACATTTTGCAACAATCTAATAGAAGCCACAGATTTCTCTGTTGTCTCTTTGGACATGTTGGGTTACGGCCAATCTTCGATGATTGATGATCCAATTACCATTCAGGATTATGCACAAACTTCGGCTGAAGCCATTCAAACCTTAATTAGAAATAATGATATTAATCCTGATATTATTCTTCTAGGTTTTCATAGCGGTTCTGCTATTGCCAATGAAATGACAATCATTGAGCCAAAATTAATGAACAAAGCTATTTTTGTTACCTATCCATTCTTTGATGCTATAAAACGAAAAGAAATGATTGCTTCTTTATCAAAAACAAGTCTTGATGATAATTTAGAATCTTTAAGGTCAATGTGGGAGTTTACTGTATCGGATCGTGCTGAAGGCGTTCCCTTGGATCGAGCTTTATCTAATTTTAGAGATCAATTGCAAAGCATTGAAAATGGTTGGTTTGGTTTTCATTCTATGTTCCATTATCCCTCTGAAGAAAGACTGCCTTTATCAAAAGTCTCTAGTCTTGTATTGAATGATCAAAGTTCTTTAACTGAGCCTACCAATCAAGCATATAAAATACTTACGAACGCACAATATAAAGAACTAGAGAAGACTAAAGGGGCTATTTTTGAATTGAATACAGATCAAATTATTCATCATATAGAATCTTTTATACTGTCTTAATTCAATGAGTGACTCGATGGATAAAGACTTAATTAGATCTTTTATTATTAGTGGTCAAGTGCAGGGTGTTTTTTTTAGAGACAGTACTCAAAAGGTTGCAAGAAAGCTTAACATTATTGGTTCAGCCACTAATCAATTGGATGGCACGGTTAAAATCGTTGCAAAAGGAAATCGTGAATCATTGCATGAACTGTATCAATGGCTGCATGTTGGACCGGATTTAGCCTTGGTTAAAAAGGTTGATGAAGTTGATATTGATCAAGATCTGCAGTTAAATAGATTCATAATTGCCTAAGGAAATAGATATGAGTTGGAAATTAAGATTATTAATGAATATGCCACAAGGGTATAAAAAACTCTTAGTGAAGAAACCCAGAGTTTGTGATGGTAGAACAATGGATACTGGCACCCAGATTTTACTTTATATACTAGAACAAAGAAGAGAAGAGATTGACTACAATACTGTCCAACCTGAGACCGTGAGAAGGTATTATGATGATTTGGCAGGCACTTTAGAAAGAAATCCACCTTCCATGAAGCATAAAGATCATCATTTACAAGTTTCTGATCAAACCATTAAAATAAGAGAGTATATTCCAAACAGCATTGATAATGATGGAAGGTGCCTTTTGTATTTTCATGGCGGAGGGTTTTGCATTGGCAGTATTAAAACACACGACATTGTTTGTAAGTTTTTAGCGAAAATGCTGAAGTGGAAAGTATTGTCTGTTGAATATCGTTTGGCACCAGAGTATCCATTTCCGATTCCATTAGAGGATTGCGATAAGGCAATGGATTGGCTGATTAATAATTCTGAAGAACTTGAAATTGATCCTAAAAAAATAGCAATAGGAGGAGACAGTGCGGGAGGAAATTTATCAGCTTGTCTTTGTATCAAGAGACAAGAGGAGGGGAAAAGCATGCCTGAAAGACAGCTCTTACTATATCCAGGAATTGACACCAAAGGCGATCATCTCTCACTAAAAACTCTTAATGAAGGCTATTTTTTGACTCAAGCCGTTATGGACTGGTTTGGCGATAATTATATGACGGAAGAAGATAAGGATAATATTTATGTTGCTCCTCTCTTATACAAGAAGTCACATACACTCCCACCCACAGTGGTCATTACAGCAGGTTTTGATCCACTAAGAGATGAAGGACAAGCTTACGCATCTTTTTTAAAGGATGCAGGAGTCAAAGTTTTTGAAAAAGAATACGAAGGTATGTTGCATGGTTTTGTGAACTTCACCATTGAGCGTTCTAATTACAAAGCATTACTTGAAATCACAAAAGAATTTAAAAACATCATCTAGTATTTGCAATCGTCTATAATTGGTTCTAAATTCTCATGATAAAGTTGTAACTATGAATAACAATAGAGTCAGAACAAGATTTGCTCCCAGTCCAACGGGTTATTTACATATAGGTGGAGTAAGAACTGCTTTATTCTGTTGGCTGTACGCAAAGAATCAAGGTGGGCAGTTTCTCCTTAGAATTGAGGACACTGATGTGGAACGTTCAACACAACAATCAATTGATGCAATTATTGAAGGCATGAATTGGCTTGGCCTACATCATGATGATGAAATTATTTATCAATCACAACGAACCGATCTTTATCATCAAAAAACAAATGAGTTAATTCAATCCGGTAATGCGTATAAATGTTTTTGCACTCAAGAAGATCTTGAGAAAAAAAAGGCGATGCAAGTAAAGGCAGGTCAAAACCCACGATACGATGGCACTTGTAGAAATTTATCCCAAGACATCAAACAAGAAGGTGACTTTGTGGTTCGCTTTAAATCACAAAAAAACCAAGGAATTACCATCAATGATCATCTCTATGGAAGAATTGAAGTAAGTCATGATGAATTAGACGATTTTGTGATATACAGATCCAATGGTATGCCAACCTATCATTTAGCAGTGGTTATTGATGACCACGATCTCGGCATCACTCATGTTATAAGAGGCGATGATCATTTAAAAAATACAGCAAAACACATACAATTATTTAATGCTTTGGGTTATCAATTACCAAACTTTATACATCTCCCTATGATTCTAGGGTCGGATGGTTCGAGGTTATCAAAACGTCATGGTGCCATGAACGTTATGGAATATAAGAAACAAGGCTATTTACCAGAAGCTCTTTTGAATTATTTGGTCAGGTTAGGTTGGTCTCATGGAGATGAAGAGATATTTAGTAAAGAAGATTTGGTAGAAAAATTCAATGTTGCAAGCCTGAATAAATCAAGTTCTAAATTCGATCTAAAAAAATTGAATTGGGTTAATCAGCAACATATTATGGCCATTGATAGCAATGATCTATCAGATTATTTGATTCAAAATTGCAATCAAGAAGCGATTAACTTACCCAATAATGAAGTAATTGTTTCATTTTCTGAAGCCTATAAAACAAGAGTTGAAAATCTTAATGAATTAATGGATTTCTTTGAGTCTTTATATTGTAAGGATTTTTATATCAATGAAGATGCTGCAAAGAAGCATCTCAAGGCTTCTATTTTAAAATCTTTAACCGATGTAATACTTATTTTTCAAGATATTGAGTGGAATAGTGAGGCTATACACCAAGCCATCAAAGATGTTTGCGAAAAGAATGAAATTGGTTTTGGGAAAATTGGGCAACCTCTAAGAGTAGCAATCACAGGCAATACAATTTCACCCTCAATTGATCTCACCGCAACTCTTCTAGAGAAAGAAATTGTACTCTCAAGAATTAATAAGGCGATAGAATATATTGGAAATAATTAATTTAGGGTTACAGCTCAGCTAATGGCATAACAGATGAAAACAGGAATATTTCTTGTTGTTTTTTGTCGATACTCTTCATAAAAAGGACATGCTTTTATAATGTATGGCCAGATACTCTCTTTTTCATCTTCAGACAGTTTCTTAGCGTTTGCAGTGAACGTTTTTGAATTAACTGTCATTTCTATTCTTGGATTATTAACTAAATTGTAATACCAACCTGGGTGTAATGGTGAACCACCACTTGAGGCAACCAATATATAGTCATCTTCATAGGGAATAGTTAATAAAGGAATGGTTCTAAGATTGCCTGATCTTCTGCCAACTGCAGTAATCATACAAATAGGATTACCAAGCAAGGTACCAAGAAATCTACCACCGAATTTTTTATAAAGCAGTGTATGCAGTTTTGTTAAACCCTGCATAATGGGTTTTACAAATCTATATGTATTCATATATTTGTTTAGAAGGTTAAGCTTCTGTTATATCGAAAATTCTTATTGTTGGTCCTTCATCACATACTGAACCAATTAATTCCACTGTTCCATCTTGAGTTCTAAATGCTAGGTATTTCTCATAATGTTCTTTTGATTCCCATGTTTCTGTCATGACAAAATTATTATTATTTTCCACATTAAACGTCAGATTAATTTCATGACAGCCATCATAAGCTCTAGTGACTTTATAGGCTTCTTTGCATAGTTCAGTAAACATTTCCACTTGACCTTCTTTTAAAACGCCTTCTAATAAAACACTTACAGTCATATTGATCTCCTTTTTATTGGTCTAATTATTCTAGTATGAATAAATTATAGAATAAAAAAGAGATATTAGGGTGAGGAATAGAATATTTAAAACTTACATTAATCATGGATGTTTATGATGTAAAATAAATCAACTAGCAATAAGAAATTAGGTTCGACAAGTTTTGAACACAGAATATTCTCAATGCTAAAGGAATTAATGGGGCTATAGCTCAGCTGGGAGAGCGCTTGCATGGCATGCAAGAGGTCGGCGGTTCGATCCCGCCTAGCTCCACAAGGAATCTAAGCAATAATAGCCTGTCCTGGCTAATGACGCTTTTTGTACCTGATTTTGTACCAAAACAAGGTTCAAAAACTCATATCTAAGAAACCATTTAAGAATATTGAAAAAGGGGATTTGGGGTGGTGTTTATTAGAAGTGAGGAGAAGCAACGCTTGCTAAAGCATGAATATTTTTAATATTAAATTCGAAAAATTTTTTCTGGTACGACAAATAACAGCTCGAGGTATATGTTGTGGTACACCAAGGACACTTATGAATCTCTGACAGAGGCTTGTTAGCACAAGCAGTTGATAAAGAAAGGAACTATTGACCTGAATGTAGAACAGTTGTTAGTGATAGTTGGAGACGCTGTCTGAAAATGAAAGAATAAAGATGTACTTAACAATAAATAATACAAAAAAGTTTGATTACTTATTTTCAAAGAATTCTTTTTATTTGTATCTTGATTATAGAAAAAATAGCTTAAATAGTGTTATAAAAATTATAAAAATCAATATAAAATCTGACTGTTAACCTTAAATGATTGTATTAAATAAAAACAAGTGCAATAATAAATTTACTCAATAATATAATAAAAATACATTTAACGAAGGAGTGTAAAATTGAAAATATTTAATAAACTAACATTTGCAATAATAGTTATGAGCGTAACTATTAGTGTTAACGCACAAGATGAAAAATCGAAAGACGTAGAGGAAATAATTGTTACAGCATCAAGAACTGATGCAAGCAGTTCTTCTATGACCAACCAAGTTTCAATCATTAGTGAAGATGAAATTCAACAGGCGATTACTGTTTCAGATAGTATGTCTGGTGTTTTGGAAACTACTGTACCTGGCTACAGCGGATCAACTAGTAGTCAAACTTTGAGAGGTATTTCTCTGCGAGGCGGTAACCCCCTTATCCTTGTTGATGGTATCCCTCAGTATGTGAGTATGTTTGACAGCAATAAGGAGGCTAATCCGATAGATATGGATTTTGTTTCAAAAGTGGAAGTGATTCATGGAGCAACAGCGCTTCAAGGAATTGGAGGCACAGGCGGTGTTATTAATCTAGTCACCAAGACACCTTCCACGCTAGAAGGCTTCTCTCAAGATATTACACTTCGTACTAGTTTTGATGATTCTATTAGTGATGATGCGTTGAGTAAAAAAATTGCCTACACAGCAGGTTTGAACACTGGTAACTTTAAGCTAATGCTTGGTCTCTCAAGAAATGATCGAGGCATGAGTTATGACGCTGATGCTAATGTAGTTGGCTTAGTAAGATATTCCGGCAGTATCGCCGACACTGAATCTAATAATATTATGCTCAAGGGGAATTATACAAGCGGGATCCATTCTTTAACAATTATGCATAATGACTACACGATGGAAGGCAAGCGAGGATGGGGTCCTGTATCTGGGTGTCATCCAAATCGATGTGATCCACCTAAAGTTCAAAGTGCAGTAGAAGGTTGGGATGATACGGTCCATGCCTTGCCTAATAATGATGACAACCAGGCAACAAGTATTGATTATGTTAATCAAGATTTATTCTCTTGGAAATTAGTCGCTCAATACTATAGTTCTGATTTTGATTATCGCTTTGGCGGCACTGCAAGCAGTTTTTATGATGATGATTATGACAATCCAGTCAAGATAGTGGCTCAGACTGCAGTTGCCTCTTCAAAAGATGGATTCAGATTTACCTTATCTAAGACTTTTATGGATAGCATTGATCTTACATTAGGATATGACACAGCTTCAGAAGAGAGTACTCAAATCGTTCCTCAAAATGGTATGGCAATTATCCCACCAACAGAGCTTGAACAATCTTCACCTTTTATTTATGCGAATTGGCAGATCAATAATCAGTTCAGTGTAAATGCGGGTGCCCGGCAGGTAGATAGTGAAGTGTCAATGCCAAGTTTTATTCCCATTCCCTACTATTTTGCAAGAGGAAGTGGTCCAGTTACAGGCGGTTCAACTGATTCTAATGACACTATGACAAATTTTGGAGCTATGTTCGACATTAGTGATAAGGTTTCTGTTTATGCAAGTATAACTGAAGGTTTTGAAATAGCTGAGGTGGGCAGAGTGCTTCGATCCAATGGAGTAGCAGCAGGAGTAACGCTATCTAATGACTACTTGGCAGTAAGTCCGAATATCCATGAAAATACCGAGTTTGGTATTCGCTATAATGATGGTGAGACATCGCTAGAACTGATTGTATTTGAACAAGATGCACCCTTTGGTAATTCCTATATTCCAGATGAAGAAGGACTCTTAACAATTTCTAGGTTAAAAACAAGACGAGATGGGCACAATGTAATTTTGACTCAAAAGGTATCTGACAAAATTGATCTTGGGCTTAGTTATTCACATGTTGATGCTAAAAGTGCAAACTCTGATGGAGTATATGATACAGACTTAATAGCCCTCTCCGCAGGTGCTCCAGATCAACTAAAACTTTATGTTGATTTTGCATTGAATGATTGGGATGGAAGATTTTCTTGGATTAAATACAGCAGTAAAGACTTCGAAAATACCCAATACTCATTTGAAGGCTATAAAATTGCCAACCTAAGTTTATCTAGAAAGTTTGATAATAATTCTACATTTGGCGTCTCAATGCATAATATTTTAAATGAAAGTTATATTGATCTTTATTCTCAAATTAGCAGAAATAACAACTGGTATGTGGCAGGTTCTGGAAGAACTATTAGTCTTTCATACAATATAAAGATTTAATTTCAAAAGATTGGATTATTTATTTAACTAACAATTAGTTTGAAATTATAAACGTGTATTATAAATCTGAGACTACTTAAATATATCAGTCAATAATAAATTGAACTCGCCTCTTTTTGTATAGTTTCCTAAAGCATCTAACTAATAGTGTCAATAAACTATAACCATGAAGAGAGTGATCGCATTTATTCACAAACAATTAGCTCTTTTCTTGGGCATATTTCTAATTGTTCAGGCACTTTCAGGTGTCTTAATATCATTTCGTCATGAACTTACTGATTTAGTTTTTGAGACGTATAATTGTAAGGAAGAAAGTTGCCATATAGTTTCCTTTGCATCTTTATATGATAAGTTCATTTTAGATCACACATTTGTAGATTTATATGATGTTGTATTTCCTTCATATCCTGGAGCTCCATATCAGTTTTCTTATGATTCAGGCAGTGATAGTCTACCCAGTATTGCATTTCTAGACCCCTACTCAGGAGAGACTATCAGTAGTGGTAATTTACTTCAATATCCTTTTGAGGTTGCCATATATATACATTCAAATCTTCTGCTTGGTTCAGTTGGCAAGAACCTTGTAGTCATGACTGGCTTGTTCTTTATCTTAATGTCGATATCAGGTTTATATCTCTGGTGGCCAGGTAAATTAAGTTTATTTAAAAAATCAGTAGATATTAATTGGAAAGGTCCAGCACTTAAAAGAAACTTTCAGGTGCATAAAACTTTTGGCTTTTATTTTTTCTGTTTATTCTTATTTTTGGGAATCACGGGTACGATGATTGCAGGCAAAAAATTCTATCTACCAGCTCTTTCGTTTGAATATCAACAGATCGTGGAAACTGATATAAAAAAGAAAATTAACCTGGAATCTATACTCAGTGAGTCCAGAAAAGAATACCCAAGTGGTGAAATCAGGGTGATAAAATTTCTAGGGATTGACGATGATTTGATCAGAGTAGATATCATTGACAAAGCAGATTATTTTGCAGGCAAGAAAAACCAACTAATCTTTCAGGCAAATAATGGCGCACTGCTTAAGAATCTATCAGACGAAAATATTTCAACATCCCGATCAATATATCAATGGCTCATTCCTCTACACTCAGGAAAAATTATTGGGTTAACAGGACGTTTTCTTAACCTGATAACTGGTATTGCTTTGCTTACTGTTATGACATACGGCTACTTACTTTGGTTCAGAAGAAGAAGGCGGCAAAAAAAATAAGGTGATAGGTTTCTATAATGGTTACAATTAAGTTTTATTATGGTTGAGATATACTTTTTTTAGTGGATCTCCTTAGAAAAGACTAATCTACAAAAATATCTTGCATATTACTAGCTGAATCCAGATGCTGCCAAAGCAGGCTTGAAGCGAGCTTTCTGTTGCCTGACTCTAGAGCGTCAAGAATTCTGAGGTGTTCAAGACAAACTTCTGATATTGCTTGTGGGTTATCAATCCAGTTGTAACTATATTCCACAAACCTGCGAAGCTTGTTTTGTTGCTGCACGGCATCTCGAATATATGAATTTCCTGAAAATGAAGCAAGTGTTGTGTGGAAATTGGAGTTAACTTCAAATATATCAGCTTTAGATACCTTTTTTTCTTTCATCAGATTAATGTTTTGCTTTCGTATACTTACTATTTTTTTTTGATCAATTTTAAAAGTATCTTCGAGGATACCATTGGGTTCTATAATCTTTCGAAAGTTATAACTTTGAGTATGATTATTTTTTGAATTCAAAACAGTATTAAATATCCAACCAGGACCTTGCTGGTTGTATACCAGACCCTCATTTGACATGGTATGAAGAACGCGAATAAGAATTCCTCGTTTCGTTGAGTATTGACGTAATAGTTGAACTTCCGTAACTTTATCAGGCAATTTACCCTTAAGTCTATCATCAGCTATCATCATATATAGATGTTCTTCTTCTGTTTGATGGAACTCTTCTGGAGTTTCCAAAAGATTCTTAATAGGTGTCTTAACAAAAAAACCTTGATTGTGACTTGATCCAAGAATGCCACGCTCTTTAAGAATTATTAGAGCGCCTGTTATTGGTGTCCTTGATACATTGAACTGCGTGGCCAATGCAGTAGCAGTCAGTCTGGTTCCTTTTTCGAGTTTCTGCTTCCGCATATGTTCAAGGATAAGTGTGCATAAATTAGATCTTAATCGGTTTGTATTTGATAGAATGTTACTCATTATTTACTCAAATTATTTATTTATCCAGAAAATCATCACAATTATTACTCACTAATTCTAATTAATTATTTAAAATGAAAAAATTATATTTCTTAGCTATTTTTCAGTAAAATGAGCTAATAAAAAATGTCTAAATAATAACAATATGAAACAAGCTCTAAAAGGAGCTCATATCTATATAGGGCTCATAAGCAGCTTAAAGTTATCTAAATTGTTACTATATATCTATAATGTCTCTTTATGTGCTAACTAAGGCTTTTCTTATAAATATCTAGCCTATTTATTGAACGAATAAATTTGCTCTTCTAGACTTCTTTCAAACGATTGCAATATTACACTATATAAAATATAGTACAATATTATTTTCAACTACTCTGAGGTGTTGTGATATGCGTTTTCAACACACAATAAAACACTTTATTCGTTGTACATACATCTTATTTTTTCTGCTTATCCCTGTCAATGAAACTATAGCAGATAAGAGTGTTTCCACACTCCGTGTTGCCCTGAATTCTGACATTCTAAGTACGAATCCGGGTGTGAGACGAGATTCAAATACGGACGTGGTTCTTAACCACATCTTTGAATCATTGGTTGCATACAAAGATGATATTTCAGTTGGTCCCCTTGTGGCAAAAAACTTTTCTATAAGTGATGATAGAACTATATATACATTTCAGATTCGGCAGGGTTTAAAGTTTCATAACGGCGAACCAGTAACAGCTGCTGATGTTAAGTGGAGTTGGGATAGATATTTACGACCAGAAACAAATTGGAAATGCCGTAGATGGTTTGTTCAAAATGAAAAAGAAGAAGACAATCAGGGAGTCGTTATCAAATCGATTACCGTTTCTGGTAAATATGAAATTGAGTTTTTACTTGACTCTCCAAACGCCATTTTTTTAGAATTGTTGGCCAACTTTCAGTGTTTGCCAGCAGTGGTTCATAAATCTTCAGTAGACTCTCAAGGAAATTGGGTTAAACCGATCGGTACAGGACCATATAAATTTAAAAAATGGAAAAGGGGAGAATACATTGAGCTTGAGAAATTTGCAGACTATCTACCCCGTAATGAGCCTATGGACGGCCTGACTGGAGCAAGAATTGCTTTAACTGAAAAAATTAAATTTCAGATTCTCACAGACGCAGCAGCTACTCGCGCTGCTTTATTATCAGGGAGCATCGATATATTTCCATATGTTCCAATGCATATGGTTGAAGAACTAGAGTCACAGGAAAATATTAGAATTCAGCAAACCGATACACTTGGTTGGTCAGAACTTCTGATTCAAACGCTAGATCCTATACTACGTGATGTGAATATTAGAAAAGCTATTGCTCATGCAATAAATCGCGAAGAAATTATTGGTTTTACAACCTACGGTCAAGCGAGTATCAATTCATCCGGAGTTCCTGCTGCACATCCTTCACATACCGTGATTCATGATAAATGGTATGAGTTCTCACCTGATAAATCTCGTGCACTTTTGAAGAAAGCAGGGTATCGCGGTCAGTTGATTAAGATTCAAACTAATAGAAAGCATCCTGGTATGTACAATAATGCACTTGTTGTACAGGCAATGCTGCAAGCAGTAGGTATTAACTGCCAACTTGAATTATTGGATTGGGCTTCACAATTGAATAATTATTATTCTGGCGACTTCCAACTCATGACTTTCAGTTTTTCTGCAATCGCAAATCCAACTTTACGTTATTCTAAATTAATAGGTCTAAAGGATCGACGTCCCAATTCTCAGTGGGACAGTAGAAAGGCAGATGACCTGATACGCAAAGTACGGATGAATGACAACCCGGAACAAATCAATCAGATTTACGAAGACATTCATCAACTGATGATTGAAGAGATACCTATAATTGGCCTATATAACGCACGTATCAGTAGTGGCACCACAAAGAATATCAGTGGTTTTTCGCCTTGGCCTCTGGAACTTGTGAGGTTATGGGGTGTGAGCGTTGATTAGATGATTTTCATTATTAATTTTCGCTGGGATGTATAAATGCTTAAGTTTATAATAAAACGCATCCTATCAATAATTCCTACCCTTTTTATCGTCGCTGCTATAGCTTTTTTTCTAATACGACTGGTGCCAGGCGATCCTGCTGTCATGTTAGTCGGAGATCTTCAGGATGCTGAAATTCTTGAGGAGGTTAGGATTAGAATGGGTTTGTATGAGCCAATTTATGTTCAGTTCTTAATTTGGCTGGGAAATATTCTTCAGGGCGATTTTGGTACATCGATCATGACAGGAGAAGCTGTATTACCAGCTTTGATGGACCGCTTTCTGGTTACTGCTCAAATCGTACTGCTGTCGGTGAGTGTTGCCATGATTATTGCAATTCCACTAGGGATGCTTGCTGCGTGGAAGCAAAACAGTTCAACAGATTTTTTGATTACCTCCGTTATTATTCTAAGTTTGTCTCTGCCAAGTTTTTGGGTTGGTATTATGCTGATTCTCTATTTTGGTGTCACGCTTGAATGGCTTCCCACAGTAGGCTATGCAACACTTTCTGAAGGATTCTGGCTTCATATGAGTTATTTGGTATTGCCTGTTTCATCTTTAGTATTGGGGGAAATGGCGACTATCACCCGAATGATGCGATCAAGCACCATTGAAACCCTACGTCTCGAATATATTACTCATGCCAGAGCTAAAGGAATTAAGGAAAGTATTGTACTTCGTCGACATGCTTTCAAAAATTCATTTGCACCAAGTTTGACTGTGCTGGGACTCATATTGGGACACTTACTAGGCGGTGCCGCTGTGACAGAGACTGTTTTTTCACTTCCGGGTCTGGGCCGCTTCATGGTTGAAAGTATTTATGCTAGAGATTATCCAGTTGTCCAGGGGGCAATGTTATTGATTGCTGGAATTTATGTATTTGTCAATCTGATCATAGATTTACTGTACCCAATCTTTGATCCCCGAGTTAAATTGTAGACTATTTAATGAGCCTGAATAAATCATATTGGCTATTCTCTAGATATAATGCTTTTGTTGGGTTTATATTAATTATATTATTGCTAATCATGGCCGTGGTTGGGGCAATTTATACACCATATGATCCTCTCAAACTTGATTTTCATGCGCGTCTCCAAAGTCCATCTCTGTCACACTTTTTTGGCACTGATCAATTAGGTCGCGACGTATTTAGCCGTATTCTAAGTGCGACCAGTGTCACTGCAACCATCAGTATTTTAACCGTACTGTTCGCATCAACCCTTGGTACAGTCATTGGGGCAATTAGTGGATATATTGGTGGTCGCTTGGACAGGATCATAATGATACTGATGGATGCTCTCCTGGCGTTTCCAGGTATTCTTCTGGCACTGGGAATCATGGCAGTTATTGGACCTAATAAGTATGGAATTGTTGTGGCCCTTGGTCTTTCATATCTACCTGGAGTTGTTAGAGTAATAAGAGGTACAGTCTTTTCAATCAAAGAGAAGGAGTATATTGAAGCATCTGTTGTCACGGGTAATAGTGAAATTTACACCATTCTCAGACATATCATTCCGAATTGCTTTACTCCATTGACTGTAATCAGTTCAGCTATGTTAGGTGGCGTACTGTTATCAGAAAGTGCCTTGAGTTTCCTTGGTCTTGGGGTCCCGCCACCAGCCCCTACTTGGGGCGGAATGTTGGCTGACGGTCGTCAATTCATGGACATTGCACCTTGGCTAAGTATTTTCCCAGGAATGGCCATTTCATTTGCACTACTGGGTATTAATCTTTTTGGTGATGCACTGCGTGATAAGTTAGATCCCAGAATGAATCAGTTATGACTGTTTCTAATACTAAAAAAAATAAGCTCATTGAAATTTCTGGATTAGATATTTCTTTCTCTAAAAATGAAGACAAACCGTTGGTAGTCAATTCCGTGAATTTGACTCTAGAGAAGGGAAAAATGCTAGGTGTTGTAGGTGAATCTGGTTCAGGTAAGACCATGCTTGCTCTATCTTTGCTTGGCTTACTACCTCCTGGCGGGAGAATTACAGGCGGCAAAATTATCTTTGATGGAATTGATCTTGCGAATGCCACTCAGAATCAATTGGCAAAATTTAGGGGTAGAGAAATTGGGATGATTTTTCAGGAACCAATGATGTCCTTAAATCCTTCTCTGAAAATTGGTTTTCAACTGAAAGAGGGTCTTCTTAGTCATCAGGATTTAAATAGGAAGGTTGCTCATAGACTATGCATAGAAATGCTCGAGAAAATCAGAATGAAAGAACCTGAGACATGTTTGAATAAGTATCCACATGAATTCTCAGGAGGCATGCGTCAAAGAATCATGATTGCTTCAGTGCTATTAATGAATCCACGCCTACTTATTGCAGATGAACCTACCACTGCACTTGATGTGCTCATACAGAAAGAAGTTATGGAAATAATGGTTGATGTTGCAGACCATCTTGGAACAACTATTTTGATGATTAGCCATGATCTAGGATTGATTGCAAAGTATGCAGATAATGTTGCTGTTATGAGGAAAGGAATCGTTGTTGAGAAAGGGAAAGTTGATGAAGTTATATTGAAACCAAAACATATCTATACCAGAGAATTACTTGCCTCATTGCCCCAGAGAGTCAGTGATGCTAGCGATTGTTCTGAAGTTGCTTTTTCAAATCCATTTATCCAGATTGAGGGTCTAAAAGTTCAGTTTGAAAGCTCAAGTGGATTATTTTCCAAAGCTCATATTATAAAGGCAGTTGACGGCATTGATCTAAATCTTCCCAAAGGGCAGACAACAGCAATAGTGGGAGAATCAGGATCAGGTAAAACAACTCTTGGAAGAGCAATTATGGGCCTGACCAAATCACAGGCAGGCCGAGTACTTCTTAAAGGCGCTGATATCACTAATTTAGGAAAGAAAATGCCTAAAAGGCTTAGAAAGGAACTTCAAATGGTCTTTCAAGATCCCTTTTCTTCCCTAGACCCCAGAATGCGTATCAGTGCTATTGTTGGTGAGGGTCTTCGTTTGCAGAATAAAAAGTCTTTAGTTGACTCGCAATGCTTGATTGAGCGAACACTCGCTGAAGTTGGTCTCGATGCAAGTTTTAAAGATAGATTCCCTCATGAGTTATCAGGTGGGCAGCGCCAGAGAGTTTGCATCGCTAGAGCTATCATTGTCAAACCAGAATTTATTGTTGCAGATGAGCCAGTTTCATCACTGGATGTAACGGTACAGTCTCAAATACTGAAGTTGATTAAAAAACTTCAAGAAAAATATGAATTTACCTATTTCTTTATATCCCATGATGTTGGTGTTGTTGAACAGATTGCAGATAATATAGCAGTTATGTATCGTGGTCGTTTTGTTGAAACAGGCAGTAGAAATGAAATATTTAAAAAGCCTACTCACCCATATACCTGCCGTCTTCTAGAATCTGTTCATCAGTTAAGTAGTAATGAAGCTGGTGGCTATCAGCTTTCCAGTAGAACAGTGATAAGGCATGAACCACCCAAAGGATTTATTTATGATGATGAGTTTGATAAAAGTAATAACGAATTTCAATCAAATTCAGTACAGATGATTTCATTAGGTGGCACGCATTATGTGGCATGTAGGCCAAATTGAGAAGCATATTATATGAACTGAATTAATTGCAATCAATACACAAGTCTGAATCTATGATTTGAAGGTTAAGATTCTCTTCTATAATTGTATTAAATAAGAAACAATGCAATAGTAGATTAACAAATCACTCAACTATTTTAGATAAATAAGTACTTATTATATTCAATATGACGACTATAAATAGATTATCATGGTCCACCTAAAACAATCCTATTGTTATTAAGTTGCAGATTTAAAAATAACTGAAAAATTATTATGAACATTGAATTTCCAGAGATTGAGATTGAAGGCCCCCCTGAAGAAAGAGGTATTCAGTATGGAAAAAAAGCTAAAGCTCTGATTCACAGAAGTGGTGAAATATACCAAGGAGTCATGGCTGGCTATGGCTGTCCTTGGGACAAGGCATTAAAACTGGCAGGGCAATTTGCACCTTACATCAAAAAACATAGCAATGAGTTATATGGAGAGCTTAAAGGTATTGCAAAAGGTGCTGATATCCCTCTTGAAGTTGTAATCATTATTAATGGTCGTTCTGAACTTTTGCAGGGCCATGACTGGAAGAAATCTGATAAAAAACATAGCATGTCACTTGATGATGGTTGTACCAGTCTTCTAGCAATGCCTGATGTTACAGATGGGAATCATCTGATTCATGCTCAAAACTGGGACTGGCGTGCAGACTGTCTTGAAACCTCTATAGTTCTCAGAGTAAAACCAGATTATGGTCCTACGGTCCTGACCTTTGTAGAAGCAGGTGGTTTAGCCCGTTGTGGAATGAATTCTGTTGGTATAGTTATTACTGGAAATAGTCTGCAATCTGATCTTGACTATAATAGAAAAGGAATTCCTTTATCAATCATTCGTCGACAGGTTTTGCAGTCCAAAAATATGCATGGTGCACTGTCAGCTATTATTAAGAGTCCAAGGGCTATTTCCAATAATATGCTCGTGAGTTCAACAGAGGATTGTGGCATCGAGGCAATTAATTTAGAGACTTCTCCTGAAGATGTTTATTTTCTATATCCTGAAAATGGCATTTTATCGCATGCTAACCATTTCGAATCAACGATTGCCCGAACTAAGTTGAAAGATACTGGACTTAATTCTAATCTTTGTTCTCTTTATAGAAGCAATCGCGTAAGGCGATATCTTGAACAAAAAACGGGGTCAATAAATATCAATGACTTTAAAGACGCACTGGCTGATAGGTTTGGCGCACCACATGCAATCTGTAGTTCACCTGTTACTGAGAATAACGAGCAAGGAGCCTATATGACTGTGGCAACCATTATCATGGATACTAAAACACAGGAAATGCATGTTTGTAAATCACCATACAATAATAAGAAATATTCCACGTATTCCGTTGAATCTAATTAATTTATTAGTCTGCTATTTTTAGTTAAAAAAAAGGTTTTTTTCTTCAAGAGTGCTTTGCCACAGCGCATAACTTATGTCTTTCGATCCCGCCTCATCTGAAAGTCATGTTCATACCCATTCCTGATGCTTTCCTTTATTTCCTGCTTCATAAGTTAACCTGCAGGTGTTTATGAAGAAAGATAAACTTAGGTAGGAGTTGGTTCCAATTTTGAACTACAAGCTCCACCACCCCTTTTATAAGTAAATCATAAAATTGACTACTGACGATACTCTTTACATTAAAACTTCATTCTCAGTTTCAATGTAAATCTATTTTCTTTTGGGTTGTCCCAGGTTCTACTAATTATCTCACTGACATTCACATCATCATCTTCGTAATGTCTACCTCCTCGAGTATAGACGGCATAGAAATGAGACAGTGGGCTAATTTCATATTTGTACCTAACCTGGAAGGCCAACTGCCCAAGATCAAATCCAGCAGCTGATGAATTGGCAGAATTTAAGTTACCGATGCTATCAGCCAACCATTCGGTTCCGGTTTCAGTTTCCATGATATTGGTTTGAAATTTAATTCGCAGTTCATGTTTTTCCTTTGGAAACCAAGTAGCATTTGCCTTAAAGGAGAAATAATCAAGAGGATAGGTCCCAAGCCTATTATCTTCCAACCAATTGAGCCAATTTTTAGTATTGTACTTCCCAAGATGTATGCCAAATTTTATATTATCTGAAGGGTAATAATATCCACCCAGCGCTATGTTATTTGAAGTTGTAGTAAACGATTGTAATGACTGCCTGTCTCTTGAAAGATACATCCAATAACTCCAACGTGCATCCTGTTTGCCGTAGTACATCAAACTGTAGTTCCCGCCCTGACCGAATTTCACGAAGGGTGCCAATGCACTGCCTCTGGTCAATAGGTCATTGTTTCCTGATGATTTATGTTCAACTTTAATTTCAAAACCAGAAGTGTCTTTAAATGATTGCTTAAAGCTAAGATTGATATTTTGTGATAATTGCAGACCATGAGTATCGGCTTTTTTTGAAAAACCAAATTTGTATGTGCGTTCTAAAATTTTTGACGTTGTCAGAAAATCATTCTCAGTATACATGGTAAAAGTTCTGAAATTACTCAAATTATTCCGAGTCTGATAACCCATATCATTGATGTTTAAGTCATCATCAAAACGGTAATAAGCCATGCCTGTAATCCAGAACTTGTTAGGGTCATAGCTCATACCAAAACGCATCCCATAGCCACTTTCATCGGTTGTGTCTGAGTACATCAATAAACTATTTAATGTCAGGGTCTCCGTTGCTTGATTTTCGTAATCAAACGCATGGACTGTAGCACTTCTATCCAAGGCATCTCGTTCAACATGCGTTGCAAGGTAACCCAGCTTATGCTGATTTAATTTCTTCAAGGCCCTGAAAGCGTAAAAATCACGTCCTGCACTAAATGTTTCATCGTCCTCAAAAGCAGCAAAAAAACCAACATCGGTATTTTCTCCCAGTTGGGTAAACTTTACAGCCGTATCAATGCCATTGCTGGCCTCTTGTTCATTCTCACAAGATTCTTGTAAATCATCAGAACCGCCATATGTGGCTGAAAAATCTGTGCAATTATAATCAGGGGATGCCCCGATTCGACGGGTATTAATGAGGTGGTAGTCATTACCATGGGAAATATTAAACAACCCCTGATTCTGGGCAAAAAATGGCCTTCTATCTGAAAAGAAAGTCTCAACTGGGGAAAAATTTATCACCACTTCATCGCTTTCAACCTGACCAAAGTCTGGGTTTACAGTTACATTCAATTCCCGCCCATTGCCCGGCGCCCAAAACAGATCTAATCCTGCCTGGTATTGAGAGGAATCTTGCAAATTATCGTAGGAACCCACGGCATAAGGGAAAACATCAAATTTTGTCGATTCATACTGATCCACTGTGATCAGATGAAATCGAGAGAGAAACTTTTTGCGTTCGTAATTGATTCCAGGAAACCCTATCACTTTTCCCTCTTGCATCATTTGTCGAGAAAAATAAACGCCGATGTTCCTCTTGCTTTCCTGTCCTGACATCATCGGAACCACAGTCCAGGGGAGATAAAACTCTGAATACCAATGGGTTTTTGATTCAGATGTCTTGACTTCCCAATCCCCATCCCAATCTCTGTCCATTTGGCTCTCACCGCTGATAGAGCCATCACTCATGGAACCGCCTAGACTGACACCAAAAAAATAGCCCATGTTAGCTTTTCCATCAAAATCAATAGAAAGGAAGTTTCGGTCCGAATCAGCCCACATTGCATCACGCTCTTGCTTCCTTCTGTATCGTGTGTCCCATGGTTGTTCATTGATAAACCCAATGTAAATTCCTTTTTCATCAGTGAACACCATCACCGTAGTTGGATGGGTTGATTCCTTTAAGCTAAAAGGACTTGTTTCAACAAAGTTTTCAAATCGCTGCGCTTGTTTCCATTCTGTTTCATCCAAACGTCCATCCACAGTGATTTCAGCACTTATATAGGCTGAGAATATTGCATTGGATAAGCAAATAATTAACCAAATTTTAACTGATAAGTAAAATTTACTCATAACTTATAAAAAATATAGGTCAGTCATAAAAACTGACACAAAATACTACTAG
>Ga0209501_10002007_pt1 | contig 21791 bp, 12 predicted proteins | sample ArcticOcean_MG_C_4_FD_187434 | JGI IMG/M metagenome (GOLD analysis project Ga0209501, IMG submission 187434) | Marine microbial communities from western Arctic Ocean - ArcticOcean_MG_CB4_134 (SPAdes) (version 2) | ecosystem: Environmental > Aquatic > Marine > Oceanic | place: Arctic Ocean...
TTCACCCAAGGGTGTCATGCCAATAGCACCGAATGCAGCAGCCATGTCTAGAGCTTCTGGAGGTCCGCTTGGGCCCGAGGGAGGGCTGCCGGATGGGCCGGATGGTGGACCCGCTGGAGGTCCGGACGGAGGTCCGGATGGCGGACCGCTTGGAGTTGTTGCACTCACCATTGCTAACGCATCATCCATTTCGATGGATTCTGCGCTATCTTCTTCGCTATCCTCGTCATCTGAATTGAGAGCATCTTCTTCATCTTCATTCTCATCAGATTCTTCTTCATCGTGTTGTTCGATTTGCTCAACATTGTCTTCTTCAGCACCGACATCATCTTCTTCGGAATCGATTGGAACTGTGCTAGTAGGTGGACCAGCGGGTGGCATTGAAGGTGGGCCTCCCGAACTTGATCCTGGTGGGCCTGATGGTGGACTGGGGCCCGAACCCGGTGGACCACTAGATGGGCCGCTAGGTGGACCGCTGGATTCTGCACTTGGAGGACCTCGGGAAGATCCTGGCGGTCCTCGCCTTGTAGATGCTGGAGGGCCTCGCGAAGAACCACTAGGAGGTCCTCTTGAAGGTGGGCCCGATTTAGAACTAGGAGGGCCCGATGGTGGTCCGCTTGGAGGACCGCCCGGCCCGCTCTTCTTCACCCGCCTCTTCTTCGCCATGCCGCTCGTTTAACCGGCTTACCTATCAATTCTATTGACCAAATCCGTAAAAATCACTTACCAACGTATTTGGCAAGAGATTCGTCGAGTCCAACTGCAACCTTTTGTAGCGCTCCCCACGCTCCAAAATCATCAACATACAATTCCAATTGTATCGCTGCAGAATCGCTTGGCTCTCTGTATGTGAGAGCGCTCTTCATTGTTTGAATTAATGCCTCATGAGGCAAACCGTGTTTGATACACAAATGAAGTGGGCCCAAGATTCGGTCATGCAAACCCAATTTTCGAATCGGGTCGCGGGCATTTCTTTCAATCGGGTCGCGAATTGTTACATCTTGATATTTGGCCAGAGCCATGCCCGACCAATCTCGCTGTTCGCCCTCATCAAAATCAAATTCCGCAACCAGAGCAGCCGATGATTCAACTCCTACCTGAGTGGCTAAATTTGCTATTTCAGAGTCATTAGCAGCATCACTCAGCCAAATATGGCCTCTTTCTGCCCCAAGATAGCAAACAGCCGCGTTGATGGCATTGTAGGTGTACAATTTTCTTGTCAACTCAACTGAAAAATTGGCGGTAGCGACGAAGCCTTCAACTCCCTCCACCAAGTCTGGATTTACCAGAGAATCAGCATCAAGAGGTAATGTCCAATGGTCTTGAACTTGGACAGTTAGGGGACCAAAATCTGCTACCTGTTGTTCTGTTGGTTCAATACAGGAACGTAATACCTGTGCCTGGGCGACTCCGACTTTTGAGCTACTGATGTGCTGCCTTACCAGTTTGGCGGGAGCGGGATGGTTCTCTGCCAATATAATGTCAATATCCCTATCCAAATCAGAAACGGATTGGGCCCAATTCGCTAATCCGTTAGCACCTAATGATGTAAGAATGAGTGATGCCTCTTCCAACCTCCATTCACCATTTGAGACAGTATATTCTGTAATCACCTCTACTTCACCTGTGGCTAAATTACTGATAGCGTAACTACCCTCCTTGAGCGCCTGTACCAGTTCTAAATTGGAGTCAACAAAGTGAACTCTCCACCCTGCTCGCAATAATAGTTGGGCCAAAAATCCCCGGCCCACTTTACCTGCACCAAATATCACAGCCAAAGGACGTTGCGCCAACCTCGCCACCCCCAAAACACTGACCTCTTGACCCGCCCTGAGAACGGCCCCTCTAGATTCAACGATTTGTGGAATTAATGCCAAGCCCCCGCCAATCAACATTGAGCCATCTGGGAACTTTTTTTGTATTGCTTGAATTGGTTTATTCAATTCCGAAATCGCTTGCCATGCTGGGCCTAAATTTGACTTATCTCCGATTGAGTCAATTAATTCGCCTTTGTCCTGGTTTTTTTCATTTTCCAATTGGGAAATGAATGTTTTCACCGCTTCTGAACTCGCTGATACACCGAACTTTTCCCCCAAAGTTCGGCCGCCAGTTGATGTCGCATTGTAGCAAAGTGTAGGCAACTTTCCAAGCGCCGGCAACCAACTTAATCCATCTAAAGGCTCACCACCAACTAGGCCAACGTGCTCACTAGTATTTGCGAGATTAAACAAATCTCCTTGAAGGGCATTTAGCCCCAAGACACCAGCGGTTAAATCGTCACAGCCACAGATGATCTCGGCTCCAATTACGATTCCTGAAATCTCCGAACCCGCCGAGTTTACCTGCCCAATTACCTCATCAGGATTGAAGAAATTTCCTTCACCGGAATATCCCCGCATGGAGCGTGTATCACGCGCAACCACTCCAGTTAATTCCCAGTTATACAGGTCTTTGAGTTGCAAAGCCACCCCATCACCTATCGGGCCATTCTCCTTTTCCCATTGGGCTAAGCGAGATGGAACCCAAGCACGGGTTGGCGGTAAAATGTGGTCATTTTCCACATCGCGAATACAATCTTCTGGAATCTTATCAAACCATGAAATTTGGTTGCCAATAACCGCACCATCACGAATCACAATCGCTGAAGGTCCGTGCCCTGTAATTCCAGCTCTAACGACCGAATCACCGCGGCCATTCAACCATTCTTTGAGATTCGGCCACACGCCTTCGGATGTAGGCCAAGAACCCATTTCCCATTCGCCATAATTATCTAGCAGTAGCACTTTTGTGGCCGATGTACCAACATCAATTCCGAGTGTGTACGGGCCTTTCATTATCTCACCAATTAAGCCACGGATTTATTGAAGATTTTCTGGCCCACTTGGCCACTCTATCGGAGTCCAACTGAGAGCCGATATCCCCGGTTCTAAGTCAATGAATCTGGCCGGTGAATCCGACTGAGCCGCAGTCAAAACAAAGCCGGAAACCTGCGGATGGCCGTCACATGACATCGGATTCCAGCCACTGAAATCAGATTCCACAGCAGCAGAAAAAAAGTTAGCAACATCAACCTGCAAAAACGCTGTCGCCTGAAGTCTGCCCCCTCTTTCCCAGTGTTCGGGCTCATTGGGAATTACTGTGCCTATTCGTACGACTATACATTCCAGTCCATGGCCTTTTGAGTAATACTGGCCAAGACGTTCCACGAATACTTTTGTCTCCCCATATGTGCTAGTCGTCGAAGTTGGGTGGCTAACCCCGATAAGTTGACCCTCAAGAGAACCTCCCGGCAAGAGTTCAATCTCAAGCCCTACCTGGGTAAGACCTGACGAGGATAACACCACCCGTCGCACACCTGCGGCCTGGGCATTTCGCATGAAATTAGTAGTTAGCAAAATGTTGTTTCTCAACATGCTTTCATCACTATTTGATGGATTTGCATCTGCCGCTAAATGGACTACTACTTCACAATCTTCCAGCATCATATGCCAATCTGAATCACTCGCTTCTGCCAAATCAAAATGATGGGTTACTCGGCTTGGTGCGGTGGCATCATCAGTGTTGCGACCAGCAGCAAACCATTCGTCATTTGGCCGGTCAATTCCAACCACCTCATGACCGTCAGCAAGCAGCCTATCATAGACTACTCCGCCGATTAATCCGGCCGCTCCCGTCACTGCCACACGCATCTTTCGTCAATGTCCGATACGGCGGCACCATATTGACCTAATCACAATCGCGCACCGGCCATAATTCGTGACTATCATTGAATACATTCAGTCAATTAAGATTGAACATACCGACGATATCGTATTTACCTAACAACAGAGCGCAGTATCAATGAGTAGCAAACAAGGCTTGGCGATTGCCGTTGCTGGCCTATTTCTCATCGTCAGTTTAAGCAGTGCTGCGTTCTATTTCATCACTCAATCAACCGACACCCCCCCAATTGGAGAGGGAGATGATACACCAAATGACATACTAGATGAAGAAAATCAACTACCACTAATTGTTTGCGCTGATAATCAGCGGCAAATCTTTGGAGAGAATTTGTCTATCGTAATTGGCTGTGACAATATCATCCCACCTAGCAATGCATCTTTTGAATCAGATTCAATTCAAGTTACACGCGGTTCAATCACAGGACTGAACTGGACAATTGACGGCGAGGACGGCTTTGGAACAATAGTCAATTGCGCTGGCTCTTTTGCCCACTTGAGGAGAGGTCCGACCCAAGGGCAAAATTCAGAATATGATTGGATAATCACTGCCAACGAAATCGGCAACTCAACTTGTGATATCGAAGTCATAAACGTTGCCGGTTCAATCAATATTTCACTCGAAATTGTAGTCGTTGATATGGCGCCTTACAGTCTGCAATACAACCCAAGCGCCAACCTGCTAACCAAAGGCCAGCCATTCACTATTTTCCCTTACTTTGAACGTGGAGAACCTACCACCTGGGAATCTTCCCCACCCATGCCACCTGGGCTTGAACTCAGAGATGACGGAGCAATTATTGGGGCACCTTCCATCCTCATGCCTGCTACCATTTACACAATAACTGCAAGTAACGATGGAGGCAGTGATTCAACCAATATTACCATCACTGTTCACGACCAAGCACCTGATTTAATCACATATCTTGAAGAACAGTTGATTCTCACACTTGGAGAGCAAATGAATGACATGATCCCTAACCACAATGGAGGGGCTGTTGTGCGTTGGGAAGTTGACCCGTCTCTACCATCAGGACTAAATTTTTCTGATGTAACAGGACGAATATATGGCACCCCAGATATCCTTTATGAGCGCTCAGCGCACATTGTATATGCCAATAATTCAGGCGGCTATGCGGCAATCGTTTTACAAATAACTGTCAATGATAAAACAGTTGAATCAATAGATTATGGCAGTCAAGATTTTGATCTTATATACGGCGTTTCTAGCCTTGATGCCACGCCGATTACAACCGGCGGCGGCCCGGTAACTTGGGAAATTTCGCCCCCACTTGCAAACGGATTACAACTTGGCCCAACAAATGGCAGCATTTTCGGAAATGCTGACGAAATAACACCATGGGTAAATCATACTATTTGGGCTAACAACTCTGGTGGCTCTTTCTCAACTTGGTTGAATATCAGAATCGCCAACATGACACCTGATAACATCTCGTGGCAAGGTGGCTTTGAACAGATTCTAGAAGCGAATGAATCGGTGTCAATATCAGCAATCAATAACGGCCCATCAATTGACACTTGGGAAGTTGAACCGGCCCTTCCCGACGGGCTATTCCTATCCCCAACCAACGGTACAATCTTTGGTTCCCCACTTGGCAGGGATGGACTCAACTTATCTCGCCATGCTTGGACAAGCCACACCATTTGGGCTAACAATTCTGGGGGAGGGCTTGCAATGAACCTTACATTCGCAATCCATGATTTAGCAGAAGATCACAATGAATTGACCAAGCGCCCGATTGGTACTGTCGATTATGGTGGCGCTTGGCCTTCACTTATTCTCCCGATTGGAGAATGGTCGTTTAGTCTTGGTATCGACTGGGATAACCGTCCTATTTCATCGGCTGGCCATGTTGGAAAGGGCAGAATTGTCGGCTATGGTCATGAGACAATGGTTGCAAGAACTGGAAGCGATAGCCGAGCAAACCTCAGCATAAATTCACTCGATTGGGTTTGCGATGGCAATGGCAAAACTGTCGGATTGGAATCATCTTTCAATGGCTGGCAGAATACTCTGCTAGCTGAGGGATATGCAGTTGTTACAAGCGCAACAACTGCCGACTTGGTGAATTTAGACTGTTTTGTGACCGAGTTTTGGAATTCATATTCAGACTCTGAAAATCTTGCTATCACTACATGGTTAGAAGATGGTGGCGGATTAATCATGGGTGGTCACGCTTGGTATTGGTCGTACTCAAATAATGATGCGGCCCACAATTATCCCGGCAATAAAATTGCCAAATCTACTGGCCTGTTTGTGTCTACATCATCAGGGTCAGCCACCTTTGCAGTAAATGCCAATGAATGGGGCGAACTTTACAGATTGCATGGCGCACTACCTCTAATCGTTGACCATGTGAATGGCACTCAAATGATGACGCAAAATGATGCTACTATCGGCGCTAAAACGGTTTCACTCTGCGTCTCAAATTTACCACTAGATTACACCGGCGTATGGGATTCTCTACGCAAGATGAGTAACGACACAGGCTGGATTCATATTGATTCAAACAACAAATATACGATGAACGTCGATGAAGTTGATGATTTACTTCTCAATATTCAAGAACAATTAATGCTCAAATTACCAGCAGAGGAACTTGACCCCCATCCTTCACACATTTCGTTCCCTGGTCCAGTCAACCAAACCTCTCCTAGGCCCCTGAGACTAGTGTCTATTAACGGAACTTTTGAGGGCTTGCCAAGCCAATTTGGTTATGCAAATGCAAGGTCTTCAGGCAGGATGGCAACAGGGATGTATGCGCCTGCTGGCGAAGTGGTCAATATCACAATCCCACAATCTATGGTCAGCCAGGGAGCCTCAATTCTAATTGGTGCACACACCGATTCCTTATGGGGGAAAACAACCCTCGACAGGCATCCAAAAATTACTCGGGGCTGGTCAATCAAGAACACATCAATGCAGGTTGCTAACTCCTTTGGTGGACCGATTTATGTAACAATTCCAGCCGGTTCAACATTTGGGGATTTCAATATCACAATTGAAAATGCTGTTGATATGCCGCGCTATATTCACGGCGTAACACATGTTCATGATTGGGAAATGGTACTAAGACATTCACCCGCTCCAATCGCAGAACTAGAATCTGACTGGTTCATTCTAACGGTGCCATCGTCTTACATCAGAAATCTTGACCATCCCAACGAAACTATGGATTTCTGGGATGAGGCTCTGCAAATGGAACATAATCTCAGTGGATACACACCTTGGCCACGTGTTGAAAGAGCGGTATTTGATGTACAAATTTCAGCGGGTTGGATGCATTCAGGATATCCCTTCATGGCCCACACAGCAAGTGTCAGCGGAGTTGTCAATGGCAGTTATATGCGAGCCAACGGCGACTGGGGAATGTTCCATGAATTAGGCCATAATCACCAGTGGATGTCCTCTACCCTCCCCGGCACCACTGAAACCACGTGCAATATTTACTCTGTAAAACTGATGACCGACCTGGTTGGAAAAGACCTACGCGCTGGCCACTCTGCTCTCAACACTGCGTCCATGATAAACCGAGTTGAAACTTATTTTTCAGGCGGCTCACAAATCTCACAATGGAGTGTTTGGACGGCACTAGAAACATACCTGCAAATCCAAGAAGAATTTGGTTGGGAGCCGATTACTGCGGCCTATCAAGAATACTATTACAACCTCACATCTCAGCCTTCAGGCGACTCGGCAGAATTCAATGAGTATGCAAAATGGATCTCAATAAAAACAGGATACAACATGACCTCATTCCTCACAGCCTGGGGATTCCCAATTACTGAAACGACTCAAAATGCGGTTGACCACCTCCCTGTTTGGAACACTGACCCTCTTCGAGGATGGGTGCATGAATACGACCCTGAAACTAGATATGAGGTGACAAGCAATGTTACGATTACTAAGGCTGATATTGAATGGATGATTTATGACAATGGAACAAACACTACTTGGAAGGTTTGTTGGGGGCTAGCAGACGGTGGGACCGTACAGGGAAATTGGGACTTCTGCGACTCGATTGGCAGTAATTTGAGCACAGGTGGAAATAGTCACCCTCTGAATGGATTATTCCCGTCAACAGATTACTATTGGCGGCTGACTGCAGAAAATGGAAATGGCAACTGGTGGGATGATTCTACCCGCCAATTTACCACGCCTTAATTTGGTCAGGATTATTGCGCTTTTGTAATATATGAATTGGCCGTAGGCCTATTCACTGTGATAACAACCTTCATCACCGCTCTATGATGACGACTTTTGCGGTGAGGCTTTGTCTGGTACCAGGATTGCAACCCTCGTTGGAGCACTTTTCCTTGCCCTGATGTTGCTTAGCAATATTCCAGCACCTACTGTTCAAAACAGTAGTGAATCAACTTCTGAAATAGAATCTGTTGTAACTATTTTACCCGAAATTAGCCAAACCTCAGGCAGGGGTAATTCAGACCTAGTTATCGACTATATTTATGCAAGTTGGACAAGCGCTGATGCTGGTGATTCAAAGAGTGTTAATGTTCGAATAGAGAATCAAGGAACGGCTTCTACCAGCGGTTCTTTCTATTGGGGAATATACCTCTCAACTGACTCAACAATCACTACCAACGACATTGAATTAGGAACTTGGTCAAGGTCTACAATGTCTGCTGGATACACTACTCCAACGATGTACAAGACAGTACAAATCCCAACAACGATGACTGGAGGACGATATTATGTCGGTGCCATTGCTGACATAAATAACCAAATTAGTGAAACTAATGAAAATAACAACTATGATGATGATGGCAGGGTAACTATTGATGAGCAGCCCGATCTCACTGGTAGAAGTTGTTCAGCACCGTCAACAGGGGTAGTGGGTGACTACATTGACTCAACGATAACTGTCGGTTTTGATAATGACCCTTCGGGTAATTATGTTGCTAACTCTGGAACATTTTATTGGGCAATGTATCTCAGTACTGACAGCACAATAACCAGCAATGATGACCAAGTTGGCAGTGACCAATACGAATCTAGTATCAACGGTGGGAGTTACAGCACTGACACTCTAAGCACCTCTAATCGCATTCCTAGTTCAATGAACCCTGGAACTTATTATTGGGGATTTAGAATCGATGTGAGAACGGATGTTGATGAACAGAGCGAATCAAACAATGCTTACACATGCAGTACCCAGATTACGATTGAAGATGACTTGCCGGACATCGTTGCTGACGATGTCGGCACCTCCACAAGTTCCGTGGTGATGGGTGATACCATCTCGGTAACCTACCGAATTGAGAACGATGGTAACGACTACACCGGCTCGTTCCACTGGGAACTCTACCTCTCGACAGACCGCACCATAACCACGAGCGACATCTACGTCGACGAATTCAGTCGGAGCAGTATATCCCCCGGTTACTATGCCTCGGGAACACAGTACAGCGTTCAGATTCCAACCGGAATCAATCCAGGATACTACTACCTCGGCATGATAGCTGACAGTCGCACCTCGGTCAGTGAACTCGACGAGACAAACAATGTAGTCGCCGACACCGGACGACTTGACATCGAGGAGCAGGCAGACTTAGTCCCAGATAACCCTAGTGGACCTTCATCTGCATATACTGGAGATACCGTCAATCTCAACTGGAGAATTGACAATGATGGCGACGATTCATCAGGTTGGTTCTATTGGAAAGCATACCTTTCAACCGACTCAACTATCACGTCATCAGATACCCTTCTTGGCTCTTCAAATTACGCCTCATCAATAAATGGGGGTTCGTACCGAACTGGCCAACTTAGTGTTACAATCCCCAATAGCATGTCTAGTCGAAGTTATTACTGGGGAATTATTGCTGATACCTCAGATTACGTGACGGAAGGGGATGAGAATAACAATGCTATTTCAGGAAATTCAATTTCAATAACCGTTGCCAGCCCTGATTTACGAGCCGACTCTCTTTCAGTTGATTCATCCACCTCTACAATCTGTACTGAGGAGTTAGTGACAGTCAACGTAGGTGTTTCAAACCAAGGAAATGTCAACGCTGGCTCACATTATTATGAAGTTCTTTTCTCACAAACTGGGGCCTCAAGTTCGTGGATAAGTATCGGCCATGCTAGCGGAAGTGGTGGAGTATCTTCTTACAACTTACAAGTGAGTGGCAGTATACCTGCATCAATGACGCCAGGCAATTATTACGCAGCAGTATTTGTTGACTCAATGTACCAAATTTCTGAATCTAATGAGAACAACAATGTCTACGACACCTCAAATCAGCAATTAACTGTGCTCGACTGCACTCCTGATCTCAAACCAACATCGCTAAGCGGGCCTACATCAGTACTACCAGGCCAAACCGTGACTCTATCATATTCATTTGAGAACACTGGTATGGGTGAAGCGAGTAATTTCCCTATTGATTTATTCCTTTCTTCAAATCCAACAATCGACTCATCAGACACCCATCTTGGCGCCGCCACTATCTCTAATATTGGTGCAAGTGCAACCATCAGCGATACTCTCAGTGTCACCATTCCTTCAAACATCGGCTCTGGTTGTTGGTATTATGGAATCATTGTTGACATGAATGATGTTGTTGTTGAATTAAATGAAAATGACAATTCCCTTGCCACCTCTAATCAGGTTTGTATTTTACAGCCCAATTTACGAATCGTTTCTGTTAGTAGCCCCGGCCCATCCATGCTTGGACAATCGGTGGAAATCTCAGTCGTGATTGAGAATGTTGGCGGCGCAAACGCTGGCAGGCATCAATTAGCAATCTTTGCTGAAATCCTTGACCCTGCTGGCCACCCAGATTACTTGCTACAAACATTGAATATCACTTCGCTTGCATCTAGCTCCAATGTTGAAATCACTAGAACGGTACAACTTCCAACCGCTCCTTCGGGCTCATATCGTATTTTTGCGATTGTAGATGAGGCAAGCGTCATTTCTGAATCCGATGAAAGTGATAATGAAGGATTTGGGACTTCTTTTCAGGTAACAAATCCCACCAACGATTTGTTAGCAAAATGGATAACTGGCCCAACTTCTGCCGAGCCTGGACAAAGCGTCACCTTAGAGTGGGAGATACAAAATTTAGGTGTTGAAGAAGCGAGTTTTGATGTTGAAATCTGGCTCTCACAAAACAATAATTGGGACGCAAATGACCGGCTAATTACATCTTATTCCATAAGCGGTCTTGGGGCTGGGGCTTCTACTCAAGATGATACTCAAGTACAACTTACAGCAGATGACATTGGAACCTGGTGGGCTATTGTAAAAGTCGATACCACCGACCTTCATCAAGAGGATGAAGAAAGTAACAATATTGCCACCTCTGCAAATCCTTTGGAGGTGAGTGAGGATGCTCCTGACCCTGTTGATGAAACAACTGGCGGTTGCATTAATCCAGCAACTGATGGGAATGGAACCTCAGACGCTGCTGCTGCTCGCGCCTCTGCAACTCAACTTGGCGTTGATGTTGAATCAATGACGATTGAAGGCTGTCTCATGGATGGTGATAATGAAGATTGGTTTGCAGTCATGCTTAGTGGCAGTAAACGCTTAGGAGTCTCAATAGAAAATGATGGCAGTAGCCTTACAATTGAACTGTTGAACGGAACAAACTCAGTTGACAATGGCACATTAAATTCAGACATCGTATGGATAAACCTACAACTTACAAATGATGATCTAGGTGACACCTCTCGCATATATCACATTCGTATCTCAAAATTAGCGACTGAATCCGGTGGGCCTTACACTATGAAAATCGTCACGGTTAACGCCAGTGAAGTACCTGACTTAGAAGCACCAGAAAAACCGACCTTCACGCCACTAACCGATTGGGTTGGGGACTCAGAGGTTGTAATCTCTTGGAGCACAGCCACCGACAATGGCGGTTCGGGATTATCTCATTATCAAATCCGATGGGCTGGTGGATTGTGGTCTGATATCAGCACCACATCAACTTCTCTAAATGTCACCTCACTTACTGATGGCCGCCATTCTATTGAAGTCAGAGCGGTAGATGGAGTTGGAAACCCTTCCGACGCAGATGCAATGTGGGTGAGAATTGATAGGACAGCCCCCACCCTTTCAATCACCCAATTGAGTACCCAATATGCTGGACCACCGGTATTGGAAGTTAGTTTGCAGTTGAATGATGGTGAGGGAAGTGGAATATCGGTCATTGAATGGTCGTGGGACAATTTAAGTTGGCAGGAATACCCTGACAACGGCGCAATTATTTGGTCAAATTGGAGCGATGTTGACCTATATGTCAAAGTAACCGATAATGTTGGCCTAGAAACCATTAGCAATCTAACCATTAATCCTCCTTTGAACCCAAATACGCCTGTTGATAATACCTCAAACACCACCGTCAACTCAGGAGGGGCAAACACTGGCGGTGTGGCAATGATTGTCCTATTCTCTCTGCTTCTTGCTGGACTAGCCGCAATAGGACTCTATCTGATGTTCAGGGCAAACATGCCCGGGGAAGATGATGAATTTGAAAACGAAGATGATGAGTTCCAAACCACCTCAGAAATAGTTGCAGATGGTTCCGAAAATCCGCCACCTACAGAAATCTTGGACCAAGAGGGGCAAAACCCCACACTAACCCATGTGGTGAATCACGAACAACTGCCAGGTGGTGGGACCTACGACACTTCGACAGGAGTGACATGGTATTTCCTTGAGGATGGTACTAGATGGTGGATGCAAGAGGATGGTTCATTCTTCCTAGATGTGGACCATGCTAACAACCTTGAGCAAGTTGAAGGCAGTTTCAGTCAGATTGACTGATTTGCTGAAAATTTTATCAGAATATTCAAACAAGCATTGATGAAGGTCGGGCATTCGCTTTGGGTTATGCCAGTCAATCGATTGCTGAAGCGAAGCAAGAAAGATTTTGTCATGTTCACCTCAAATTGGTGCCCATACTGTACAAAAGCAAAGAATTTACTTGGGGCTAAAAAGCTCTCATTTGAAGAGCATAATTTGGAGAATCACCCGAATCTACAGATGACTGTGGTGCAAATGACTGGTCATCGTACAGTGCCCGCTATTTGGGATATTCGCGGTGACCAACCAGTTTTTGTTGGCGGAGCAGACCAACTCCAGGATTACCTTTGAAGAAAGTCACCCTACTGTTTGTCTCAACCAATTGTGAAGCGTGTCTTCGCTACCAAGGTCGACCATGTGTCCCTTTTGATGCCTTACTTTTGTGACGTCCCAGCCTGCTTCTTCGTATAGGTTAGAATATTCCTCAGCCTGCTTCATAGGCACAATTGCATCACGCTCGCCATGCATTGAAAACATTCGATGTGATGGCAATTCACATAATTTATCAAATAACATCAACGGTCTTGCTGCGGTGCTAGCAAGAACTACTACACCAACTATTCTTTCAGCGACTTCACTCAATAACAATTCTTGAGCGACAGCACCACCTTGTGAAAAACCACCAACAATTAGAGGGCCATCCGTAGGCAAATTCTGAATAACAAAGTCAACAGATTCCTGTAACTGAGAGAGCGTCTCATTATCCAGATATTCTGTTGGGGGGGCATCTCTAATCCACCATGCAAAGCCGCCACGAGGATGTGGAAACGGTGCATCAAGAATTAATACATCCCAGTTCGGAGGGCAGAACTTTTCAGCAAGTGGTCTCATCTTTTCTGCCGAACCGGTCATGCCGTGTAACATCACGAAATGCCCAACCATGGAATCACCTACAGTGTCCAAGAAAAGGAAATGCCACCAGCAACAATGATACGGATATATGAATTTCCACTTTGGGTTCCAGTTAGCGTGTATTCGCCACTGGGATAGGGGGCCTGGCCCAATTCGGACGTCTTGTCACCGGCAGTCCATTCTTCGAAAATAGGGGTTAAATCTGCATGGTCACGAAGAGTGAGGGAACCTGAACTCTGCCCACCGCCCATCTCCCCAACTAACCAGTAAATCATTTCATCATAATCTCCAGCGCTTGGATGCCCTGACACAAAGAAAGAATCCTCAATTTCGACATTTGGAGCGCCACTATTATCCCATTCCTTGTCAAATATGTCGCCCGCTCGTATGAACCAAACTTCTCCTTCATGGCCAGCACCAAAAGTTGCTAACTGAATATTGAGTTGCTCAACCCCACTAGGGTCTGTCCAAATGAGCGTGCGCAGAAAACCCGCGCTTTCATCAAAGATGTAAGCAAGGCTTGAGCCGTCGTCAGCACTTGCTGTAATGACGGCAATTCGATTTCTAGTCACACCATTCGTTTCAATATGAACTTCTAACACATTTGCAGTCCAATCTAATCCAAATAGCGAGAATGTCCAACCATCTCCCTTTTGAAAAGGAAATTGAAACACCGGTTGCGGCTCTCCATTCTCAAATGCACTCAGATTATCATGGGTAATTCTGCCAAGAAATGGATTGTGATTAAGAACTGCATGGCGGCGGGCTTCAACCTGATTAGAGATTGCCAACATGTAGGCAGTGTCGCCTTCGGCGTCATCCTCTGCTACAACCAGCCTGGTTGTATCATCGCTGAATTCCGGCGTCGAAAACGTGTATAGCCACCAATCACCGATTTGCCATTCCGGGACATTGAACGGATCATCCTCACTAGGAAGACCAGAATCACCTTCACCACCACCTAAACAACCAGACATTGTGGTTGCTAACAGGAGGAGCGCAAGGACGAATACAGACTTGAAACCCATCACCTTCACCCCTTCGTCATCAACCATCTCTCAAGAGGTCACCGATGAATAGGGTAGCATATCACCAGAATTAGCAACCAATATTAATTTCAAAGTAAGTTGGTTCCAGCAAGAACCACTGCAACTATTGACATCAACTTGATTAGAATGTTGAGTGATGGACCAGAGGTGTCCTTGAATGGGTCACCGATTGTATCACCAATAATTGCTGCATCGTGAGAAGCATCTCCTTTCTTTGCACCTTTGATGTGTCCTTGTTCAATCGCTTTCTTTGCGTTATCCCAAGCACCACCAGCGTTTGACATGAATAGAGCCATTAGAACACCAGTGACTAGAGAACCAGCCAGAAGACCACCCAATGCTTCAGCACCAAGAACCAATCCGACTACGACTGGAGCGGTTATCGCAACAACACCCGGTCCAACCATTTCGCGCAGAGCAGCCTTAGTTGAAATGTCGATACACTTTTGGGAATCAGGCTTTACACCTTCTTTTCCTTCAAGAAGACCATCGATTTCACGGAATTGACGGCGAATTTCTTCCACCATCTCACCAGCAGCCTTACCGACAGAAGTCATGGTCATTGCACCAACTACGAAAGGAAGAGAACCACCGATTAGAAGTCCGATAACGACTAGTGGATTTGTCAACTCTAGAGTTAGACCGCCAACTGCAGTAGTATATGCTGCGAAAAGAGCGAGAGCAGTTAGAGCAGCAGATCCGATTGCGAATCCTTTTCCAACTGCAGCGGTTGTATTTCCAATTGCATCTAATTCGTCTGTAATCTTACGGACATCTTCACCAAGACCACACATCTCGGCAATTCCACCTGCGTTGTCTGCAACTGGCCCATATGCATCCACAGTCATTGTGACACCAACTGTTGCAAGCATTCCCATAGCAGCCATTGCAATGCAATATAGCCCAAAGTCGGGGCCTCCAAAGTGATTAGCACCGTAAATACCGCTTGCGATTAGAAGAACTGGAATGAATGTAGACATCATACCAACTGAAAGTCCGGCGATAGCATTTGTAGCAGGTCCGGTTTTTGACATCATACCAATGTGAGGAATTGCCTTTGTCTTGATTCCAAACACTGGCTCAATACCAGTATAATATTCAGTGACCAGCCCGATTAGGATACCTATAACACTTCCAAGAACTACGGAGTGCATCACTCCATATTCAACATCGATATATCCGTACTTAATTGAACTATATCCACCGATTACGAATAGAATCGCAGCAATGAAGGTGGTGTTACGAAGTGCTGCTGCTGGGTCTTTCCCATTCTTTAGAATGGTCATGGAGGATACACCAATGATTGATGCAATATATCCGATTAGACCAAGGAGAATAGGCAATAGGATGTAATCAGCCTTTATTGTACCATCAAAACTTGAAGCGATAATCATTGCTGCGATAATTGAACCTACGAATGATTCGAAGATATCTGCACCCATTCCAGCAACGTCACCAACATTGTCGCCAACGTTATCTGCGATAACTCCAGGATTACGTGGGTCGTCTTCTGGAATACCAGCCTCAACCTTACCAACTAGGTCCGCACCTACATCAGCAGCCTTGGTGTAAATACCGCCGCCAACACGGGCGAAGAGAGCAATGGATGAGGCACCCATACCGAATCCTGCTGCTGCAGAAAGGTGCTCAGATGTTGCTGAGCCTGCATCTAGCCAGTATGCAACTAGAGAGATACCTAGTAGACCAAGTCCACCAACTGAAAGACCCATAACTGCGCCACCTCTGTATGATACCTCTAGTGCTTCTGATTGTCCATTCTTAGCAGCCATTGCGGTTCTACCGTTAGCAGCGGTTGCCGAGCGCATGCCAGAGAATCCTGCTAGTACAGATGCAATCGCACCTGCAAGGAATGCAATAGCGGTATTGGTATCGTTGATGAATGCTAGAAGAGCGCTCACTACAACTACGAAGACTGCAATGACTTTGTATTCTGCAAAGAGGAACGCCATTGCCCCATCTTGTATTTCTTTAGTTATTTCTGCGACTTTAGGGTCAGTTATTTCTACACTGGTCACTTTCTTGTACAATACAAAAGCAATCATAAGGCCGAAAAGACCTGCTGCTGCTGCCATTAGTGGTATATTTTCCATCATCGTTAACACCTGATTGGCCCGCCGACTTGAGGGCACCATATAAGCGATATCCACCTAATGCCATCATGGCTATATCTTAGAAACTACAAACACAACGCCAATTTATCCATTAACAACACATTTTCTCAACCTCAGCAGCAAAATTGGCCAATATCGCAGCCCCATCATGTATTCTATCGAAAACCTTTGCCTCTTCTTCAGATATATGACCCAGAATAACTGAGCCAGCTATCCGGTTCTTTTCTGCCTCAGGATGAAACTGTAATCCCCAAACCGGCAAAAGGTTTCCAGATTTGTCGTTTAATCGAATACTTGCTAGAGAGTTATGAGGCGCCTCTCCAAGTACAACACAATTGCTAGGTAAATCAACTACGTGATCCTGATGAGTAAAGAGACAAACTGGATGAGACAAACCTGTAAAAATCGGGTCACTTAGTCCCATCTCGCTCAACTCAAGTTCAACTACTGAATCAGTCCTTGATGTTGCTCTGTTTATCTCGCCACCAAATGCCTTGCAGAGAAGTTGGTGGCCAAAGCAGATTCCGAGTGTTGGTAATTTCAAAGCAACCGCTGCCCTCAGTAAACTCGCTGCACCATCCATCCAGGGCTCCCACATGGAGACGTTCCTTCTGCTTCCAGTGCAAATCACAACATCAACTGAGTTACTCGTGAGCCATTTTTTGAGAGTGATAGTATCAGCGGGCGGTAAAGCAACCCTCTGCATTGTTACTTTGCCTGCACTCACCTGCTGGAGTTCAGAATCTGTTGGGACGGCTGTGAAAGGGAAATCATCGTCCCAAGTTGGAACATCAGCTTTTACCAGTTGAATTAAGTCGGACTCGACCTGCTGTGTTGCACGAAAGCCGATATCATCAGATTGGAATTGGGGAGTGAGTAACAAGACTTCTAGAGTTGAAAACCTCTCAGCAAGGGGAAAAAGTATCTCCATATTCCCGCCATGGCCAAATTCTGCTCGTTCAACGAGCAAATCAAGTAGCGCAACCCTAAGACCTCTTGCCATAGCCATTCGTAATGCAAGGATGCCATCAATGATTGCACAGAATCTCAGCCAACCTACATCCTAATGTGATGAATTTTATGGTATTGCAAGGCTACAACTTACCGATGGTTGAAAGAGGTCGGGCCCTACGGACTAAATGAGGCGCATAGATGGCGGAAATAGATAAAGCAACAATTCTCGCATCCGTGGGACCTATTCAAGCGGTATTAGATGCCCATGATGGTGAGGTAAATGTTGTTTCAACAGAAGGTGGAATTATCTCAATCTCCCTTGAAGGTGGATGTACTGGATGTTCAGCAACACCTACTACTGCTATGCAAATTTATTACTCTCTGATGAAACTTGAGGATGTTAACGACGTTATATTCCTCAATGGTGAGTTACCCGAATATATGCGGGCCTTCATTGACGACAAATTAAAAATTGAACCTTGAATCTAAGTTCACCTGCTGTGGGTGCTTGATTCCGAGTTGAATCAATTATCTAATTCAAAGAATCATGATTCGAAGTAAAACACATATTCGGCGAGGCTTGATAGAGGAAAAAGGATAGCCTCGCAATATGAGGAGCAGACCTGTCACCATTTTGATAGCGACAACGTTGCTCATCTCTCTTCTAGCATTTACTTCACCAGCCCTTGCTGCTGAAGATGATGACTGCCCCGGAATCAACGGAGATTCCACCTACGATAGAAAAGGCTGTCCCGACACAGATGGGGATGGCTGGTCAGACCCTGATGATAATTGGAGTACTGATGACGGCGCTGACGCTTTTCCAGATGAGAGAACTCAGTGGGCCGACCGTGACGGTGATGGTTTTGGTGACGCCAGTTCATATGATGCAGTTCTGATTGACCATTTTCCTGATGATGAAAATCTCCACAGAGCCGTTCTTTCTGTGGGGTGTAATCCCCCCGACCACACACTAGCAATTGGCAAATCGAGTTATTTTTTGTGCACAGTGAAGAATGAGGGCCTTGTTCGAGTGAGATTAACCGCTGAATGGCATGCCAAAGAAGGCGTGATGATTGGTGAACTACCGACAAAAATAGACTTGGAACCACATGGGATGGGTGGGGACCAAAACGAGTTACGCCTAGATTTCACTGCCGAATCTGCGGGTGTAAGTGGTGGGTTATTGTACTTCAACGAAAGCAGTGATCCAGAACCAATATTCTCTGTTGCATTGGGGATTCTCGTTGAGACTTCAACCCCCAAAACCAGTAGTTCTGATTCCACCCCCACTTTGAACCCAATGAAGGAGAAAGCAATCTCTCTTGCTTCTTGGATGAGTGTAAAAACCGGATACAATTTTAACGTTCAATCTGTGCTTGCACTAATGGTCATTGGACCTCTAATTTTGTTTGTAATAGGTCGGAAAACCCAATCTTCGCTGCAAAATCGCAAACTTGAGAGAAAAGAGTTAGAAAATGAATCAACAAATGAAGAAGAGCGTGAAAAGGAGGCCGAACCTGAGTCTCAAGAACTCTCCTTAGAGGATATGGCAACCGACCCAAATGTTCCTGAAACCAAGCCAAAACGTGGCGTAAAGGGTGCAGAAGGTAAAGTCCTGGCTGAAGGAATGGTGGAAGTAATGGTCGGAGAAATTGACATGCCAACAGGACCAAGTGATGCCTTCAATGTTCTAACTGAATCCTTAGATGATTCAGAAATTGAAGAAGAAGGTTGGGATTCATCTCTTGATGATGCGAATGATGATGACGATACAGACTTCAAAGTAGCCTCCAAACACAGGGCCAGCAAGTCTGAACTGAGTGAGGATGTCGATGATAGCAAAAAAAACGCAAAGACAAAGGGTGGGAAAACGCGGGAAAAACAAGCGAAAATCGCTAAACCAAAAGGTAACATCGATGAAAAGCAAGGCACCTCCACCCCTGCAAAAGGGATTGGTAAATCAGTAAAGAAACAAAGGAAGGGAAGGAAAAAACGGCCACCAGGAAAAGTGGGCCATACCAGAGGACCGGGTGTTGACCTAAAGTGAGAGAATTACTCGTTTTCTTCTGACTCGCGGGCCATTTTCATCATCTCATGTGGATTTGATTCACCCTGAACATCTTCTCCTTTGATATTCATACCTGCACTAATCCCTACAGCAATACAAACCACTGCTAACACCCTCGCAAAATTTGGCGAACCAAATAGGTCGCCTCCGGCGAAATAAAGTCCGAAAAGTGAAATAGCGGCTCCGAAACAGAGAATTGTCATTATCTTTTGAGCGATTATTTCAGACTCAACTGTTCTTGATAGTGTGCCGATACTCATCCAAATTAGGAATGAGCCTGAGCAAGTTAATGCTGAGAGCGACTCAAGAAGTCCGACCATCTCCATTGTGATGGCCAAAGCGGCACAGCACTTCAACCACGCGAGGGTTCAAGCGAGATGACCTGCGCAACCAAAGTGGGGAGAACATGGTCTCAATGAAGTCGTGGACATTGCCAAAGAGTAGGCGAGATGAACCACCGCATTATTCCAAAGCACAAGTTGCAACTGTGCTAGAACAAGTCGCTACCCTACTAAAGTTAACAGATGCTAATCCTTTTCGAATACGAGCATACGAAAATGGTAGCCGAACGATTGCATCTCTTGAACAAGATTTGTGGGAATTGAACTCATCCGGGAAAATGACAGAAGTCAAAGGAATTGGCAAAGGAATTGCCTCACTTATTGGGGAAGCCCTCGGTGAGGGGACTTGGGGAGACCTACAGAAATTGTACGATGACACACCGGCTGGAATGATAGAGATGTTAGCGATTCCTGGCCTTGGTCCAAAACGAATCAAACAACTTCATGATGAATTGAGTATTGATTCCATCGCTGAACTTTCTACTGTTTGCCATGAAGGTGCAGTTGAGAAACTGACTGGTTTTGGAGCAAAGAGCCAGCAAAAAATTCTCGATGGTATTGACTTGCTGGCTCGCTTCCAAGGCCGCCGCCGCTTAAATGTCGGGCTACTTTATGGCGAGGCGTTTGAAGCCCTAGTAGCCCGAATTGGTGGAGTTGAGCACGCTCAACTCGCAGGTAGTGCAAGACGGCGCCGAGAAACAATTGGGGATTTGGATATCGTTGCCGCTGTGCGGCCTGAAAATGTTGAAGCCGTGACAAAAGCAATTCTCAACATTCCGAACATTGCAGAGGTAAAGGGCGCGGGTGACAGCAAAGTGAGTGTCATTTTGGAGGCTAGTATTCTTCAACAACACATGGACCTAGGCACACTTGATAGTGGAGTCTTTTCAGCAATTGGTGGAGATGATTACTCTGGTATGGAATCATCTGGAACCATTGACGCTCAAGTTAGAATGGTACCACCCGAAGTTTTTGCATTCACATTAGCCTACTTCACTGGTAGCAAAGAGCACAACATTCTACTTCGACAAAGAGCAATCAATATGGGATTACGGCTTAACGAATTCGGATTAATTCCTGAGGAAAAGGCCGGCGATATGAAAGGTTTAGAAGCAGCACAATTCTCACTACCAGCAACAAATGAAGAGGAAATTTACCAACACTTGGGCCTTGCGTGGGTGCCTCCCGAACTACGGGAAGACATGGGTGAGATTGATGCTGCTGAGACAAATGCACTTCCCCAACTAGTGATGCCTACGGACTTGAAAGGATGTTTCCACAACCACACGACTTTGTCCGATGGAGTTGCGACTCTTGAGCAAATGGCTGGCGCGGCGATGGATATGGACTGGGAATTCTTGGGAATTGCAGACCATTCACAAATGCTCAACATTGGTGGGCGACAGATTGGTGCTGATGCAGAAGATATGTTAGCCCAAGGCGACGCAATGAGAGCCCTCAATGAGGTTTGGGCTGATGGCGGCAAGAACTTCCGATTGTTACATGGCGCTGAGTGTGACATTCTCCCAGATGGTTCACTAGATTATGACGACGAAACTCGACGACAACTTAGCCATGTGGTTGCCTCAGTGCATCAGTTACCTACTTGGAAAAGTCGAGATGAAGTTGCAAATACTGAGGCATTGATTACCGCGATTGAGGACCCAACTTGCACAATTTTAGGCCACCCTACAGGTCGGATTTTACAAGGCAGAGATGGATTTGATGTTGACTTGCATGCGGTTTTACGCCGCATGGGTGAATTGAATGCTGAGGGCGAGTTGAAATCCGTTGAAATCAATGCTAGCC
>Ga0209501_10002008_pt1 | contig 21782 bp, 18 predicted proteins | sample ArcticOcean_MG_C_4_FD_187434 | JGI IMG/M metagenome (GOLD analysis project Ga0209501, IMG submission 187434) | Marine microbial communities from western Arctic Ocean - ArcticOcean_MG_CB4_134 (SPAdes) (version 2) | ecosystem: Environmental > Aquatic > Marine > Oceanic | place: Arctic Ocean...
AACCTCCGAGGAAGTGGCCACCACTGAAGCGAACACCACTGCTGAAGACGAGGCTCCAGAGGCTGAAGCTGTCGAAACTCCGGAAGCAGAAACCTCCGAGGAAGTGGCCACTACTGAAGCGAACACCACTGCTGAAGACGAGGCTCCAGAGGCTGAAACTGCTGAAATTCCAGAAGCCAGTGCCGAGAACAACGTGGTGCCAGCGGTGAAATCCGCTCCTACTCTAGAGCAGGAACCTATGGTCGAGGACGCTGACGAGGACGCTACCCAAGCTGATGCCCCCGAACAGACTCCCAGCGCATAACTCCACTTTTCCTGTTTTCCCTCTAGCGAATTGATCCATGTCCGCGCTTCGAGTTTTTGAACTAGCCCGCGAGTACAAGACACCAGTCCGGCAGTTTCTGCAAACGATTCGGCAGGGCGGGGTGGATGCCAGCGGGCATTTTGACGAGTTGACCGAGGAACAGGCTGTGCTGGTCAAGAAAATCATGAAAACCTCGGGAGGGAGCGTGGTGGCGTCTACCAAAGGTACGGCCACGGGAGTGCGACGCCGGGTCATCTCCGCCCACAAGGAAGAGGATGAGCCTGAAAAGGAAGTCGAAGAAGAGGCTCCAAGAGTGATCACGATCAAAGCCCGCACTCGCACGGGCGCGGACGAAAACCGCCCACGTCGCATCCGCAAAGCAGTTAAGATCGAGGGGAATGAAGCTCCTGTCGAGAAAAAACCGGAAGAGACGGTTGCTGTCGAGTCAGACATCGACACTCCTGTCGTTCCCGCAAAGGAGTTGGAAACCCAAGAATCCGTTGCTGTTCCCAAACTGACCAAGCACACCGCTCAGCCGGCAATAAAAGCGGAAGCCCAACCAACCCCAGAAGGAACTTCAGCTCTTAAGAAGGACGCGACTAAGGCAAAGAAACCTCAAGAAGCACAACCTCGCAGGCAAGCTCCGGAGAACAAGAAGGCTCCAAAAAAAGCAGCCGAACCGGACAAGACCGACAAGAAGGGGGTCAAGAAAGAAAAACGGGTTGAGCATCCGGATCGTCCGGAACGCTGGGAAGACAAAGACGCACTGCGTGCCTCTCAAAAACCCGGCAAATCCAAGGCTCCGTTCAAGGATTACTACTCCAGCGAGGAGGAGGACATCCTGCGCCGCCGCAAGAAATCGGATCGGCATCGTGGGAGGACGCGGGGAACGGTTTCGGCAAACAAATCCGACTCCAAGCACGTTTTCAATCCACGCCGCCGCACCATCAAGATTGGCAACTCTGTCACCGTTGGCGATTTGGCCAGCCTCATCGGCATCCGCGTTCGGGACATCATCAGGAAGCTGATGGATTTGGGAACGATGGCGACGATCACGCAGTCAATCCCGGGAGAAACCGCCACGCTGATTGCCGCCGAGTTTGATGTTGAGGTTGAAAACGAGACGTATGAGCTCGAAGACGCGGTGAAGGAGGAGGTGATCACCGAGGGTGATGCCGAATCCCGTTCCCCTATCGTCACGATCATGGGGCATGTGGATCATGGGAAAACCTCGCTGCTCGACTACATCCGCGCCACCAAGGTTGTCGAGGGCGAAGCCGGAGGCATCACCCAGCACATCGGAGCCTACCACGTCGAGTCCGAATCCTACAAAATCACCTTCCTCGACACGCCCGGCCACCAAGCTTTCTCCGCAATGCGGGCACGGGGCGCACAGGCCACGGACCTCGTGGTGCTAGTTGTTGCCGCAGACGATAAGGTGCAGCCGCAAACCATTGAAGCTATCAACCACGCTAAGGCCGCCGAAGTCCCTATCATCGTGGCCGTCAACAAGGTGGACCGCCCGGAAGCCAGTCCGGACCGCATCCGGCAGGAGTTGCTGGAGCATGAGTTGGTGGCGGAAGAGTTCGGCGGAGACACGATCATGATCAATGTCTCGGCGCTCAAGGGCGATGGTATTAATCAACTTTTGGAGATGATCCAACTCCAAGCGGAAGTGCTGGAATTGACCTCCACCACCAAAGGTTTGGCACGAGGCGTCATCATCGAATCCCGGATCACCCGTGGGCAAGGCGCTGTGGCTTCCGTGTTGGTGCAGCGCGGCACCTTGAAGTTGGGCGACTCCTTTGTCGTCGGCTCCACCTTTGGTCGTGTCCGGGCCATGTACAATGATGTGGGACAGCCCATCCGTGAAGCCGGCCCGACAATCCCCGTAGAACTGACTGGACTCTCGGAAGTGCCTGTAGTCGGCGAACAGTTTGTGGTGTTGGAGGATGAAAAAACCGCCCGCCAGATTGCCGAGCAGCGTGGACTGCAATTCCGAGAAGATCAGATCGCGCAACGGCAGCGCACGAACTTGCAGAATTTCTTTGAGAACGTCAAAGATGAGGACGAGAAGGAACTCCTGCTCCTGCTCAAAGCCGATGTGCAGGGGTCGGTGGAAGCGATCAAGTCCTCGCTGGAGCAGCTTGCGACCGAGACTGTTTCGGTGCAGATCATCCACAGCGCGGCGGGTAACATTACGGAATCCGACGTTTCACTGGCTGCTGCTTCAAACGCGATCATCATCGGCTTCAACGTCCAGACCGACACCAAAGCCAAGGAACTGCAAGCCCGCGTGGGCACGGACATCCGGGACTACAGCGTCATCTACGAGGTGCTTGACGACGTGCGAGCGGCGATGGAAGGCTTGCTGCCTCCAGAAATTGTCGAGGAAGTCCTTGGCCATTGCGAAGTCCGGGAGGTGTTTGCCACGGCGAAGGCGGGCACTGTCTTTGGCTGCTATGTCCGCGATGGACGCATTCTCCGGAACAGCTTGGTTCGTATTCTCCGGGACGACGAGACGGTCTTCAATGGCTCGGTCCTCTCCCTCAAGCGCTTCAAGGATGACGTCCGGGAAGTCACCCACAACTATGAATGCGGGGTGGTCATGGCCTTTCCAGAAGTGCAAGCAGGCGACCTGTTGGAGGTCTATCAACACGTGGAGACTACTGCCACGCTCTAGCCTAACATGCGACGCAACCCGAGGCTGCACCGCAACGTTCTGGTGCAGCGACACCTCTCGGAAATCTTTGTCCGGGAGAGCAGCGATCCTCGCTTCCAGCGCGTGACGGTCAGCCGCGTGGAAGCCTCAAAGGACATGTCCTTTGCCAAGGTGTTCGTTTCCATCTTTCCATCAGAAGGAAAAATAGCGTTGGTGGAATCGCTTAACGCCGCCGCCGGTTTTTTCAGCCGACACCTCGGCAAGCGCCTCACCAACCGTCTCACTCCACGCCTCTTCTTCGTCTTTGACGAGGGTTTTGATCACTCCCTCCAGATTGACGAGTTGTTGCGCAAGGACGCTGCGAGCCACCCTCCCTCCGACTGATCCGCAGGTGCGCATCCTCTGCCTCGACAAACCGAGCGGGTGGACCTCCTTCGCTGCGGTCAAATTTCTCCGCAACCGTTGCCAAACCCGCAAGGCCGGGCACCTCGGTACGTTGGACCCGCTCGCGACTGGAGTGCTGCCTATCTTTTTGGGGGAGGCGACGAAGCTTATTCCGCTCTTCAACCAACAACACAAAAGCTATCAGGCCACGATTTTGTTGGGACGGCAAACCAACACTTGGGACACCGAGGGTGAAACGCTTGAGGAAAAACCACTAGGAGCCTTGAATTCCGAAGATGTCCGGAGTGCCTTGAAAACCTTTCAGGGAGAAATCGAACTGCCGATTCCCGCTTTTTCCGCTCGCAAGGTCAAGGGTCGTCGGGCTTACGAGTTAGCACGCAAAGGCGAAGAGGTTCCGGAGCAAACCCAGCAGGTGGTGGTTGACGAGTTCTGCATTGAATCCCTTGAAATGCCGGAAGTCACCTTCCGGTTGCGCTGCACCTCGGGGACGTACATCCGTTCAATCGCCCACGGGCTTGGCCAGCAACTCGGTACGGGCGCCTGCCTCGCAAAACTGCGGCGTGTGAAGGTGGGCCTGCAATTTAACGAAACCAACAGCGTAACGCCGGAACGCTTGGGGGACGATCCGCAAACGTGGCCGTGGCTGGATCTGCGGGGTTTGCTCAAAGAGCACTCCTCGGTGCAACTGGATCAAGTGGCTTTGGAAAAAATCCGGAACGGCATGCGTGTGGCCATCACTCCGGAGAACTGGGAGAACGAAGCCCAGCCGCCCAAAGCTTTTGGAGAAGACGCTTCCGTGTGTGCGTGGTCCGCTTCCGGAGAAAATCTGGTTGCGCTTGGCCGCGTTTTGTGGGAGAATGATCAGGATTATTTTCAACCACACCGGATTTTTCATCAGGACCATACATGCTGACCAAGGAACTAAAAGAAGAAATTTCCAAGGAATTTGGGAAAACAGAAGGAGACACCGGTTCCACGCAGGTGCAAATCGCACTGTTTTCTGCTAGGATCACCTACCTCACTGAGCATCTGAAGCAACAGCCGAAGGATTTCAGTTCTCGGCGCGGACTGCTCAAGCTGGTGGGCCAACGCCGCAATTTTCTGAACTACCTGAAATCCCGGAACCTGTCGAGTTACGACACCATCATTCAACGTCTTGCCATTCGCCGCTAGGCATTCGGACGAATTGGCTCCACAAGGTCTGAGTGCGAGGACAGGCTTTGTCGGTTCCGTGGAATCCACCAGTGTGACTGGAGGGTTCTGCATTCTTCGCCATCCCACGTCACCTGCACATATCATCCTAACAGCCCTGCCCCAAAATTTACGCCAATCCGGATGCCAAAATGAGCGGACGCAGACCACTGTTTCAGGGCTGGATGATGTGCGGGAGACAATGTATATCCCATTGAAGGAGATTCATGGAAATTGTTAAAACACAATTCGGCAGTGCCGAATTTTCAATCGAAACCGGACGCCTTGCTAAACAGGCGAACGGTTCCGTGCTGGTTCAGTACGGAGACACCATGGTCCTAGTTGCCGCCACTGCGGACAAAGGCTGTGGTGGGGAAAAGGATTTTTTCCCGCTCGCCGTCTTCTATGTCGAGAAGCAATATGCGGCAGGCCGTATTCCCGGAGGCTTCTTTAAGCGTGAAGCCCGGCTCTCAGATTATGAAACACTAACCTCCCGAGTCATTGACCGCCCGTTGCGCCCCTCGTTCGAGAAGCACTACATGGCGAACACCATCGTGCAGGCGACCGTGCTGAGCCACGATTTGGTGAATCCCGCGGACGTGGCCGCGATGATTGGTTCGTCTGCAGCACTCTGTCTTTCAGACATTCCGTTTCACAATCCGATCGGCGGCATTCGCGTAGGGCGTGTGGACGGCGAATTCATCACCAATCCCACTCCGGCACAATTTGAGGAAAGCGAACTCAACATCTTCATGGCAGGTTCGAAAGAAGCCATCCTGATGGTGGAAGGAGAAGCCGATGAGGTGTCGGAAGCAGTGATGCAGGAAGCCATCTGGTACGGACACGAGCAGATTCAACCGATCATCGCGATGCAGGAAGAACTGGTCAAGCGTGTTGGCAAGGAGAAGCGCACGGTTCCAGTTCCGAAGGTCAAGGTCGAACTCCAGCAAAAAGTCGACTCGGTTGCCACCAGCCGAATTCAAGAGGCGCTGCGCATCAGCGACAAGCAGGAACGCTATGCTCGTATGGACGCCCTTAAGGAAGAAGTACTTACCGAGGTGTTGGGCGATGAGCCGGAAGCCGCCGATACAACAGAAGTCAAAGAACGCTTCGGAAGTATTAAGAAGGATGAAATGCGGAAACGCATTCTCACCGATTCCATCCGGATTGACGGACGCGGCCCCAAGGACATCCGCCAAATCACCTGCGAAACTCAAGTGTTGCCGCGTGCACACGGCTCTGCGCTTTTCACTCGTGGAGAGACGCAGGCGTTGGCTGTGACTACCTTAGGCACCCGTGAAGACGAGCAGATGATTGACAATCTCAAAGGATTGTCGTTCAAGAAGTTCATGCTGCACTACAACTTCCCTAGCTTTTCCGTCGGAGAAGCCCGGCCTCCACGAGGTCCGGGTCGTCGCGAAATTGGCCACGGCTATCTTGCGGAAAAAGGACTCACGCCGATGCTGCCGGGCAAAGAAACTTTCCCGTACACGATCCGGCTGGTTTCTGAAATTCTTGAATCCAACGGATCCTCATCGATGGCGACGGTTTGCGCCGGATCGCTGGCCATGATGGACGCAGGAGTTCCGCTACCCCGGAACACTGCGGGTATTGCCATGGGTTTGATCTTCGACGAAGATTCCGGAGATTCTGTCATTCTCTCGGACATCCTTGGCGATGAGGATCATTTGGGTGACATGGATTTCAAGGTCGTAGGCACAGAAAAAGGTGTGACTGCCTTGCAGATGGACATCAAGATTCAGGGGCTCAAGAAGGAGATTGTGAGCAACGCGCTCGAGCAAGCCCTTGAAGGACGGCAACACATCCTCAAGATCATGGATGAAAGCCTTGGTCAACCTCGCGTGGGACTCTCCAACCATGCACCACGCTTCATCACCCACAAGATTCCGCAGAGCAAGATCGGCGCAGTGATCGGCCCAGGCGGTAAGGTGATCAAGGGCATCGTTGAGAAAACCGGAGTCAAAATCAATGTTGATGACGATGGTGTGGTTTCCATCGCGTCCCGCGACCATCAGGCTGTGGATGTCGCATTGGAAATGGTCCGTGATCTCACTCGGTCGGTTGAAATTGGCGAAGTGTACACCGGACCCGTCAAGAAAGTGGTTGATTTTGGCGCTTTCGTGGAGATCTTTCCCGGAACGGAAGGGCTTGTGCATATCTCCAATCTCTCGGAGGAGCGCGTGAAGAATGTCACCGATGTGGTAAACGAGGGCGACATTATCACCGTGAAGGCAACCGGGTTGGACCGACGCGGCAAGATTTCCTTGAGTATGAAGGATGTCTAACCGCTAAACACAAAGCAGAGGAGGCGGATGCGGCAGTTTTTGACAGCAGTGGCCATCATCTTGATGGCCACCTTGGCAGCAGCGGAAAACCTTAGCCAGAGTTGCTCCCAGCAGGGAGACTCGGCTTGCATTGACTGGGATCGCCAGTTGATCATTGCCGAAGGTATTGGGGTGCCTGCGCAAACCGCGAAAAGCGTAGCGCAGAAAAACGCGACTGCTGAACGTGCCGCCCGACTGGACGCCGCCCGTAACATCCTTGAGATGGCCAAGGGCGTCAATCTCTCCTCGACAACGACCCTCAAGGATGCGATGCTCCAAGACGACACCGTCCGGACTCGCATCCAAGGGGTGCTGTATGGTCTGCGCGTCGTTGGCACTCCACGTTACTTCTCAGACGGCAGCGTTCGTATCCGCATGGAAGCGTCACTCCGGGAGACCATTCCCCAAGAGTTGTACGCCACCCCCCAAGCTGGGCCTCCGCAGGAAATCCCGGCTCCCGTCAACACCGTGCAACCGAGCAACCGCATTGACCACAACCAGGTTTATTCTGGACTCGTGGTTGATGCCCGAGGCACGGATGTGCAACCGGCGATGTCCCCGAAGATTGTGGACGAGGACGGCGTGGAACTTTATGGTTCCGCGTATGTCGCTCAGGAGTTCGTACAAAAGCACGGCATGGCGGGCTACGTCAAAACCATCGACCAGGCTCGGGGCAACGACCGGGTGCAGCCCAATCCGCTGGTGGTTCAGGCGGTTGGGGCGTCAGGCGCAAACCGCACCGATCTCGTACTCGGCAACGACACGGCCTCGGCCTTGCGGAAAATCGCCAAGCATCTCAACTTCCTGCGCGAAGCGAGGGTGGTGATCGTCATCGATTGAGGAACCATGCTGCTGGACCTCCTGCCAACCGAGTCCACACAGCACCTCAAGGAGCGCAAGCAGGGCGGTTCAATCCGCTGGCTGTGCAAGGACTGTCACACCCCTATTGCCGACCACCGGCACCTCATCAGCGTAGACGGCGCCTCACCCTACCGAGTGTTCCAAAACCCTGTTGGCATCCTTTTCACCATTCTCACCCTCACTCAGTGCCAGTCCGTCTCGGACTGCTCTCCGGAAATCTGGGAGAACACCTGGTTTCCGGGCTACCCGTGGGTCATCCTCAACTGCTCCGTGTGTAACACGCACCTCGGCTGGCGCTACCCCAATTCGGAGAAAACCCCCAGCGAATTTTTCGGCCTCGTCCGCGATCACCTCGTGGAAGCCAAGGGTTGAGATCAACGTTCACCCCACGCAAAGGCCAGCACCTCCCGAATGTCCTGAGTTCCGGACAGCCACATCAATAAGCGTTCGATCCCCAGCGCCATGCCTGCCGCCGGAGGCATGGCCTCCTCAAGGCTGTCGAGAAAAGCCTTGTCCAAGGGCACGGTAGCGCGCCCGGAGGCTGTACGGTTCTTGAGGTCGCTCTCGAAGCGTCGGCGCTGTTCGGCAGGATCGGTGAGTTCGCCGAAGCCGTTGGCGAGTTCCAAACCGTCAACATAGAGTTCCAGCCGATCGGCATAACCCGGAAGATCAGGAAGTTCACGGGCGAGGCTGGCGAGCGGCAGGGGCCACGCATGAACGAAAAGCGGCCCCTCGTGTCCGAGTTCCGGCTCCAGCCGATCCCAAAGTCGAAAAAACACATCGTCGTAGCTCTCTGCACCTGCCAAGCAATCCGCATATCCTTGGACCACGGCGGCTTCTCGAAGCCGTGCAGCGTCCGGAAGTTCATCCAAGTCCAGTTGGAAATGCTGCCAGAACAACTCCTGCACGGTGATCCAGTGCCACGGTGGTTTGGGCAATCGTGGTGGAGTGATGCCGCGCAACCCGGAAACTGTATGCTGGAGCGCAGAAATAAAGCACTCCACATCCTGCACCAAGTCCTCGACCGTTCCACCTGCCCGATACCACTCCAGCATGGAAAATTCGGGATTGTGCCGCTGGCCCGACTCCAACCCCCGGAAGCAGCGGCAGATTTGGTAGATGCGAGGAAAACCGCCCACGAGCATCCGCTTCATCTGGAATTCGGGAGAGGTGATCAGAAATCCGGCAGGCTCGGATGCGCCTTCGACCGTGACGGCAAAGGGCTGGAACTGCGCCTCCGGGCTGGGTGCAGACACGAGCAGCGGGGTTTCCACCTCCAGAAAATCCCGCTCGTCAAACCACGCCCGCAGTTCCCGGAGCATCTGCTGCCGGAAACGCAGCAGGGCCATGCGGCTTGGAGCGTGCCCCAAGCTTCGCCAGCGGAGCGCATCTGCACCCAAGTGTCCGGGCGTTCCGGAGTCCGAATTTGCCAGCAAAAATCCCCCCTGCCCCCCTTTGCCGGAAGGAGTCGATTTCCCGAACTGGTCAAGAGGAAGCAGCGTTCCCGGAGGAGGGGGAGGCGTTTGTGGCGCAGGGTATTGGCGGACTTGATCCTCGATGAGCAGCAACAGTTCCGGAGGGTCGGTGTCCAGCACCTCCAGCACACGAGCGAAAACGGTGGGTTTTGACGGCCCGGCAGTGGCCATGTTACTCCATCAACCTGCGTTCGCGCTCCGCTTTTTCGCGTTCGATTTTGTCCATGTACTTGCGGGCGAGGGCACGGGCTTTTGCGGCATGGACGTCTCGTTTTTTGCGCATGACCTCCCGTTCTTCATGGAAGGCGTCAATCGCTTGATGCCCGATGGAATCGAAGGATGCGATCGTTTCCGGAAGCGCGTCCTTTTGCCACGGCACATGCTCGCCCTCCGCTGGCCAAAGCCGCTGGGCAATGCCGTTAAGGTAGATCCCCCGGTACTTCGAGGACATTGTCATTTCAAAATTCTTGGGGTTCACCCAAATGCGGAAGTGTGGTGGGTGATCGGGATGCAGCGGCGCTCCCAGCATTTCCAAGGTGTGGCGGAAGCGTTCCCGCGCCCCCGCCGTCTGCAGCCGGAGGAAGAACACCTGGACCTTGTGATCCTCACCGCTGTTCGGCTTCTCGAAAAAGTCGATGGGGATGCTCTCCAGGTCAAAATCCGTGACAAAGACATCTCCCAAATTATCACGCACGATGAGAGACACCGAGAGGAACTCGTTGACGTTGCAGACCATCATCACGTCCTCGACGTAGTGCAGGTGCTCCAGCAGTTCCTGGGGGCGCAGTTGGTGGGGTGGGAAGAAGTCGTGGATTTCCTGCGCCAGTACCTGCACGTCATCTTGCGTGAAAGGATTGCCGCTGACCTTGGTGCTGGACTTGGCCACTTCCTTTTGCCACGCCGTGATCCGAGGGGCCTTGTATCCAACGTAACCACTGAAGACACAGCGGGCCACCCCTTGAACCAGCCCTTCCTCGAACATGATCATCGCGTTTGAACCGTCGGTTCTTCCAGAGGCCCACGCCTCACGTCGGCTGAGGACCGAGAGAAACTTCCACTTTCCAGACTTGGGGTTGAAGGAAATGAGAATCAGCGAGCGGGGAATGCAGAGGCTTTTGGAAATCGGCAGGGGGATTTGGTTGGGCTTGCGCTTGAAATTGCGCTCAAAGTGGTGCTTGAAGATGACGTTTTCGTTGGTGTCCCCCCCAACCTTCACTCGCCCCCGATGGATGCAGCGTTCCAGCGCGACGAAATCCAAATCCTTTCCGGCATAGCGGACCTGGATTTCCTCAACGCTTTCCTTGAGGTGCATGTGGTCCTGGTAGATCGCTTTCGCCTGCAAACGCTCCAGTGCGTTGAGCGGTTCCTTGCGCTTGAGCTTGATCAAGACCTCGTGGTCTTCAATGGCGATGCGCTCGTTCGCCGGAGCCACCAGCAGTTCCAACTCCTTAACGGTGTCTTTGTCCTCTCCAAGCCGCACCTCGCATTTGAGTAGATAATCCCGGACTTGCCGGGCGGCTCGCTGCTTTCCCAGCACACAGAGCTGTCGCTCGACGCGCAGCATGGAATCGAGAAACTGCTTCTTGAGCCGTTCCTCCACAAGGTTTGCCGTGTCGTCCCTTCCCTGTGCAAAGTGCATCAACTCCAGACGTTCGACCAGATTGGGAAAGAAGTGTTCATAAAACACCACCATCGCTCGCTCGCGCCATGTGGCATGCGGATCGAGCCGCAGTGGTTCCGCCTGCATCGAGAAGTTGATGATGTCCGAAAGCCGCAGGTGCTGCGCAAAGCAGAAGACGATTTCCTTGCAAACCTTCTTGTGGGGAAAGCGTGTGAGGAGTTCGGAGAACTTAATCCACCACGGATCGAGCGGAAGCTGCGGAAAGGCTTCCTCCAGCAGACCAAGCTTCTCAAGATACGGATGTTCCGAAGTTGGATTTTTGACGAGTTCCCGGTCAGCGGGGTTCAGCACCAGCGCCGTCAGGCTGGTGAGGGGGTGACCGTAGGGTTCGTCGCAGAGCAGTTCCATCCACCAGCAGTTCAGCAGGGCCTTGGGGAGGTTACGGTGGCTGACCTTCTCGCTCTCTCTCAGGAAGATGGGGATGACGTGTTCAATGAACAAGGTGCGGGGCACGTCCAAAGACCCCCAGTCTGCCATGGTCCGCATCAGCACCTGCTGGGGACGCCCCTGCGGATCAGGTTGGGCGACATGCCACTGTGCATCCGGCAGCACCCCGACGGTGAGCAGCGGACGGAGTTCGCGGGGAATGCAAAACGGCATCGGCGGCTTGCCCGCCAGCATCATCGCCGGATTGAGCAGGAAGTCGTTGAGCAGCAGCGAGTACGCCAGACTCCCCTCCGGAGACACCAGAAATGGCGTGTGCCGACCCTCACGCATGTTGCGGAGCAGGTTGAGGAAATAGTGAACTTCCGTGTTGGGGTACTTCTTGGTTAGGTACTGCTCCACCACCCGGACCTTGATGAGCATCGGATACTCGGTCTTCGCCTCAATCCCCAAAGCCTGCTCTTTTTGGTAATTACGAATCAATCCGCCAAAATCCCGGAGCAGCACACCGGACCTCAACGTCTTGGGGCTTTCCTGAGTGGGACATTGCAAAAAGGGAAAAAACACCTCTAGTGCCGGCCAAAATCGTGCAAATCCGGGATGCTCCTGAAGCAAATGCGTGACGTTGCGCTCAACCAGCTTTTCCTGATCCTGCGCAGGTCGCTTGAGAAACAGCTTCCAAAGCTGGTTGTCGAGCAGTTTCCGGAGGGTGCTGGGCAGAATCACCTCGATGATGCGCAGTTCCTCGTGGGTCAAACCCTCGTGGTGTTGCTCGCGTAGCAGGGATTTAGCCTGCTCCCGGAGTTGTGCAAACTTCTGCCCCAGCGCATTTTCTATGCTTGTGAGCAGCAACCGATGCAGATAAGTGAGTAGTGCGTGGAAAAAATCAAGGTCCATCCACGGTTGCTTCACCGCCGGAATGGTCTCCACAATCACCTGCGCGTCCATGTCGGAATCGGGCTTGTGCCCAATGCCACCCAGACTGCCGATGGTGGTCAGGGCGCGGATGTGGGGCGTTTCTGTGGAATCGAGGGTTCCGGCAAGTAGTGGGTAGTTCTTGCGGGCGAAGGAACGAAATCCCTCGCTCCCCTCCTTGAACGCAGGTGGCAGGTAACGCTCCAACCCGTCAATTCCGGCATAAGCGTTTTTAGGAAACACGTTGAAGGTGCTGCTGTCGAGAATGGGCTTGCCGTCTTCGTCATAGCCCACGGTTTGCTCCAACACAAACGGCGGGAGATCGGTGGGGTTGACGTGGAAGAGCAGCAGGCTTTCATGAACCGTGCTTTTGAGGTCTGAATCGGCAAGCTCGGCAAAGCTCTGCATCCGTGCCAAGTAGATGCGCTCAAGCGCCTCATGCTCGTCTGCCGCTTTTTGTCGGAGATCGAGCAGCAAATCCACATCGTACTGCCCCAGCAGTGCTTCTGCAATTTCTCGCGTCTTCAGCGAGTCGTGCAGTTGTCGCAACTGTTCCGCGACCTCCGGAGTCCACGGTTGTCCGGGAAGGGACTGATAGGCTTGAAAAAACCGCTGCTGTGAAGCTTCTGCTGCGCGGACTGCCGCCAAATTCTGTGGCCTCTTGGAAGCCATCCTCTTGGCGGAGTTGGATGATTTGGATAGGCTGGGAAACAGCGACATGCCGAGGTTAGTAGAATTCGTGGAGAGTCAGACTTTCACACGCTCAACGTATTCGCCGGTGCGTGTGTCGATCTTGAGCAACTCCCCGCTGCCAATGAAGAGCGGAACGTTGACCGTGTGGCCCGTACTCAAAGTGGCGGGCTTCGTCGCCCCTGTGACGGTGTTGCCTCGTTCTCCCGGAGCAGTTTCGGCCACTTCGAGGCTGACGAAGTTCGGCAGGGTCAACCCCAGTGCGCGTCCTTTGAAGAAGGCGATGCCCACCTCCATGTTCTCCAGCAAGAAGTTGATCGCATCCCCCACCTCGTCGGTTTGCAACTCCACTTGATCGTAGCTGCTGCTGTCCATGAAGTGGAAGGAACCATCATTGTAGAGGAACTGCATCACGCGCTCCTCCATGTCGGCAGGCTTGAGTCTCTCCCCAGTCTTGAAGGTGCGGTCCAAGACCGATCCCGTGATCATGTTGCGGATTTTGGTCCGGGTGAAGGCATTGCCCTTGCCGGGTTTCACAAACTGAAAATCCACCACGATGAAAGGCTCTCCGTCCAATTCGATCCGAAGCCCCTTCCGGATGTCTGATGTATCGTACACGCTGGCTACTTGCTGCGAGAGGTTGATGAGGAAGGCCCGGTGCGGTCGGCACCAAACACCGGGATTCAAGATAATCTAAAACCCCCTTCAGAATCAAGGAAGAACCAGCAGTTCCGGTCGTTTCCGTTGTGTGTCACGATAATTGCAGGAGCGTGATCGGACAACAAGGATACTCCGCCTATGCAAAGGAAGGTGTTGGCGGGGCTGCTTTTCATGCTTGCCCCCCTTCTAACAGACGCACAGACCTACAAAGGGCTTCCGCCCTCCGATTACACCCGCCCCCAGATCAAGGAGGTGCGCCGTCTCACCACTGGACAGGTGACGGTGAAATCTCAGGTGATTTGGGAAGTGGAGTTCTCTGCCCCCGTGACGGTGATCCGCGATTTCAGCGTGCGTTCGGTTTGTCTCGACGAGTGCATTCCGCTGCGCAATCCGGATCCGGATCGGCTCAAGGGGAGCTTTCCGTATCTCGATCTCGATGTCGGCCAGCTCCGACGCAAGGCACTCTACCACGGTCGCGCCGGCAACACAGTGATCCGTTTTGCCTACACGGTACAGTCTGGGGATCCAGCCACGCAGTTGCGACTCGTGCCCGGAACCCTGCACCTGCCATCGGAGTGGATGATCGTCAGTGAGCAGTCGGTTTTCGCGGAACTCGACCTTCCGAAAAACGTAATCACGGCCAACCTCAATCCCGTCCGTATCGACTTGTTGGCTCCTGGAACTGGAGTTGGGCCTGCCGCACGGGTGGGCCTTCGTTTCCTGAAGCTGGTGCAAGGCAAGCCGGACGAGGCGCGGCTGGAGCTTTTTGCCACGGACAACGTGGGGGTTTCCGGCTTCCTGCTTGCCGAACTTCCGGAGCGTCCATCCTTGTCCTCCAAAGACTGGGTGGCGGTGCCCCCGCACAAATTGCTGCAACGTCAAATCCACTATCGCAAACACGGGAAGCGCAGGGTCTTCGAGCAGGTCGTGTATGCGTGGTTCCGGGACGAGGCCGGAAACCTTTCCAAGCGGGTTTCCACCCTGATTCAGTACCAGCCTCCGGCAACGGGCGAAGCGCCCACCACCACCAACACCTCAGCCAAGGGCACCGCACCGCACGGAGCCATCAGCCTGCTTGCCCAACAGTCGTTGGTTTCCGCCGCCTCCGTGGAGGTGCTGCTGCAAGCCAGTGACGACGAAGGCGTGACGGGCTACTTCATTTCCCTGAAACCGGAGCCTCCTCCGGCGCAGCGGTTTGTTCCCGTTGTTCCACGCATCAACCTCAATCAGCGCGAGCGCGTGGACCTGGGCAGCGAGGACGGCAATCAGCGCATCTACGTCTGGTTCAAGGATCAGCACAACCACATCTCCCCGCCCGTTTCGGTTGGAATTCAGGTGGACCGCACCCCGCCCAAGGGAGCGGCACAGACCGATCCCAGCACCGGACGCCTGCAAGACGCCGAAGAGAACATCACGCTGATCGCGTTTGACGAAATGGGCGTCGAAGGCTACCGGATTTCACACACCCTCAGCACTCCGCAACCGCACGAGTTCATTGGCGTCCCCAAGCAGCGGCGCTTTGAGAAGCGCATTCCGTGGGATTCCGGTCGCTCCGGAACACGGCTGTTCGCATGGTTCCGGGACGGGGCCGGGAACGTGTCGGACCCCATGATGGTGGCGCTGGACCCAAAACCGCAACCGTCGGCAACGCCTGCCGCTGTACAAACCACTTCACCGCCCACGGTGATCGTGCCTCCGGTGTACCTCATCACTCCGGAACAACTGAAACGGCTTCCGACAAAATTCCCGGAAACGGCTTCCGGACTGGCAGCCGCTGCGACGCCTGTGTCCGCCAATCTTCCCCAAAGAACTTTCTCCCCGCTGGATCGACTCTCGCAAAACGATTGGGTGCATTGGGGCTTGGCCGGAACCGCTGCGGTGACTTTCCTGCTCAGCAACCAGCAGCGCTCCCAGCACAACACCTATGTGAACCGGAACCTTGAGTTGGAATCACAGGTTTCGCTTGGGCAGTCAAGCTACAGCTCGGTGGCCACTGAGTACCAGAGCAATCAGCAAAAAATCGACAACTCCAACCGCACGATCTACTTCCTCGACCTCGTCACCACGATCTGCCTCATCACGGAGACGATGCTGCTGGTCAACTCCGCCTCGCTTCCGGACGAGCCGGAAGCTTCGTCCGAGGATCACGCCGCCCAACTGCGCTGGCATCCCATCGTCGCTCAGGGGCAGCTTGTCCTCTCCCTGCACCTGAAGTTCTGACTTCCGGTATTGATCTTTGCTTGGCTTCAAAACCCTCATCAGGTATGCTTGGGGCCAATGCCGGAGCTTCCGGAACATTCAACCCACACCCAACTTGAAGCAGGATGTCAGAAATTCCAGTGCTTGAGAAAAGACGGCTTCAGGCCGAAGTGATTGGCCCGATCTTCAAGGAGATGGCTGAAACCCTTGGACGGGAAGCCGCCGAACAGATTCTGGATCGCGCCATCCGCCAAGCTGCCATTGCCGAAGGACAGAACCACGCCAAACAGATGCCTGCTGATGTGCCACCGCTGCGGAATTTTATCGTTTTGTTTGAAAACTGGAAGGCCGGGGGTGCCCTCGAAGTCGAGGTGCATCACGAAAGCGACACCCGCTTTGATTTCGATGTGACGCGCTGCAAGTACGCGGAAATGTATCAAGCAATGGGGTTGGGGGAGATTGGGCATTTGTTGTCCTGCAACCGTGACGGTACTTTTTGCGAAGGCTTCCATCCGGACCTGCAACTCCAGCGCGACCAAACAATCATGAAGGGGGCCTCCTGTTGCACCTTTCGGTATTCCCTCAAACCCTAACCAAGAAACCGCTATGCGTTTGCTTGCAGCCGTCTTTGCTCTGGCTCTTGCGGCTTGCACCGCAGGAACTCAGTCCACGCCGCAGCCAGTTTCGGCGGCACTGCCAAAATCTATTCAACCAGAACATCAAGCCTGCGGGATAAACCAAGACTGGCCTGTAGGAGTATGTTGGGTAAAGGCTTTCAAGCCGTGCCAAACCCAACCAACCACTTAAGGAGAACAAACATGAATAGCGAAAAAACATACAAGGGTTCCTGCTTTTGCGGAGCTGTGGAACTCAGTGTTTCCGGAGAGCCGGTTGCAATGGGGTATTGCCATTGCGAGTCCTGCCGACACTGGTCTGCAGGTCCAGTCAATGCCTTCACACTCTGGAGCCCAGAGTCAGTCACGATCACTCAGGGCTCGGACAATCTGGGCACTTACAACAAGACTCCGCATAGTTCGCGCAAGTGGTGCAAAACCTGCGGGGGGCACTTGCTCACCGAACATCCGGAATCGGGTGTCACGGATGTCTATGCCGCCATTCTACCGGAACTTCCCTTTCAACCCGGACTTCATGTCCACTATCAAGAGACTGTGCTTCGTCTCAAAGACGGACTCTCCAAGATGAAGGATGTTCCGGCAGAGATGGGCGGTTCAGGAGAAACCCTTTCCGAGTAGTCCTTCCCATGGCCGATACAGCACCAAAGCGCAAGCTCGCCGCCATCCTTGCCGCCGATGTGGTCGGCTTTAGCAAGAAAATGGGCGAGAACGAAGACCGCACTTTGCGCAATCTCAAAGCCTGCCGCGCCATCACAGACAGCGCGATTGAAAGCAACCACGGGCGTGTCTTCGGCAGTGCAGGAGATTCCGTGATTGCGGAATTCGGCAGTCCAGTGGATGCACTTGTTGCAGCAGTGGAGTTCCAGAAAAACTTACGCGATCGCAACGATGCGGTTCCCCCGGAAGACCATATGCAATTGCGCGTGGGACTCAACCTCGGTGATGTGATCGTGGAGGGCGACAACCTCTTCGGAGACGGGGTGAATGTGGCGGCGCGATTGGAACCGCTGGCGGAACCGGGCGGCATCCTAATTTCCGGGAAGTTCCACGATGAGGTACGCCGCAAGCTGGACCTTAGTTTTGTGAGCAAGGGGGCGCAGGAAATGAAGAACATCGAAGAACCGGTTTCCACTTTCAAAGTCTTACTGGGGCACGAGGGGGAGGTAGCCGAAGAACCCGCCGCGCCTGCCAAGTCTGCTTCTCCAGCAACGATTCCGGTGGCCAACGAAAAACCGCGTCTGATTGTCCTGCCCTTCAGTAATCTCAACCATGTCGAGGACAATGACTTTCTGGTGGACGGGATCGTGGAAGATATCATCACAGAGTTCTCACGACTCAACTCAATTGAAATCATTTCCCGCAACACCGCGTTTTCTTTGAAGGGAAAGCAAATAGAAAATACCAAAATCGCCGCCGAGTTTGGTATTGACTTCATTGCCACCGGGAGCATCCGCTCCTCCGGTAATCGCATTCGAATTTCTGTGGATCTGACCGATCCTGCCACGGGCAATTCAATTTGGAGCGAACGCTACGACCGCACGATGGACGACGTCTTTGAGGTGCAGGACGAGATTGTCCGGAAGGTCATGGTGGCGCTGGTCGGCAAGTTGGAAACAGCCGGTCTGGAACGCGCCAAGCGTAAGCCCACCGAAAACCTGACCTCCTACGAGTACCTGCTGCGGGGCCGTGATTATCATCATAAGTTTTCCAAAGATGGTGTGCTTTCCGCACTGGAGATGCTGGACAAATCTATTGAGGCAGATCCCAACAACGCGCAGGCTTATGCGTGGCGGGCCTGCTCCCTGGGACAAGGGCTGGGCAGAGGGTATTTGGAAGGAGACCAAGAAACGCATTTCCAGAAACTTCAATCGTTGATCCAGAAGGCACTGGAACTGGACGAGAACGATCTTGAGTGCAACCGCATACTCTGCGAGCTGAACAAGCTCTTTGAGGACTTTGAGCAGTCCGAGTTTTATGGCAAGAAAGCCTTCGACATGAACTCCAACGACCCTCGTGTTGTGTGTGCCTATGGAGAGTTGCTAGTGCTTACCAACAGGGCCGAGGAGGGCACCGACTTGCTGATCAAGGCCTATGAACTGGACCCGGTAGGGATGGGGGCTTCCAATGCCGACAAGCGGCTGGGAGACGTCATGTTCGGGGCGTATGTGAAGGGCGACTTTCAGCAGTGTCTTGAGTATGACAAGAAGATTGGCAAGAAGCAGCCCATTGCCTGGATCGCGAAAATCGCTAGTCTGGAATCCTTAAACCAACCGCAGGAGAAGGAGGCTGAACTCAAAAAATTTGCAGACGCTTATCCTGAGGTAGTGTTAAGTGAGGAAGTCGACAAGTTACACTTTCAGGACCCAACCGCCAAACAAACCATGAAGGATTTGGTCGCGTGACCGAATCCCATGACTAAACCCTTTTTGAAAAGGACTGAATATGAATGAGCATAGTCTAAAAATTGGATCAGATTTTTCCTAAAATCTCATTAACAGACTTTAGAACAAAACAATCACCATTCCCGATGATATTAACTCAAAATATTGTATAGTGCTTTTTTTTAGAGGTGCTTGGTGACCAAAATGCTCCCTTCAGTTGAGGGGTATAGAAAGCATAGTATTCTTTTTGAGAAATTAGGAGCTTCAATTGTTGCAGCAAGCGTGGACAGTTTCGAGGACACAAAACTTTTGGCAGAAGGCAGCGGTGCTGGGTCATCTGGAACGAGGTTCTGAAGCAAAGGCGGCATTGGACCGCTACCTTACTCTGCGTCCCAACCTCAAGGTCCGTGACGACTACCGTCGCATCTTCGTCCCCAACTCTGCACTGGCGGACCCCATCATCGAAGGACTGGTCAAGGCGGGCTGGGAGCCGGAGGGGTGAGAACAGATATTGGCGGTTCCGCTACGCTTGCTCCCTACATCCCTCGCTGTCTCTCTGAGCGGATTTCCCAACCACGACTCAAGCAACGCTATGGACGCGATTTACGATTCCACTCAACAAAAACACGATCCAAAATTCTTCCTGCAAAACGGCATCGTCAAACCCAGCCCGGAATCCCCGCAACGTGCTGAGGTTTTTCTGAAGGCTCTGCATGGGGCGGGGCACAACATCATCGCGCCGGAAGCTCACGATTCGGCTGCCATCCAAGCCATTCACACGCCGGACTACCTTCAGTTTCTGGAAACCATTCACGAACGCTGGCAGCACACGGGCGGCTCCGAGGAGGTGATTCCGAACGTGCATCCCAACCGTTGGGTTGCCAACGGCTATCCGGATTCAGCCGCAGGTCACGCAGGCTGGCACATGGCGGACACCGCATGCCCAATTGGTGCGGGAACATGGGAAGCGGCACAGGCTGGAGCCAAGACGGTGATTGACGCAGCCCAACGAGCCTTGAACGGAGCGACTGCGGTCTATGCACTTTGTCGACCTCCGGGGCACCACGCTTTTGCAGACATGGCCGGAGGCTTCTGCTACCTCAACAATTCCGCGCTTGCTGCACAGGAACTGCGTTCGCAGCATGAGCGCGTGGCGATTCTTGATGTGGACGTGCATCACGGCAACGGCACCCAAGGGATTTTCTATCGCCGCCGTGATGTTCTCACGGTTTCGCTGCACGCCGATCCGCAACGCTTTTATCCGTTCTTCTGGGGGTATGCCCACGAACGCGGCGCAGGTGAAGGATTCGGCTGCAACTTCAACCTGCCCTTGCCTCGCCACACTGCTGATGACGAATTTCTGGTGGAATTGGAGCGTGGCTTGGAGCGGGTGCGGGCGTTTCGTCCGGGTGCACTGGTGGTCGCTTTGGGGCTGGATGCTTTCGAGGGCGATCCTCTTGCCGGACTTGGCATCACCACGCAAGGCTTTGCCCGCATCGCCCAAGCGATTGCCCAACTCAAGCTCCCCACCGTGTTGGTACAGGAAGGCGGTTATCTCTGCGATGCACTGGGGCCGAACCTTGTTAGCTTCCTCTCCGGATTTGCAAGCAGGTGACTTCTGGGCAGCGAGTTCTTGCTGAATTTCAACTCCACCAAACAACGAAAATGCCTTACACCCAACTGAAGCAGCGTCTTGACGCTGGAGAACGAATTGTACTCGACGGCGGAACGGGGACTGAACTGGAGCGGCGCGGGGTGCCGATGAACCCGGACGCATGGTGCGGGCCGACCTCGGTCGAGCATCGGGCCACTTTGGAGCAGGTGCATCTCGACTACATTGCTGCCGGAGCGGAAATCATCACCGCTAACACCTTCGCCTCTTCTCGGTTGATGCTGGAACCCGCAGGTTTGGGCGAGCGCGTGGCCGAACTCAACCAAGCCGCTGTGGAAGCTGCGCTCAACGCCCGCGAACGTTCCGGGAACTCAGCAATCGTGGTGGCAGGATCACTTTCGCACATGGTCCCGGTCCGCCCCGGAACCGACCGTTCCTTCGCGCAGAACGAGGATGCTTCCGTGCTTGCCGATGCTTTCCACGAGTTGGCAGAGATTCATAAAGCGGGCGGGTGTGACTTTATCCTCCTTGAAATGATGAGCCACACGCAGCGTACCCCTCTTGCGGTTGCTGCCGCAAAAGCAACGGGTCTCCCGCTCTGGGCTGGGTTCTCAGCCCGACGTGATGAAGACTCCGGAAAGCTCACCTCTTACTCGCAGGTTCACCTTCCTTTTGAAGATTCAATCGCAGCGGTGGACCCGAAAGCTGTGGATGCTGTCGGTCTGATGCACACGAACGCGACCCTGATTGCTCCCGGACTTGAGCTTTTGCGCAAACGCTTCGCCTGCCCACTGATGGCCTATCCGGATTCCGGATATTTCAAGATGCCCAACTGGCAGTTCGAGAACATCCTAACCCCCGAAGATTTCTTGGACTACGCCCGGACTTGGGTGACTTCCGGAGTGCAAATCATCGGGGGCTGTTGCGGACTTTCTCCGGAACACATCGAGGCGATTCGCTTTTTACGCACTTGAATGTTAACTCAAAACCCGTCCGTGTATGAGCGTGTCCACGCGCTGGTTCGCAAGATTCCCCGTGGAAAAGTCACGTCCTATGGGCGCATTGCGAGGGAACTTGAAGGCTGCACCGCCCGTATGGTAGGCTACGCGCTGGCGGCATTGCCGTGGGAAGCGGATGTGCCGTGGCAGCGGGTCATCAACCATCAGGGCAAGGTCAGCCCCCGCAACAGCGGACATGGAAGCTGGGCGCAACGGGAATTGCTGGAAGCGGAAGGCGTGGTGTTTGATGCGCAGGGGCAGGTGGATTTCCACAAGTTCGGCTGGCGGAAACTCCACAAATCGAAGTAACCCGCACTTCAGGCGGTCGTTTGCTTCCACGGTTCGTACCATCCGAAGGTGGGCACCGTGACAGGTTCCGGAAAA
>Ga0209501_10002019_pt1 | contig 21718 bp, 19 predicted proteins | sample ArcticOcean_MG_C_4_FD_187434 | JGI IMG/M metagenome (GOLD analysis project Ga0209501, IMG submission 187434) | Marine microbial communities from western Arctic Ocean - ArcticOcean_MG_CB4_134 (SPAdes) (version 2) | ecosystem: Environmental > Aquatic > Marine > Oceanic | place: Arctic Ocean...
CTGTTGTATGGGCATAATCCACAATGACAGAAGCGCCATTTTTCAGTTGAAAGGATTCCATTCGCCCGGATACGGTTGGGCAATTCTTGATCCCGTTTTGAATAATGTCTGGATTTATTCCTAAAGAGATTGCGATACTAACGGCACATAAAATATTTTCAGCATTAAATTCACCCAAAAGAGAGGAGGATACGTTGATCAGCATATCGCCCGCCTTAACCATTCCACGGATACCATTCAAATCAACAGATAGTTCAGTATAATAAATATCTGCTGGCCCGCGTTTAGCAATGGCCACGACCGGCGCCTGGGATTCTTGCGCCATTGCTGGACCTCTATCATCGTCAAAATTGACAATGGCTGTACCCGTAATCGGCAAAGAATGAAATAATTTTGTTTTTGCATGAAAGTAGTCATCCATAGATGGATGGTAATCTAAATGTTCAGGTGAAAGATTGGTGAAAGCGCCTATGTCGAAATTAACATCTGCCACCCGATGCTGGTCAAGGGCGTGGGAAGAAACTTCCATAATGATATGGGTAAATCCTTTATCTGCCAACGCACGAAATGTTTTTTGGAGGCTGATGGGGTCGGGTGTCGTCAGCGTTTTTTCTGGTGTAAATCCATCGGCAATAATCCCCAATGTGCCTAGCTGCGCCGTTTGGATATCTGCGGATTTCATTATTTTATTCAGGATGGATGCGGTTGTTGTCTTTCCGTTGGTTCCTGTAATTCCAATCACGGTCAACTCTTGGGTGGGATGTCCATAATATTCTGCTGCGACCCTGCTGGCAGCCAGCCGTGGATTGGCAACTTTAATATTGGGGACGGGCAAGATACCCAGCTCACGGCCGTTAGAAATGATAGCGGATGCACCGTTATCGATGGCCTGAGGGATAAAATCATGCCCATCAATATCCGTCCCATAAATGGCCACGAATAAACTGCCATCGGTTACATCTCCGGAATGGGTACAAATATCAGTTACGTCAACAGGAGGGAAGGATACACCGTCCATAACGATATCTTTTACGAGTTGTTCAAGCTGCATATTAATTCAGACCCATAGTGCATAAAGACCCGGGCAACTTTTTTGTTCCCGGTTTGGGACTTTGCCATACGACAGTACCGGACCCTTTGAAACTGATACGCATTTTTGAAGATAGTAAAATTTGTTTTGCTTTTCGAATACTCATGCCGCGGACATCGGGGACGACTGTATATCCATCAAGATATTTCGGGTAGGGAACAACGGTTGCCAAGGGGAGCAAAGTTGATTTATTATTTGTGGACGCATCGGCATATAGAGGATTTTGAACCACTTTTTTAGGCCGATGGTATTGGATGGAATCATCCATATTAATGATTCGTTGAACCACACGGCGAAATACGGGGGCAGCGCCATATCCACCCCAATGGAGTCCGTACCGTGGTTCGTCCAATACAATCACGCAAACGACTTGGGGATTATCAGCCGGGAAAAAACCGGCAAAATTTGAAATATATTTATTTTTTGAATATACACCGTCAATAAATTTATGAGCTGTACCTGTTTTTCCTGCGACCGACCAACCCTGAATCCCGGCTTTGGTTCCTGTACCGCTTTTAACGACTTGAACTAATATGTCAGTTATTGTGGACATAATTTCTTTAGATGCGACCCTTCTTATTACCTCGGGATTCTCTTTATATACCACCTTACCATTTGGAGATAAAATTTGTTTGACCAAGCGTGGTTTGAGCAGCACCCCACCATTGGCTATGGCCGAATAGGCGGATGCAAGTTGAAGCGCTGTAACGGCCACCTCATATCCAATAGAGACTTCCGCCAATGACATTTCACTCCATTCTTTTGTTTGTCGAAGTACGCCCTGAACTTCACCGGGGAATCGGATTCCCGTTATTGCGCCAAACCCAAAGTCCCTGGAATATTTATATAATGGTTTTTGGCCCAATTTCTGGGCAATTTTTATGGTACCCACATTACTGGAATGGGCGATGATTTGGGGAAAGGTGAGCAGTCCAAATTTTTCATGATCGGTAATGACTTTACCCGCCACTGTAAATTGGCCATCTTCACAATAGAATTCATCAAATAAAGAAACCGTTTTTGTTGCCACTGCTGCTGTGGCAGCCACAACCTTAAAGGTGGATCCTGGCTCAAACTGGTCAGTAACGGTACGGTTTTTTTGATTTTCCAAGGGAGAATTACCTGGAAGGTTTGGGTTAAATTCAGGTAGAGTCGCCATGGCCAGAATGGCACCGGATTGAGGGTTCATCAAGATACCCATGGCGCCCTTAGCCTGTGCATGGGTCATTTGCCGTGCTAATTCTTCTTGAAGAATACTTTGATATTCAAGATCAATTGTCAATTGAATGTTGGCGCCATCAACGGGAGGTTTAATGGGAAAACTGGTTTTAATTTGAGATATTCCATCGCCATTCACCTGCTTCACAACCCATCCATTTGTACCGGAAAGAAATGCATTAAATTCTTTCTCGATTCCGATCAAGCCATTGTCATCCACATCTGTAAATCCGATAATTTGCGACCCCACATAGGTGTGAGGATAAGACCTTCTGAATTTACGATCGACCACTAATCCAGGAATTCGTTGACCTAATATACCTTCAACTTTATCCTTTCGCAGATTTCGCTCGAGGTAAACAAAACCTGCCGTTGAACTTAATCTTTTTAAATAATAATCCGGTTCTCTGCCTGTCGATTGTGAAATCAAGTTCGCAAATTCTGATTTATTCTTTACCTTAGATGGATGAGCACCCAGGGAATAATGAATAATATTGCGAGTGAGCGGTGTGTTTTTTGTATCGTAAATGTTACCACGAACTGCCAGCAACGGCTCCTGCCTCTGGCCTTGGCGAACTCCTTGCTCACGGTAAATATCACTATCGATGACCATTATTTGAAATAATCGCGCAGAGAGGCCCACCCATGCAAAAATAATACAGCATGAAAGGACGGTAACCCGTGGGCGAAATTTCAAATATGTTTTAGTCAATATTCCCGGCGAATTTATTTTTGTTAATGTAAATCATCAATGTCTCCGGTTGTGAGGGTATCATATTTAACTCGGTTCTGGCCACATAAGATATCCGATCTCCTCGGGAAAGTTGCGCAATATCCATTTTAAGTTCTTTGACCGAATTATCCAGTTCCTTGGCGACCTGGTTTTGAATTTCTATAGCGAGCATTGTTTCATCTATTTCTGTATAAACCCATAAATAAAAAATCAAACCAGCAATGGAAAGAATTGTTGTGGAAAAAAATAACAATGTTTGAAAGAATTCTCGATTTTTTTTAGATTGGCGCTTCCGTTTTTTGGTTGCCATTATGCAATCCTTTCAGCCACCCGAAGTTTGGCACTGCGGGATCGACTATTGTTAGCCTGCTCTTCCGGGGAAGGGACAAGCGGTTTTTTGGTGATAATTTTAAGTACCCCTGACTGTTTTAATGCGCGAAATGTATGTTTTACCATCCGATCCTCGAGGGAGTGATAAGAGAGTATCACCACACGTCCACCGATGGTGAGATAGTCAGCAAAGCATTCAAGGAATGCGTTTAACTTGTCTAACTCATCATTCACTGCAATGCGTATGGCTTGGAATACGCGGGCAAGGGATTTATGTCTTTGGCGTGGAGGGGTAGATCTGCGAACGGCCTCTTTGAGGTCGACCACAGTCATCAAATTAGGCAGAGATTTTATGGTGCGAGCAATGCGGCGGGAATGCCGCTCTTCACCAAATTGATAAATAATATCGGCTAATTCTTTTTCAGAAGATCGAGCCATGAGTTCTGCAGCTGTCTCTCCCGAATGGCCATCAAACCGCATATCTAGTTTGCCATTAGATTCAAAAGCAAAACCCCGGGAATCAGAATCCAGTTGAATGGAAGAAAGGCCCAGATCTAATAGGATGCCATTCACAGCTGAAATCCCTGATTGCTTAAGCACCTTTGGGAAATGATGGTAGGAAGATTGAAACGTAAGCAGGGGACGTGCGGAGGCACCCAATAGGGCGTTGCATATTTTAAGTGCCTCCGCATCACGGTCAATCCCGATTAACTTTCCATTGCGGGAAAGTCGATTGAGGATTTCTGTGGCGTGCCCGCCAGCCCCGATTGTACCATCCAGGTACATTCCATTGGGCTGCAGGTTTAAGTATTCTAAAACTTCGGTCACCATCACAGGAATATGGGGGAGGGGGCGTTCCTGCGAAGCGTTCGAGTTCATTAAAGTATAATTTGATTTGCAAGTTCATCAAATTGAGAGGAATCTATTTTTTGTGATTGCTTATCAACCGAATCCAAAATATCTGGATTCCAAATTTCAATTTTGTTTACCATTCCCAGAATCAAGACTTCTTTTCCTAGATCCGCATATTGAATCAGATTAGAGGAAACGGCAATCCGCCCTTGTTTGTCATGTTGTACCGATGAAGCATATCTCACCGTGCTTCGCACAAAAGATCTATTCACTTGAGAAAGGGAAGAAAGCTTTCGCAGCTCGTCTTCAATCGATTGCCATACAATGATGGGATAAACCCATACGCAGGGATCCATACCTCGGGTAATGACAAATGACTGATCATTATCCGCGGTCAAAACGTTTCGAAATTTCGCCGGTATATTGACACGACCCTTCGCGTCTAACGCATATGAATATTCGCCTGTAAATGTATTTTGATTTAGTGTCATGCCCGTATAGTTAGGGATTACTACCCACAACTACCCACAATATATATATGATCTCCCACCTGTGTCAATAAAAATTATGAAAATATTATACGATCCCCACAGCAGTTGTAGGAATTTAGTAAACGATTACTTTAAAGCGTCGGAGTTAGCTCTTCGGAATGAAGTGCTGAATAGTTACCGTTTTATCAACGGCGGAGAGAGAAATTCGAACTGGGTTTGACGAAGCACCAAATGAGCTTAGCTTTGATCCATTCAAGTATAAGTTTAATCCGATTGTGTGTTGGAACAGGATATCAATAGTTTGGCTGAAATCATACAATCGATTATCTCCAGGAGGGAGAACATTTTCAATGGATATAAATGTGTCTATTTTGGATCGATACCAAACCAATTCAGCCGTGGCGAGTTTAAGGCCAAATGGAGAATCGGCTTCAAACACTTGAACCGATTCAGTTAATACATCAAAATTATTTTGCAATTCCTGTTCACTGATGGATTTATCATCTAAAAAGTCACTGGGGTATTCAACAGGCATATTGGCCGCTTTCTCTTCATTGATAATGTTTATGGTATAAATGGCAAACAGGAGGATGAGAACCAGGGTAATTCCTTTAATCATTTGTGATCGAATAAATTGCGGGGACCCTGTGCGAGACTGAACATTACCATCATCTTCAACAGTTAATTTGGCTGGACCTTCTTCAGGTAATTGATCCTTCTTTTCTCGACTCGTTTTTTCAGTTTTATTTCCTAAAAACGCCTCGAGATTACTTACAATTTTATCAGGATCAGTACCAATTTCTGTTGCATAAGCACGAATGAACAACCGAACATACGTGTGAGGTAGCAGGTCAAATTTTCCATCCTCAATGGCTCGAAGATAATTGAGGTTGATCTTTGTCCTAATATGGATTTCTTCAAGATCGATTCCCTGATCTTCTCGAATTGACTTTAATTCTTTGTAAAACTCAGACATTTGAGCCGAAAAGTTACGTGCAGGATTTCCTTCCGAAAAACTCTTTTTATATCATTTTTATTTTAGAAACTAAAGTAAATAGCTGATGGCTATTCGTTGGACTTTATCAGTGCCGAAAATCGAGAATAAAACATAGATAGAGGGAACCCCATCACGTTATAAAAACAGCCATCAATGTGATTGACACATACAGAAAACCAATCTTGGATCCCATAACTTCCTGCCTTGTCAAATGGCTTGTAAGTATCAATATAATAGGATATAATATTATCATCTAAAGTATTAAGTGTAACATTTGTATAAGCATGAAAGGTATCACTGACTTGCATTTTTGACTGTTGAATAGAGACGCCTGTAAATACTTGATGTGTATTTCCGGAAAGCATTTTGAGCATGCGAAAACTATCCTCTCGATCTTTTGGTTTTCCTAAGATTTCAGCATTAAAAACCACAATTGTGTCCGCACCGATTATCCATTTATCTGGATGTGCTTTTGCAATATCCTTCGCCTTTTCTTTCGCATAATGCTCTACAAATTTTTCTGGTGAGAGATCAAGGTCGAAGTCTTCGTGAACTTGACTGGGTATCACCAGAAATTCTAAATCAATTTGTTCCAGTAATTGTTTTCGCCGTGGGGATCCGGAGGCAAGAACAATCGCAGCTGACCTCATTCGTTTCATCGAAATACCGCTAATCGGCCTATATGGTTTATTGTTTGGATACCGTCGGCTGCAGTCATTTTATATATATACACGCCGTTGGCAAGCAATCCCCCATATTCATCTATGCCGTCCCAGGCAATTCGATGGTATCCGATTGAAAAGTAATCCGTTGGAATGGATTTTATTCGACGGCCCTCCAATGTATAAATGTCCACGGATACCTCAGCATCGGCGGTTAGTTCAAATGTAAATTGGGTTTCAAAGGCGAATGGGTTGGGAAAATTGAATACATGAAGGAGGCTCAAATTTTTGGTTTTCAACAGGGTTAAACTAATTCCCGTCTCCGTTGGATTATTGGCATTGTCCCATGCGCTCACACCTAAGGATAATTGGTCCAAATCGTCAGGAATTTTATATTGGATAGTTCCGGTATTCAAACTGTTCACGTCATAAATAAATTGATCTATTGCCAGAGATGATTCGTCCAAATCAGGACGTACCAAGTAAAGTTCATGTCCCTTTTCACCTGTGAGGTTGATTCCAAGTGGATCAGAAAGACGGACGATTAATTTTTCACCTGATGGAAGGTGATCACCATTTCGGAGCATTCTTCCTGATCCCGTTTCAAACGTTATGATGGGACCATCTGTATCATTCGAAGGCGTGCCTAGGGTTAATTGAATATTGGTCACAGCGCCAGTCGCTTCTTCACCGGAACCGGATGTAATAGCAAACCGGACTTTGGCGGGCTGTTGTGAATAGGTGATATCTTTGGGAACTCGAAATTTGGGAGAAAGACTTGCGGCATCAAAAGTAAAGGATCCGCGGAAAAGGGTCGGACCCGATTTCATATAGGTAATTTCCTCTTTCCGGGATGCAAAGTTAAACGATTGGGTAAAGGAGGTGGGACCATCTTCAAAAACCAAATATCCCTCCCCTTCGGTAAATGGGCTGGTGCCACTTAATGTACCTACCTCCAAAGTGGCCAGTGTGTCCGGCGTTACGGATGCATCTTTCACAATTTGAAATGGAATGGGTAATTTCATGGCTGGATCTCCAAATAGATGGAATAGTTCACCATCAGCGCCACCGGTTTTAACCGATTGGAGCACCATTCCCAACGTAGCATTCGTGACGCCATTATCAGGGAAAAAAGCTGAAAAAACTTTTTCTAAATATTGAATATTGCTGGATACGGTAATACCCCGCGTGGTCGTAATCACAGCAGCTGCAGCATCCATGGGTGTTCGTATTAATTCCTCAGCGAATGATTCTAATCCAATTTGGTCGAAATGCCCCCAATTGCATGTGCCTGCAATCCAGAGGGGAAGCTTCATTTCAGCATGCATGAATTGGATATCGTTTCTTTCTTCATTCAGGATGAGCATTTTTTCCTGTGCCCATTGGGTTGGGTTTCCATGACCAATGAAATTAATGATTGCGGTGCCAGACGTAATTTGATCAAACAATGCTTGGGTTGCCGCCGGTTTGATTACCCCAAAAGCTGAGCCGTCACTGACTTCCGGATAATCCACCATATACAGTTTTTTTATTTCCATAAAACCGGGAATAGTTTTTGTCAGACGTTCAGAATTGAGTGTATGACTTTTGCCAATGGATAATTCATAGGGTTCTCTTTCCGGTCGGGCGGGATCATCGGCCACCAGCGTAATGCGTTGTTTCCACAATCCATCGGGCATGGCCGTTTCAAATGCGATGATCTTTTCCACGAAGTCAGAGACTTCTTCCGGGGTTCGAGCTGGGAATCGACCCGTTGCCATTTCCGGGATGATCCCATTGAAAGACACCATTCGATCGTCAGTAGCGTGAGAATAATTCGTCCCCACTTCGATGGTGGGTACTTGTATTTTTGATTGACCTGTGATATTTCGGTAATCATAATCTGCATCTCCCATAAAAAGGACGGTTGAGGGCTTTTGCGACCAATTTTCCTGTGTCCATTGTAAAAAGTGGCGAATGGCAATAGGATCCTTATTAGCGCTGGAAAATTCACGATATATCGATTTTAAATTCACATATAATGAATTTCCGCGATGGTCCAATAAAGGAGTAGACGGTGATGAAAATTTTTGAGGTCCTAGAATTAAATGATCTGCACCCAAAGTGGTGTTTCGAATCCTATCCCAATCACCGGGACCATAGGGTGCAATAAGAGGAACGGTTGGCACGTCATCTACATTGAACACATAAAACCGCTGTAACGTATCTACCGGGAGCGTTACCCGCATCCGATTTTCATCATCCTGATGGGTAATAGGTACATTCTCTGGGTGGGCAGAATTGGTAATATTCCACACTTTCAGATTTGGACCAGAAATATTGAAAGTCATGTCATTATCTAACACGGATGAGAAAAATTCGAAGGGGTCTGCATAGGTCAATTGCCGAATATAGGACAAAGTTAAAAAGTCAAAGTATGGTTCCGAGTTTGGGTTATCAGAATTGTTTTCGATTTGAAAGGATTGGGATCCATGAGAAAGTGCACCAGCGGGAATAGAGAAATTCCCTGATTTTAACCCGAGGTTGGACCAGTTTATCGATTTCAATTCCAGAGAATTTAGTGTGAGTTTTGCTTCATGTTTTGTATTATCATAGCGTGTTGAAACTGATTCATTTCCAATCAATCCAAAAGAGCCACTGGCAGTTGCAGACAAAACTGGTTGAACCAACGCAACTGTTTGTGAAAATGATCCCCCTTGCCGAATCAAGGTATTCCCCCAGGCCAAGCCCGATTTCTGTGGATTGACAAGATCTGTCTCAAAATGGAGGTAGGAGACCCCATAGGCCACATCCAAAGGTCCATCAGAAACAATATTACCTGTTTCGACCCGTTTCCCTCTTAAGGATGTATTGGATGGAATTAGGAGCCAATAGGTGGATTCTGTAAAATAAAGGTTTTGATGCCAATGAATCTTATCAATATCCTGGTCAAACCCACTGGGCCCCCGTCCGTAAAAATAAAGAATATCATTATTCCCCAAATTTCCATCTGATTCCCCATGGATAGAAATAGGTAACTCCAACAGATTCTCTGGGATGGTCACGTCGGATGATATTTTTTGCGTCAGATCATAGGTCAGATCCCGCCCAAAAGCGGACCCTGTAAACAGCATGATACTTCGGGGGTCAAAATCATTAGATAATGAAATATGTTTAAGCAACTCCTCACCCGATATTTTATATATGCCATCTTTTCGAAGAATCATTTGAATCCAATGACCATCCGGAAGTTTTTGAATTTTAGCTAATGAATGTTTTCGCGGTTTGATCCAGTTCTTTGCTACAGTCCAATTGGCAATTTTTGGAGATAGAAGGTTTTGTTGATTTGGGGTTATTCTTGACTTTTGATTGCCCCTGCCATTCAAATGAATCGTAATTGTCTGGATGGTATGATAATCCTTTTCACCTGACTGAGGACTAATTCGCAGCGTCCCTGTATTAAGGTCATTCACTTTTTGCTGATGGATCCATTCCGTTTTATGAAAGCGGATATCATTAAAAAAATGGTTAGAGGTTTGTTCTGTTTGTGTTGATATTTGGGGTAAGGCTGTGTTGGGAAAACCAATCAGGAGATCAATGGGTGCAAGGTCTTCCGGCGTTTCAAGATCACATGTCAATTGGATGACTAATCTATCTTCCGAAGAAGAAAGGATTGTCACCTTTGTTTCTGCCATGAGAATTGTAGAGACGAAAATGAGGGATAGCAATTTAATATAGTGATTCATGAGTATAAAATTTAGGGAAATGAGGAGGTAGTAATAGAAGTCATTTTCATGAATATTTTTTTATAGTTCCAATTTTATATCATGTATTGAAATTGTTTCCGACGGTGGTACATTGTAATTTCACACTCTTTTTCTTAACAAATTTCTAAATTTTTGTAACGATTCAGTCCATTTGAAAGGATTTTCAGTGTTTGACCTCAATATGATTAAAGCCATTTATGACCGCATTCCGGTACGGGTAGTTGCAGCAAGAAAAGTCGTTGGCAAGCCACTGACTCTGGCAGAAAAAGTTTTATACAGTCATTTATCTAAAGGGGATGCCACAGAAGTGCACACTCGGGGTACATCTTATGTTGATTTCGATCCGGATCGCGTGGCCATGCAGGATGCCACTGCGCAGATGGCATTGCTCCAATTCATGATGGCAGGGAAAGATAAAGTAGCTGTGCCCTCCACAGTCCATTGTGACCATTTGATCCAAGCCAAAATAGGTGCAGATACAGATTTAAACGTGGCCAAAGATATCAATCGTGAAGTCTATGACTTTCTGGAATCGGTTTCAAATAAGTATGGAGTTGGTTTTTGGAAACCCGGTGCCGGAATTATCCATCAGGTTGTTTTAGAAAATTATGCATTCCCCGGTGGAATGATGATCGGTACGGATAGTCACACCGTAAATGCCGGTGGTCTGGGTATGGTGGCCATTGGGGTTGGGGGTGCAGATGCGGTAGATGTGATGGCGGGCCTTCCCTGGGAATTGAAATTCCCCAAATTGATCGGCATAAAATTAACAGGGGAATTAAGCGGCTGGACATCTGCCAAGGATGTGATTTTAAAAGTGGCCGGTATCCTCACGGTAAAAGGCGGCACCGATGCCATTGTAGAATATTTCGGGGAAGGTGCTGATAAAATGTCCTGCACGGGTAAAGGGACCATTTGCAATATGGGGGCAGAAATAGGAGCAACGACATCCATGTTTGGTTATGATGAACATATGGCAAAGTACCTCCGCGCAACGGGTCGATCAGACGTGGCTGAACTTGCCAATAATATTGCAGAACATTTAAGAGCCGACGATGAAGTATATACCAATCCGGAGAAATATTTTGATCAAGTAGTGGAAATTAATTTATCTGAATTAGAACCCCACTTGAATGGACCTTTCACACCAGATCGCGCCACACCAATTTCTCAAATGGCGAAAGTGGCGGCAGAAAATAACTGGCCCTCAGAGGTAAAAGTGGGTTTGATCGGTTCCTGCACCAATTCTTCATACGAAGATATATCACGTTCTGCATCCATTGCAAAACAGGCGGTGGACCATGGATTAAAAACGAAGGCCAAATTCACGATTACGCCCGGTTCTGAACAAGTACGATATACCATCGAGCGGGATGGGTTTATTAATACATTTGAGGCGCTGGGTGCCAGCGTATTTGCCAATGCCTGTGGACCTTGTATCGGCCAATGGGCCAGGCAAGGTGCAGATGCAGAAGAAAAAAATACAATTGTGCATTCTTTTAATCGAAATTTTGCCAAACGGGCTGATGGAAATCCCAACACCCATGCATTTGTGGGTTCCCCTGAATTAGTCACTGCTATAGCGATTGCAGGTGATTTGACTTTTAATCCCATCACGGATACGCTAAAAAATGAAAAGGGTGAAGCAGTAAAATTAGAAATTCCCACCGGGGATGATTTGCCCGCCAAAGGATTTGAAGTGGAGGATTTAGGATATCAGGCTCCCGCAGTAGATGGCTCAACTATTGAAGTGGTGGTGAATACTAATTCGGAACGGCTCCAACTATTAACGCCATTTGAACCCTGGGACGGACAAAATATTACTGGCATGAAATTGCTCATCAAAGCCAAAGGAAAGTGTACTACAGATCATATTTCCATGGCGGGACCCTGGTTACGGTTTCGAGGACACTTGGATAATATTTCCAATAATATGCTCACAGGAGCTGTGAATTATTTTAATGAAAAGACCAATGCTGTCAAAAACCAATTATCGGGAGAATACGGTACAGTGCCCGATGTTCAAAGAGATTATAAATTTAATCAGGTGCCGACCATTGTAGTGGGTGATGAAAACTATGGTGAAGGTTCGTCCCGGGAGCATGCAGCTATGGAACCACGATTCCTCGATGTAAAAGTTGTATTGGTCCATTCCTTTGCCAGAATACATGAAACAAATTTAAAAAAGCAGGGCATGTTGGGTTTGACTTTTTCAAACAAAAGTGATTATGATTTAATACAGGAAGATGACACTTTTAATTTTGTGGATTTGGATCAGTTTTCACCGGGAAAAACACTCAATTTATCTGTCGCGCATGGCGACGGTTCAACGGATACCATTGAATGCAACCATACCTATAATGAAGCACAAATTTCCTGGTTTAAAGCCGGCTCTGCACTCAACCTCATTCGGTCGGAGCGATCATAAAATAAGGATAAGGAACGAATGAATTACCAAATCGTCAGTCTATTCGGTTAAAACATTGGGACTATGCTAGTGCGGGTGGATATTTTATAACGGCATGCACACAAAATAGAAAAATATTATTTGACAAAGAACCAGTACAAAAATCAATTGAAAAATGGTGGAAGGAGCTTGCTAACAAATTCCCGTCCAGCGAGTTAGATGTATTTGTCATCATGCCAAACCCAAGAAAGTTATTCAGGGCGGACACGTGGGTCAGCCCGAACAAAATACTGAGACCGTAAAGTCGCCCAAATTAGGGACAATAATTCAGTGGTTTAAAACCATGATTACAATCAAAAACTCTATGATAGATTCATATTATAAATCCATTATTAAAAGATATTAAATAAAGTGATGAAAATTCTTGTATCAGATCCGATTACTGAAAGCGGCATGGCCGTTTTGAATGAAGCCAAATTTGAAGTGGTTAACCTACCAAAGGGTACACCGGAAGAAAAAGCTGACGCATGCAAGGACGTGCATGGTTGGATTATCCGTAGCGGGACAAAAATTACGGAAGATATGATTGCATCGGCTGAAAATCTCCAAGCCATTGGCCGCGCCGGTGTGGGAGTGGATAATATTGATATCCCCGCTGCCACCCGCCGAGGGATTGTGGTCATGAATACACCAGATGTCAATACCATATCCGCAGCCGAACATACAGTGGCTATGATGCTGACACTTTCCCGGAATATTTCTGTTGGAGATAGAGGTATGAAAAGTGGTGAATGGAATAGACATGCCTTGGTTGGAACGGAGCTTCGTAATAAAACATTGGGCATTGTGGGCATGGGTAAAATTGGTCGGGAAGTCATGAACCGATGCCGATCCTTTGGTATGAAAATTCTTGGTTATGACCCCTACATGAATCAGGATATGTTTAACCCTGATGAAGTTAACATTGTTGATTTGGATACATTAACAACACGATCGGACTTTATTACCGTCCATGTACCATTAACAGATGGTACGCGAGACCTTTTTGATTATGATCGTCTTTCATCCATGAAAAAAACAGCAAGAATTATCAATGTGGCACGCGGCGGTATTATCAATGAGACCGATTTGGCAAAAGCATTGACCGAAGGAAAAATCGGTGGTGCGGCCATTGATGTTTTTACCTCGGAACCGATAGAGAGGTCCAATCCACTGGTGAAGGCACCGAATATTGTATTAACTCCTCATTTGGGTGCGTCCACGCAGGAAGCCAAAGAAGGGGTGAGCATGGCCGTATGTGAACAAGTTCGGGATTATTTAATTCATGAAAAATTAATTAACGCATTGAATATGCCAATTTCTGATTTAGCAAAACTGAAAGAAATTCAAATTAATCTGGATTTGGCAGAAACCATGGGAAAACTTCAAGGACAGCTAAATCCTAGGGCAATAAAAAAAGTCCACGTGGAATGCGCCGGCACCATGGATGAAGCGAAGCCAGCGGCATTGGCATTTTTAAAAGGCTTGCTCAATGACCGCATTCCTGATCGCGTTAACTATATTAATGCAGAAACGCTTGCCATTGAATTGGGCATTGGAATAGAACATAGCTATACGTCTGATTGTGGTTCATATACCAATTTGATTCGAACACAGGTTACAGGAGAAACAGATTGTACAGAAATCCATGGGAGCGTTTTTGAGGGGAACCAAATCAGGCTGGTAAATATACTGGGATATGAATTCGACGTGACACCTTACGGCACCATGCTTTTTGCCCGAAATAAGGATGTTCCCGGCGTCATTGGAAAAGTGGGTACCATGTTGGGAAAAGCAAATGTGAATATTGGTGCATATTTGTTAAGTCGGGAAATGAACGATTGTGAAGCATTTGCCGTGATTCGGGTGGATAATCCTGTGGCGGAAGATATATTAAATGATTTAGAAGACTTGCCGGAAATTATTTCGGTTCAGCAGCTACATTGCTGATTTTCAGTGATAATCTCCTCACATAAATCAATTCAAATCGCCGGAGGAGGCGTGGCAGGTTTAACGGCAGCGATTCAATTAAAAAAAGCAGGGTTTGATCCTGTCATATTTGAAAAAGAAAGCAAAGTGGGGGCAGGGCGTCACGGAGATTATGAAGGATTAGACAATTGGATTTTTTCCAGAAATGTGCCGACATTTTTTAAACAATCGGCGTTTAAATTTAAGGATTTAACAACTTACCCGATTTCTCGATTTTTCGTCCATACGCTATTTGGGAAACCAATCACCATCCAAAATAACCAGCCATTTTTTTATATGGTAAAACGGGGGAGCGGTATTAATGATTTGGATTATCAATTATACCGTCAATGCAAAGAAATTGGAGTTCGGTTTGAATTAGGTAAAAAAGCTCCGGAGACTTGTCATATAATCGCAACAGGCTCAAGAAAAGCAGCAGCATATATTCGTGGAATAAACTTTAAAACAACATTGAAAAATCAAGTTCATTTACTTTTAGGGAGCCAATTTGCGCCAAAAGGGTATGCGTACCTTATCATTATCAATGGTAATGGAACCTTAGCTACGGCATTCAAAAAACCGAAAAATACTGTGGTTAATTTTATCCAAAACGCACGGGCATATTTTAATGAGACAGGAATATCGGTGCCGAACGAAATTCCCTTTGGAAGTCGCGGCAGTTTTTCTCTGCCTTTTGGTACCATGTTTCCGCCATATAAAATTGGTGAAGCAGGTGGATATCAGGATTATTTATTCGGATTTGGAATCCGGATGTCCATGATGTCTGGCCAGGCGGCAGCACTATCCATTACCGGAAAAAAGAATGAATCGCAGATAATTGTAAAAGAATTGAACCAAAAACGGCGTCTTTCTTTTGTTAACCGTATTATGTATGAACAATTGAGTGATAAACGAATGGCTGGATTGGCAATAAAACTTTCAGAAAAATCGAATCCACTATCTATATTAGCGGATGCATATGCTTGGAACTTTAAAAATATACTGCGTTGGATAAATCTCCGATATCGATATGAAGTACGTCCTACTTAGAAGTATTCAGGTAGTCTCTATGCTTATTTTACTGTCTGGACTCGTCTGGGGCATCCGTGAAAATAATGTCATGTTGGAACTCAACGCATTGATTATTGGTTCCGGTATATTTTATATTGCAAATATGTTGCTGAAAAAAGATTAATCATTCAAATTCCAACACTATTTTAACACAAAAGCGAGAAGATTATGTCCAAATTATGGGATGACTTAAAAGATAATATGAAAGAATGGGGTACTGCTGCTGTTGAAAAAGCAGAAGAAGTGAGCAAGGTAGCCGTTGCAAAAACAGAAGAATTAACCAAAATAAGCAAAATCAAACTGGATATTCACCAGCTCAAACGGGAAATTCGCAAGGAAAAAGAAGCGCTAGGGAAATTGGTTTACGAGCAGGCGAAGGATGATAATATGGTGAATTTTACCGGGAATTCAGAATTTTTTATTCATGTAGAAAGAATTAATGTTATTTCTAATGACGTTTTGGAAAGGGAAAATGAAATTAATCGAATAAAAGAGGAATATAATATTCAGGATAGCGATGTTTCTGAGGAAGAATTAATAGAAAGTTCAACCGATGAAAAAATGGATATGGACAATGGTTCTGCAGCATCAGAAAACCCTGAATAAGAATAAAGTCATTGTCTCCGTCTATTCCCGCCTCATATAAACAAAAAACAGCACTCATCCAATATTTAAAGGAAATCAAGGATTTGGAACCTCTTTCAAATGAGGAAGAAGTTCGTCTGGCCCAACGTGCAAAATCCGGTGAAATAATTCGGCAGATTAAAACCAAAGGATTGCAAAAACTCAGGCATAATACACGTTCTCATTTAATCCAAAGATACCTGAAATGATCCATATTGAAGAATGATGTTCATTGTTGTAAATTACATGACTCAGTAGGACGGATAAACCATGTTTCGTCAAAAGAAAAAATCTAATAAATATCATAATTATATCATTGTATCCGAACGCGATTCGGGTATGCAGCGCTTCCATTTCTCCCGTCAAAAGTTATTGACGGTTTCAGGAATAGCTGTCATATTTATTTCTATCGCACTATTTCTCAGTGCCGATTCCCTTACGGAGATTTTATACAAAACAAAATTGAAGGATCTTCAGGCGAATTATCAAAGTTTGACACAAACATTGGTTGATTTGCAGACCCAACTTGAAGATGTATCCGGACAAGTGGGCATTATAGAAAAAAAGGATTTGGCCATCAGAACTTATGCGGGATTACCTCAGATAGATCAAGATGTTCGTAAAATGGGCATCGGTGGTACTAAAATTAAAAATGTAGATTTGGATGGAATTGCTCCCCATGTGACTTCCCTCATTTCAGAAATTGAAATGGATGTAGATGCTTTATCAAGAAAAGTTAAACTGGAATTGGAAAGTTATAATTCGATGTTCAACTCTGTGCGTGATCATTCTGATAATTTAAAAATTGTTCCATCCATTCGTCCGGTTCAAGAAGGTTATATGGGATCCGGATTTGGATATCGTGAAGATCCATTTAATGGGAAAGTTCGATTTCATTACGGTTTGGATTTTGCAATAAATACAGGCACTAAAATTTACTCCCCGGCGGAAGGTAAAGTGAAGTTTGCAGGGAATCAGGGTGGTTTTGGGAAAGTCATTAAAATTGATCATGGAAATGGATATCGAACAATTTATGCTCATTTATCAAAAATAAAAGTTAAAGGGGGACAGCAATTGCAGCGCGGGGAGTTGATTGCCATGTCTGGCAATTCCGGTCGATCTGCCGGGCCCCATCTTCATTATGAAGTCCATCAATATGGCGCCCCCCAAAATCCCATGGATTATTTTTTCTCCGGCTACCTGAAGTAAGCCTTTTTTCCTCTATATCTCTCACAGTAATTTTCAAGTCAATACCATGAGTAAATCTTACTTCATCGAAACATATGGCTGTCAAATGAATGTGGCTGATTCTGAACTGGTCTCTGGCCTTCTCACCCGCGAGGGATTTTTAGAAACTAAGGATATTCATACCGCAGATGCAATTTTTGTGAATACCTGTGCTATTCGGGAACATGCAGAGGATAAAGTGCACTCACGTTTAGGGTATTATCACCAGATTAAACGGAAAAATCCCAAAATAATTATTGGCGTCTTGGGTTGTATGGCCCAAAACCTGAAAGAGGATATATTGGAGTCAAAACCATTTGTTGATATAGTTTTGGGTCCAGATTCATATCGCCGATTACCAGAAATGATACGGGAACGATCAAATGAATCATCCCATTTAGTGGATACTAAACTTTCTCGTTTTGAAGTATATGATGATATGTTTCCAAGCCGAAATAAAGGAATCAATGCCTGGATCTCTATCATGCGGGGATGCGATAAGTTCTGTACATTTTGTATTGTACCATTCACTCGCGGTAGAGAACGATCCCGGAGTGTTGAAGGTATAGTTCAAGAGGCAGCCCACGCGGTTTCTGATGGATTTATTGAAGTGACACTCCTGGGACAAAATGTAAATTCTTATCATCATGAAGGTCAAAAATTTCATGAATTATTGGATGCTGTCGCCCAAATTAAGGGATTGAAACGCATTAGGTATACGTCACCCCATCCTGAAGATATGACGCAAGACGTTTTAAATGTCATGGCCAAATATGATAATATTTGTAATTATGTTCATCTACCCTTGCAGGCTGGGAATGATAAAGTGCTCAATCGTATGAACCGTACGTACACGAAAGATCAATTTTTAGCCCGGGTGAACCAAATTCGAAATACGCTGCCAAATGTAGGAATTTCAACAGATATTATTGTGGGTTTCCCCGGTGAAAATGAAGCTGAATTCCAGGAAACTATGGATGTGATGGAAGTGGTTAAATTTGATTCAGCATTTACCTTTAAATATTCATCACGACCGGGGACGAAAGCAGCAGAATTTGATGATCACGTGCCGGAGGATGAAAAGCAGCACCGCTTGGAACGACTGATAGAAATGCAACAGAAGCACACATTATTTCGAAATAAAGCAATAGTCGGACGGGTGGAAATGGTATTGGTGGAAAAAGAAAGTAAACGGTCTAAAAAACAATGGGCTGGCCGGACAGATGCAAACAAGTGGGTGGTTTTTAATAAAGAGAATGCCAAAATTAAAGATTTAATTCCTGTGAAAATCATGGATGCTCGCGGCATTACATTGCATGGGGAAATTGTTCAAATTCAAGAAATGGAGGCAGCCTGATGAAACTGGTTAAAATATTTGCTGGGTTGGTGGTACTCATACTGGTTTTGGTCTTTTTAATGCAAAATACCAAAGTGGTTTCGGTGAATTTGGTTTTTGCTCAATATGAAAATGTCCAAGTAGCAATGATAATGCTTGGGGCTCTATCGGTTGGCATTTTAATCGGTTATGGTGTTGCCGTAACTAATATTCTATCTGCTAAAACGGAAATTCGTTCATTAAAAACTAAAAATAGACGACTATCTGATGAACTGAACGATCTTCGAAATGTAGCCATCGATGAGGGTATATATGACACGGATGAGGGAGAAGACATTCATTGAACTGGTTTTTACCGATAATCCTCTTGCTCATTGCAGCGGGGGGATTTACTTTTTATTTTTACAGGCCCAAAAAACAAAAGCGTACGGAGTCCATATATACCCATGCTTTGAATGCCATGGTTAGAGGAGATACACGAACGGCTCTAAAGCACTTACGAGATGTGGTTAAACAGGACACAAATCATATTGATGCTTATCTCCAAATGGGAGATATTTTAAGAGAAGAAGGCAATGCCCAAGCAGCGGTGAAGATTCATCAATCCCTTACTGTAAGACCTAACCTGAATAATGATATAAGTCGTGATATTCATCAATCACTGGCCCTTGACTTTAAGCAAATTGGACATTTGAATAAAGCGAAGCGTGAGGCTGAATTGGTATTAAAACTGGATCGAAGAAATTTATGGGCTAACGAATTTTTACTTGATATTTATGAAAACCAGCGCAACTGGGATCAGGCGACACAAATCACTAAATCAATTCAAAAGTTGAAGCAGTCTCAGGATCCAAATCAAATTGCACGGTTTTTGGTGTATCAGGGCATGGATAAATTAGAAAAAGGTCAACAAAAGGAAGCGGAAGCGCAATTTAATAAAGCTGTAAAAACGGCCCCGGAATTCGGATTATCCTATTTAAGGTTGGGTAATTTATTTGCTGAGAATAGAGACTTGTTGAAGGCCATCGAAAATTGGGAGAAATTTGCATTACTTAACCCAGATGAAGGACGACAAGTGTATTCTAAAATTGAATCGGCATTGTTCGACCTTGGGCGTTTCAGTGAAGTGGAAAAGTTTTATGAACGCATTCTTGATGAAGATCCCGCTAATTTAAATGCGTTAGCAAAATTAGCCAATGTCCTGGAAGAGAAAGGGGAACATAGCAATGCTCTGACGCTTGTTGAAGACGCTCTGAATAAAAATGATGGTTCTATCCATGCTCGGTTAATGCGGTTAAAGTTGTCCCTTCATGTCTCCAAACCCCATGAATTATCAAATCAAATCGATGACATAATTCAATTACTAATCCGTAAAGATGAGAAATGAAGAAACGTGGATTTATTCTGATAGCTGTTCTCTGGGGATGGCATTTATCCGCCCAAAATATAGATTTATATTTAATCCTTCTTGAAAAGGGTAGAATGGATGAAGTCAGGGAAACACTTCCAGAATTATTGAATCGATATCCCGATGAGGCCGGTGTCTATTTTCTCCAGGCGATGATCAATGAAAATGGTGATGGTTCAATGGTCCAATTCAAGAACTTGATTGAGAATTTTCCCGAATCAAATTATGCATCCAAATCTGCCATGAAGATTGGAGAATACTTATTTTCCCGAGGGTTATACTCTCAAGCCAGCGTTCAGTTCAAATCAGTATTATCCAAATATCCTCAGGGAGATCACCATCAAAGGGCATTGGACATAATGGTAAATGCCTTTCTTGCAACAGGGGAAGAGAAATCAGCAAAGTCAACATTGAGGGTGATGAAAGAATTATACCCAAGTCTTAATTATAAGAAATATGGAATTGATGGTTTAAACATTTCTGCCCGCGATGCCAAATTGGTACGATTGGATCCGGGTACGACAAGCAGTCGAATTAAGTTTTTTAAAGCTGCACGTAATATTATTGTCCCCAAAATTATTCCAAAACCATGGGTAGTTCAGGTGGGAGCTTTCGGTAAATTTGACAATGCTAATCGTCTAAAAAAACAGCTCCAGGGAAATGGATATGCTACAGAAGTTCATTCTGTTAATTCCAATGGAAAGAGACTTCATGCTGTTCGAATTGTACGTTTCGAAACGAAAATATCAGCAGAGAAAATTGGACGGAAATTAAAAAAGAAATTTGGATTAGATTTCCGGGTCTTAAACAACCCCGAATAACCGGGTTAGTTAAGAATAAGCCGCTAAGGTAGCAAAGAACCGCTAATAATTTTAGCGTTTCTTAGTAAACTTCCTGGTTTGAAAAAATGGGAATGATTAGGAGGCTGGTGCCCCTCGCGGTCTTCAACACCGTTGTCCCCGTGATAAACGAGGAGTTGGGTTCGATTCCCAAGCGTTCCCGCAAAAACTTGGGCAGTGGATTTCCTGCCCGCCAGCCTGTACAACGCTGCAGTGGGGATAGCATGCTCCCAACCAAAGAGAGGGAATGCAGGGATTCACAATTGTTCACATAAAATTTCATGAATTAAAAGGAAAGAAAATGAATAAAAAAGATAAACGTGTTGCAAAAAAACATCGTAAGAATAGAGCGCGACTAAAAGCATTAAAACTTGCGGCAGTGGCATCTGAGGGAAAAACCGGCGTAAAGATTGCTCCTAAAGCAGAGAGAAAAGCTAAGGCATCACCGAAGAAAACGACGGATAAAAAACCAGTAGCAAAAAAGCCAACAGCGAAAAAACCTGCATCGAAAAAGCCAACTGCTAAAAAATCTGTATCGAAAAAAACAACAGCCAAAAAGAATGTAAATAAAAAGTCTGATGCATGAATGAATCTTTAAAAATTAAAGTTCGCCTCGGTATAGGGTTAGTCTTTATTTTCGGGGCTATTGGGACTTTTATCTTTGGGTGGATGGAAAGATC
>Ga0209501_10002029_pt1 | contig 21672 bp, 22 predicted proteins | sample ArcticOcean_MG_C_4_FD_187434 | JGI IMG/M metagenome (GOLD analysis project Ga0209501, IMG submission 187434) | Marine microbial communities from western Arctic Ocean - ArcticOcean_MG_CB4_134 (SPAdes) (version 2) | ecosystem: Environmental > Aquatic > Marine > Oceanic | place: Arctic Ocean...
CTGAATGAAACCAAATTTTCTGAAGAATCCCTGCAGGCGCTCACCCATCGGCCGTCCGACCGGCGCGAAGAAGCCGCCAAGGTGATCAAAGCCTATGGCGGTACCATGCACGATTTCTATTGGGTGTTCGGCGATGCCGACGCCATCTTCATATTCGAGGCGCCCGATGCCACGGCGGCCATGTCTATCCTTTTGACCCTGTCGACGGCGGGCGCCGTTATCAGCCACAAGACCACGGCGCTGCTTTCCAACGATGACGCCATGGAGGCCATGAATCTGGCCGGCTCCAAGGAAACCGGCTACCGTACGCCCAGGGATGAGTGGCGCGGCTGGGAAGATCACGGCGGCGAAGGCTGAACAAGGGCCGGATCAGTGGAATAATCCGGCGTCCCCGGCATTGGTTAATAGATGACGGCTGGGCACACCGACTGTTGAATTGACCGTGATCGCAAAAATGCCCGAAGGTGAACGCCATGAAACATATCATCAATCTAATTGCAGGCATTGGTCTGGCCGCGTTGGGTGCCGCCGGCGCACATGCCGGCGAGCCCGCCAAGCGGCCCACGGTGGTGGAATTGTTCACCTCGCAGAGCTGCTATTCCTGTCCGCCGGCGGAAGCCTATTTGGGCGAATTGGCGGAAAAGGACAATATTATCGCCCTCGAATTTCATGTGGATTATTGGAATGATCTGGTCCATGGGGCTGACGGGCGCTGGCGCGATGTCCATTCCAGCAATGCCTATACGGAGCGCCAGCGGGCCTACGCCGCGCGCCTTCCCGAGGGCCAGGTCTATACGCCGCAAATGGTCATCGATGGGCAAAGCTTCGCCGTCGGATCCCGGCGCGGTAACGTAATAAAACGCATGCGCCAGGCAAAAAAAGGCGATCACCGGCGCCTGAGCATCGCCGTCACCCGGGATAAGCCCGCCGGCTACAATATTTCGGTGGCCGGAGACCATAAAGGGCGGGCCGCGGTGTGGCTGGTGCGCTTCACCAAGGAAGTCACCACCCGGGTTCGCGCCGGCGAGAACCGGGGCAAGACGCTAACCAACCATAACATCGTCACGGAAGTGAAACGGATCGGCGAATGGCGCGGCGAGGCGCTTAACCTGGCGCTCAATAAATACGTCCTGAAGCCCGGCGAGGGCTGCGCCATCCTGGTTCAGGACCACGCCGCCGGACCAATCTTCGGCGCCGCCACTTGTCCGCCCGCCGCCGGCGGATAAATTTCAAGGCCGCCGGAGAGTGGCTGGCCGAGCCCGCCGGTGTATTTTTTCGGGCACCGTATATCACCACCTTTACAAGAATAAATATCAATTATCTATCTGCGAATTTGCAAAAACAGGCAAGTTCGTAACGATACCGGTCATAATAGGCTTATCATCATCTACATTTGTTGTTTTTGTTTAATTACAGTGATTTAGGATTTTATCTAATTATATCAATATTTTACATGTTAATTCTTTATTAATAGATTAAATACCCCTGTAAGTGTCTGAAAAGTTGGTGTTGCATCTACTATAGTTGGTGTAATAGAGTGTTTAAATGGGAATTTGGACGGGTTTTGTAACGATTTTACCCGAATCCGGTACAAAAGACCCGGCGGTCCATTGATGCCAGGCCCCTCCGGGGTGCCGAAAGCCCGATATACCTGCCAGAGAAACGGTAATTTTCTTCTATAAATCAATATCATAGACAAATCATCATGACCAAACGCCCGCCCCCAAAGCCCCTGCCAACAATCGCAGTTTGCGCCGGGATTCGGGCCGCTAGAATTCGGATTTTCTAGATTTTGTGGCTGGTATCCAAAAATGGTCAATTTGTAGCCGGCCCGCAGCCGAAAATTTCCGCGCTGCGCGGCGTCTCTGATCCCCACCATCGCCCAAATTGGAAGCCCGTCCATGACAACTGCCGCTCGTAAAATCTCCTACACCGTGCCTTGCGCGTCAAACTTCCGCGATGCCATCATGCAGCTCGCCGAGCGGCGTCAATCGAACGTTGCCGACCTAGCCCGCTCGGCACTTTTGCTTTTGCCGGAAGACGTTTTGCGGCAGATACCCGACCCGGGCGAGCCGGCCGCCGGAGATCGGGAACAAACAGTATTGAAGTCGGGTCCGTCCGCCGGCCGGCCCTGGCGGCGCAAACCTCGCCTGCAGGTTCGTCTGCCCGCCGGATACGCGGTGCCGACGGTGCGCCGGGCCCTTAATCTGCTGCTGTTTCTAAGCCGCAACGAACGCGAAATCGATATCCATAACCCGGCCCAGGCGAAACAGAGCCAAGCCTCCGAGGACAGCGCTATGACCGAGGAGATCGAACGCCTCAGGACAATCGTTTCGGTATTGTCATTCAATCCGCTGACCGGCGGCGTGCGCTCCCGCATGGACGCCTTGCATGTTCTCGGCTTCGCGCCGTCCAACCGGCCAAACCGGGATGAAATTCGCGCCCGCTTCCGGGCTCTGGCCGCCGTGCACCATCCGGACGGCAATTACGGCGATCACCAGCGCATGAGCCAGCTTAACGCCGCCATGGAAATTTTGGGCGGCGGACTTTAACGAAACACAGGGTCAGGCCGTGTAGTCGGCGAAGCTTTTGCCGTCCTTGGCCAGGGACATCAGGAGCTCGGACGGTTTCACCCAATCGCCATAGCTATCGTAAAGCCGGCTGATGGCATCGTAGACGTTGTCCAGCCCGACCAGATCCGCATAAAACATCGGCCCGCCACGGTAGCGGGGGAAACCGTAGCCGTAATGCCAGATCACATCGATGTCGGAGGCGCGCAACGCCAGGCCTTCTTCCAATATCTGGGCGCCGGCGTTGGCCATCGACAACACATAGCCATCGACGATTTCCTGATCGGTGAAGGCGCGCCGCTCATAGCCCAGCTCGGCGGAGGTTTTGATGATGATTTCCTCGATCAAGGCCGACGGCGTGCCTTTGCGCGCACCGGGCTCGTAATCGTACCAGCCGGCGTTGGTCTTCTGGCCATAGCGGCCCATCGCGTAGACCCGTTCCGGCAATACCGGATGGCGGCGGTCGGGCCACAGCTTCTTTTGTTCGCCCCGGGTCAGGTAGCGGACGTCAATACCGGCCAGATCATTGACCGCGAACGGTCCCATTGCGAAACCGAAACGATAGACGGCATCGTCCACCTGCCAAGGCATGGCGCCTTCCTCGACCATAAAATCGGTGATGCGGGCGGCGACGCCGAGGATACGGTTGCCGACGAAGCCGTTGCAGACACCCACCAGCACGCCCACCTTGCCGAGGGTTTTGGACAGCTTCATGACGCTGGCGATGGTTTCCTTGGAGGCCGCGTCGGGGCGCACATTTTCGAGCAATTTCATGACGTTAGCGGGGCTGAAAAAATGGGTGCCGCAGACTTTGTCGGGGCGCTCGGTGGCGGCGCCGATCTCATTGATATCCAAGGTCGAGGTGTTGCTGGCCAGGATGGCGGAGGCTTTGCACACCTTGTCCAGCTCGGCGAAGATTTTTTTCTTCAAGTCCATGTCTTCGAACACCGCCTCGATAACGATGTCGGAATCCTTGATCGCGCCGTAATCCGTGGCCGTCGAGATCAGCCCCATACGCCCGTCCATGGCCGCCTGGTCCAGGCGCCCGCGGCCCACCGCGCTGGCGTAATTGGCGCGCACCTTTTCCATGCCGGCGGCCAGGGCGGCATCGGATATATCGACAACGGTGACCGGAATGCCGGCATTGGCGAAATTCATGGCGATGCCGCCGCCCATGGTGCCCGATCCGATAATGGCCGCCGATTTGATGTCCGCGGCCTCGGTATCCCTTGGAATGTCGGGGATTTTGGCCACTTCGCGTTCGGCAAAAAACATGTAGCGCATGGCCTTGGCGCTGTCCGAATCGCGCAAAACCACGAACGTGTCCCGTTCCAGCGCCAGGCCGTCTTCGAGGGCCATGGTGGTCGCCGCCTCGATACATTTGATGGCCGCCTCGGGCGCATCCAGACCGCGGGAACGGCCGGCGATCTTTTCCCGGTAATCGGCGAAAACGCTTGCATCGATGCCGGTGATTTTCTCGTCGCGCTGGCCAGTGGCCGGCGGCGCTTCGCCGGATGCGGCGCGCATCGCCGCAAATTCAGCGGCGCGGGCGACCAAATCGCCCTCCACCAATTCGTCGGCGATGCCCAATTCCACCGCCCGTTCCGCCGATATGGGATCGCCGCCGACGATCATATCCAAGGCCGCTTCAACGCCGGCCAGGCGCGGCAGGCGCTGGGTGCCGCCGGCGCCGGGGATGAAGCCGAGCTTGATCTCCGGCTGGCCGACGCTCGCGCCCGGTGCAATCAGCCGGTAATGACAGCCCATGGTCAGCTCCAACCCGCCGCCGAAGGCAATGCCGTTGATGGCGGCGACGATGGGTTTCGGCGCCGCTTCCATTTCGCCCAGAACTTCGTGGAAATCGGGCACGTCATCGGGCCGCGTCTGATTGAATTCGCGGATATCGGCGCCGGCCATGAACATGCGCCCGGCGCCGGTCAGCACAATCCCGGTGATGGCGTCATCTGCCATGCAGCGGGGGATAAGCTCGCCCAAGGCCTTGCAGACCGCGAACGATAGCGCGTTGGCCGGGGGATTGTTGATGGTCAGGACGGCAATAGCGCCCCGTTGCTCAAATTCAATTACGTCGCTCATGGATGTTCGCCGCCTGGGTTAAGGGGTTTTTAAGAAAACCGGTCCCGGTCGTGGGATTGGGTAAAGTCGATGGCCGGGCCCTTGGGTACCACGCCGGACGGATTGGTCCTTGGCATCAGCCCGTAATAGCCCTGCTTGATGTGGCCCAGATTGGTCACGTCGGCAATGCCCGGATGCTGGTATAATTCGCACGTGAAATTCCAAAGGTTGGGATATTCATAGATGTGCTTCTTGTTGCACTTGAAATTGCCGTAATAGACGATATCGAAGCGCAAAAGCGTGGAAAACAGCCGCCAATCGGCCTCTGTCAGGCGCCCGCCCACCAGATAGCGCTGCTTCGACAAGCGCGCTTCCAGCTCGTCCAGGGCGTTGAAAAGTCTGTCGAAGGCTTCTTCGTAGGCGTCCTGAGAAGTGGCGAAACCGCAGCGATAGACGCCATTATTGACGTTACCGTAGACCATATCGTTGATGGCATCGATTTCGGACGCCAAATCATCGGGATAATAATCGGCGGTTTCGGTGTTGGCGCCGGCGCGCTCGAAGGCGCTGTTGAACATGCGGATGATTTCCGACGATTCATTATTGACGATGGTCTGGTTTTTCTTGTCCCAAAGGGTCGGCACCGTCACCCGGCCGGTATAATCGGCATCGGCTTTGGTATAGACCTCGTGCAGGCGGAAGATATCGTTCACCGTATCTGGGATGGTGCCGGGCTCGTCGGTGAAGGTCCAGCCTTCGGCCTTGTCGGCGGAGCCGCCGACGGCGATCGAGATGACGTCCTCCAATCCCTTTAACTTGCGGAACATGGTGGCCCGGTAGGCCCAGGGGCAATTGTGCGTGACATACAGATGATAGCGGCCCGGCTCGGCGGCGAAACCGGCGTCACCGCTCGGCCCGGCGGCGCCGTCGGGCGTGATCCAGTTTCGGAAGATGCTTTCGACGCGCTCAAAGCGGCCACCGACATTGCGCACTTCCTCATCAGTCCACTTGCCGTCCACCAACATTCCCATCATATATCTCCTGGTTATTACCTTCGGCCAATTTATGGGCCGTATTTTAAACAACGCCGGGCGGGCTGTCTAACCGCCTTGAGGGAGGAGCTATGCTTTATATGATGTACGGCATCGATGGTGCGGACGGCGCGCGTATTCGCGCCGAAGAGCGCGAAACCCATTTCGATTATCTAAAACAAAACGAAGATATCATGGTCTTGGGCGGCGCCACCCTGGCCGATGCCGACGATGGGCGCACCGGCTCGGTGCTGATCATCAATGTTCCGAACCGCACCGCCGCCGACGCCTTCGCCGCCAACGAGCCGTTCAACGTCGCCGGATTGTTCAAAGAGGTGTTCGTTACCCGCATGCGCCGCGGCCAATGGTTCCCGGACCACGCGCCGGCATCCGCGGAAGGCGAATGACAAGGAACGACAATGGAACCGGCGCGCCAAACAGAGCGAAAGCCTGACTATCCCGACATCTATGCGAACGCCGAGCGGCCAAATCTTAGATGGCACCTGAAATCCGCCTGGCGCGCCTTTATCGGTGAAACCTTTCTGAAGAAATATCCCCCTGAAACGGGCACCGCCCGCCGGCTTTTGAATTTGGGGAGCGGGCCGCGCCGGTTTGCCGGCTTCGTTAACGCCGATTTTTATTCGACCCGTATCGGCAGGGACCGCAAGGGCCGCCGGCCTGACTGGATGATCGATATCCGCCGGCCCTTGAAATGCCGGTCCGATTATTGGGACGGCGTGTTCGCGGAACATATTATCGAGCATCTGACGCCGGCCGATGCCTTGGCTGGGCTAGCCGAGATTTTGCGCACGCTGAAGCCCGGCGCCCGGCTTCGTGTCACCGTGCCGAGCCTGAAAATATTTGCAGAATATTATGTCTCCGGCGATGACAGCCGGCTCGATAATCCAACCCGCGCCTGGAAACACCGGGGCGAGGCGATCGCCGATCTGGTGCATCTGTGGGGCCATCAATCGGTCTGGGATTTCGATACATTGTCGGATTTGCTCCAAAAGGCCGGCTATTCGGGCATCACCGAATGCCGGTTCGGCGAGGGCATGGACGCCGATCTGATAGAGGACGATCCGGAAAAAGCCTGGGAAACGCTCTATGTGGAAGCGGTCAAGCCGGGCTGAAATTTGGGGCTCAGCTTTCCTTGCGCCCCGGGTTCTGGTGGCCGCATTGCTGGCACAGGCGCAGCCCTTCATCATCGTAATAGGCGTCGAACAAGGGCGGCAGATCTTTATAGATATCCTGAATTTGCACCTCGGCCCGGTGCAGCAGCGTGTTGCAGTCCTCGCAGAACCATTCGAAACCGTCCAACTCGCCGGGTTTGCGCAGACGTTCGACCACCAGCCCGACGCTGCCGGCGCTCCGTTGCGGCGAGTGGCGCACGTTGGCGGGCAAAAGGAACATATCGCCGGCCCGTATCGGAATATCGCGGGGCCCGGCCGCTTCCATGACGCGCAAGATCATGTCGCCTTCCAGCTGGTAAAATATCTCTTCGCCGGGATCGTCGTGGTAATCGGTGCGCAGGTTGGGCCCGCCGATGGCCATGACAATGAAATCCCCTTCCGGCAATACCCGCGCGTTGCCAACCGGCGGTTTTAGCTGCTCGCGGTTTTTTTCGATCCATTCGGTAAGGCTGAAGGCGCTTAGATCGGCCATAATCCGGTCTCCGTCTTTGGTCCCCTTGCAACGCGCCCGATATGGTAGGCCCGTGGGCGCGGACTTGAAAAGCAGAAAACCCCGCGCATGGAGGCGGAGTTTTCAATTTTTGATGCTTATTGCATCGCCAAATTCAAATTGAGCATATGTTGCAAGGTTCAATATGTCGTCTTTTCGGTCGGGTGGATTCAGTTTCCATCTTCCTTCTATCAAGTGATGGAAGGCGTTTAGTACCGGCCCAAACGCACCCCACTGATACCGATCAACGATGGCATATTGCGTAACTGCCAGGGACCCGATTAGCCGGGGGTCAGCCCGGCGCCCTCGATACCGGCGTTGCCGGCGATCTCGTCATTGTCGGAGTTATCGCCGCTGACGCCGATGGCGCCGATGATCTCACCAACCGCATTCTTGATCAGGATGCCGCCCGGTACCGGCACGACCTTGCCGTCCGACGCGCCGATCAAGGCGTTAATGAAATGCGGGCGCTCCTGGGCGACGCCGGCCAGATTGCGGCTGTTGGTGCCCATGCCGATGGCGCCGTAGGCCTTGCCTTGCGCGATGGCGAAACGCAGCACGCTGGAATTGTCCTGTTTTTTGAAAGCCACCATCAGCCCGCCTTCGTCGAGCACGGCAACGGTCAGCGGCTTGAACCCCATCTCGCCGCCCTTGGCGAAGGTTCCTTCGATAATTGCGTCGGCTTGCGCCAGGGTCAGCTTTTCCATGCGGGTGTCCTTCTAAAAAATGTTTGGTTTCCGGGTCCGGCGGATAGTAGGCATCGCGCCCCGCCCAAGCCAGACAAAAATCGGCGGCCGCAGCGGACGTGTTTTGGCGCAATTGAATACTTGAATTACCATTCCAATATGCGCATCTTAGGGGCGCAGAAAACCATCGGAATATCAATAACGTGGCCCGACCAAAAGAATTCAACCGCGAAAAAGTCCTGGAGCAGGCCATGCTGGTGTTCTGGGAAAAGGGCTATGAGTGCACTTCGATGCAGGATCTGGTCGGCGCCATGGGCATCAACCGGGGCAGCCTTTACGCCACCTTTGGCGGCAAGCGCTCGCTGCATCTGGAAGCGCTGGAATATTTCTACAAGACGCAGATCAAAACCATGCTGGCGCCGCTTAGGGGCCCCGGCTCAAAACGCGCCGCGATCCGCGAAATCTTCGAAAACGCGGCAAGCTGCGCCTGTGAAAACGGCGATCGGCGCGGCTGCATGATGTATAACGCGGCGGTCGAATTGTGCCCCTCGGACGGCGAAGTTTTGCAGCGGGTGGCCACCGGATTGCGCCGGGTGGAAACCTGTTTTTACGAAGCGTTACAAGCTGCCAAGGATAATGGGGAGTTGCATGCGGCCAGCGATCCTCGCGCCCTGGCAAGGTATTTAACCAACAGTCTCAATGGCTTACGGGTTATGTGCATGGTATTTGAAGACCATGGCACCCTCGACGACATCGTTAATACATCGCTTTCGATGCTCGACCGGTAATCCATTTTTTAACCTTTTGTTGCTATTCAATACAAACACTTACAGCTATTCCGGCAAGGGTGTACCCATATCATAGTGGTGCCGGGATGAAAAAATACTTGAACGTGCGTTCAAAAAAACTAATTAAAAAGTATGCAAGGAGTTCAATCGTGGAGGAGAAGGTACCAAAAAGCTAGATGATAAGGAGACAGATTATGAGCAATATCATGGAAAAAATCGCCAAATCCCGCCCCGGCCGCAAATATGCGCGCCCGATCCGGCTGACAGCCCTCCTGGCGGCGGCATTTATGGTCCTTGGCTCGTTTGTCTTCAATGCAGCCGCAACCGCCCAGAGCGCAGGCATGGACCGCGCCGTGGTGGTCAAACAGCTTCTCGAAAAACATTCAGAAAAACCCGTGGGCATGGGTATTGCCACCAACGGCGGCGTCATCGAGTTATTCACCTCATCCGATGGCGCCACTTGGACGCTGATCATGACCATGCCGAACGGCAAGAGCGTCATGGTGGGCGCGGGCCAAGATTGGGCCGGCGCGCCGATCATCGCCGCAGGCCACAAAATTTAAGCCACGTTCGGCAAGCAATTCACGCCGTCAAAACGGCCCGGCGCCCTATGGTTCCGGGCCGTTTTGTGGCCCAAAATCTGCTCGGCAGGCCTCAATTAATTGGGATTACGCCCACTGCGCCCTTTTCCTGATGGGCCAAATGCGGTATTCCCAAAGTTAAGAAATATATTGGAGGCCCCCATGGCCCAAGGTGACTCGGCAACCGCCGCCAGCGATTTGATAAATCAGATCACGGCCGATGGTTACAAGGCGGGCATGCGCCAGCTTGCCGCCAGCGTCAATATAGTCGCCGGCGATTTCAACGGCGCCCGTGATGGCTTGACGGCGACCGCAGCCTGCTCCATCGCGGCGGAACCGCCGCAGCTTCTGGTCAGTGTTAATTCTGGCTCCCGCGCGCACACCGTTATTCGCAAAGCCGGCGCCTTTTCCCTCAACATCCTGGCCCGCGATCAGGAAGACATCGCCAAGCGCTTCGCCGGCATGGACGGCGCCGAACGGGGCGAACGGTTCGGCCTTGGCACCTGGGAGACCATGATCACCGGCGCGCCTTTATTGTCCGGCGCCGTTGCAAATTTCGATTGCGAGATCGAGCAGATGGTGACTGCCGCCACGCACACCATCTTTATCGGCCTGGTGGTCGCGGTCCGCTCCCGCGAAGACGGCCGCCCGCTGCTTTACGGCGATGGCAAGTTCACCGGGCTCGCCGATTAATCGGCAGGTGAATAAAAGTCCCTCGCGGCGAAGGACTTTTTACCGGGAAACGAATTAATCAGGATAAGGCATGATCACCAGCATCGCCGCCGGACGCGTGGTGCGGTTGATGATCTCGCGCCGCTCGCCGCCTTTCAGATAGCACGAATCCATCGGTGCTAAGGTTTCCTCGCCGGTGTCGGTGACGATGGTGATGGCGCCCTCGGTGCACACATAGATTTTCTCCAGCGGCGAATCCGAAGACCCGGCGCCGCCATCGGGCAGAAAGTGCGACAATCCCACCCACATTTTTTCTGAAGGAGAGGCTTCGTAGCCCTGCAGGCGGAGCCCGACCATATTAAAATGGCCTTTGGTCTCATAGGGTTTGGCGTCGTCGAAACGGGTGACTTGCATGATCGGGTTCCCTTATATGTCGGTTATGTCGGTTAAGATGATTTGGCTTCGGCGGCCAGAAAATCACGCAGGCGGGCGCGCACGGCGTCGGCTTCTTCGGGCGTCCAGCGACGCAATCCCTGGCCCGCATCCATGCCGGTCTTGCCGCTCTCTACCAGATCCACCAGATAGGGGTGCGGGGCCCCGGACGTATCCAAATCGCTCAACAGCACCTCGTGGATGGCGCGGGTAAGATCGAGCCCGACCAGATCCGATTGCTCCATCGGTCCCAGCACCGCCATGCGTTTGCCGAAACCCATCTTGACCACGTCGTCGATGGTCTCGGCGTCGCAAATGCCCGCCGCCACCAGGGCGATAGCTTCGCGCTTGATGGCGTGTTGCAGCCGGTTGCCGATAAAGCCCGGAATGTCGCGCTTCACATGCACCGGATGACGGCCTGCGGCGGCCAGAATTTCGATTGTTTTTTGCACCGCCGGCAGGTTTTCCGGCGCCAGTTGCGAGACCTCCACCAGCGGCACCAGATGCGGCGGGTTCCAAAAATGCGATCCGACCAGACGCGCCGTGTTGGTCATGTTCGCACCGATATCTTTCAACGGGATCGACGATGTGTTTGATGCCAAGATGGTATCGGGACCGCTTAAAGTTTCCAGTTCGGCAAATATTTGTTGTTTCAGCGGCACGTTCTCGGTGGCCGCCTCGATCACGAAACCGGCGCCCGCCACCGCGGCGCCCATATAGTTGGCCGGCATCACCCGCTCGCAGAGCGCCGCATCATCGCCGAGCAATTCGGTGATCGCCAGATGCCGCGTCTTCAAGCTGGCGAGAGCATCATGGGAGGGATCGAAAACGCGAACCGTGTGCCCGGCGCGGGCCAACAGGTAGGCTATGCCATGGCCCATCAGGCCGGCGCCGATGACGGCGGTTGTCTCCCTATCAGCCATTGCCATCAGCCCGCCGTAAATCCGCCGTCCATATACATCACCTGGCCGGTGCAGAAGTTGGACGCCGGCGCCAATAAATAGAGCGCCATGCCCATCAAATCCTCGACCTCGGCCATCCGCCCCAAAGGAATACGGGCCAACGAGCGGGCCCGCGTTTCTTGCCCCAATTCCGTGTCTTCGTACATCCAGGCGGTCAGTTTCGAGCGGAACAAGGTGGGCGCGATGGCATTGACGGTGATGCCGTACTGCGCCCATTCGGTGGCCAGCACCCTGGTCAGGGAATCGGTGGCGCCCTTCGATGTGCAATAGGCGGTGTAACCGGCAATATTGCCGTGCCGGCCGCGCACCGACGACATCAGCAGCATCTTGCCCTTGACCGCGTTTTCGATCCAATAAGAGCCCACCGCCTTGGCCATGAACCAGGCGCCGCGCACATTGGCGTCCATCACGTCCTGCCAGTCCTGGTAATCCATTTCGTGGATGAAGCCGGCCTTGTTGTGGCCCGACGCGATCACCAATTGATCCAGAGTTCCGAACGCTTTGATGCCGGCCGCGCAGATCGCTTCGGCGTCTTCCAGCGTGTCCGGGCGCCGATTGACGCCAATCGCCTCGCCGCCAACTTCGGCCACTTCGTCAACCACCGCGCCCAGCTCTTGCTTATTGCCCGACGCCAGCACCAGCTTGCCACCCAGCGCCCCGAGGGTCAGGGCCGTGGCCCGCCCGAAGGTGCCCGATGCGCCGGTAATGACCGCCACCTTGCCCTTCACGTCATACATGGATAGCGGATTTCGCAAGGTTTCGGTGATGCCCATGGTTTTCTCCCTTTATGGCCGGTCCGGGTGCGTTCGCACCTTGGCTTTGAACCGGGGCTTTGAACCGGTTGAGAATGTTTACGGAACGGTGCAAACTAATCAATAGAGAAGTTATGTTAAGGAGACGAATATGCGTTCGGTGCAGGATCCCTATTCCGGGCTGCAATTTATCGAGTTGAGCCACGAATGGGGCCACGGCGCCCCGTCCATGCCGGGCGATCCCGACGCGGTGCTTTTCCGCTCGGTCAAGCACGCCCAGCACGGGGTCATGGCGACGCGCCTCAAGATGGTCATGCATACGGGCACCCACATGAACGCGCCGGTGCATCTGGTGCAGCGCGGCGCCGCCATCGGCGAGATCGGCATCGAACATCTGTTCGGCAACGGCGTTATCCTGTCGATCCCGAAAGACCGCTGGGGTCTGGTGACGGCGGAGGATCTGGCCGCCGCCAATCCGGAAATCCAAACCGGCGATTTCGTCGCCATCGTCACCGGCTGGCACCACAAATATTCCGACAGCCTGGAATATTTCGGCGAATCTCCCGGCCTTTCCAAAGACGGCGCCGAATGGCTGGTCGATAGGGGCGTCATGCTGCTGGGTATGGATACGCCGCAAATCGATCACCCGCTGGCCACATCCTTGGGCAATCACCGGGGTGGTCCGTTGATGAACAGGGTTGTGGATTTGTACCAAGATGAGACCGGCGGCAACGCCGGAGAAGACTTCCCGGAATGGAACATCGCCCACAAGACGCTGCTCGCCGCCGGCATCCCGACCATCGAACAAGTGGGCGGCGATGTCGATGAATTGCTGAACAAACGCGTTACCTTCCAGGCGGCGCCCTGGAATTGGGACAAGGGCGATGCCTGCCCGGTACGCTTCGTCGCCATGATCGACCCGGGCGGCGAGACCAGAATTTCCACCGGCGCGGCTGCTTAAGAGGAGTATGACCATGGATGAAATGACCAGCGGCGACAGGACCAACCTCGCCACCAACGCGTCCGGTCTTGAAATGTACAATCTGTCCCAGCCCTGGGGCCATCACATGCCGGAATGGCCTTCGATGCCCGGCGTCAATGTGCTGGTGCGGCAATTCCACGCCAAGGACGGCGTCTACCAGACCGAGTTCGACGGCATCATGCACCGGGGCACCCATATGGACGCGCCCCTGCACGTGACCGAGAACACCCCCGATATTTCCGATTATCCCCTGTGGCGGTTTTTCGGCACCGGCGTCGCCGTCTCCATCCCCAAGGGCAAATGGGAAGTGATCACCGCCGAAGACCTGGAAAACGCGACGCCCAAAATCCAGGAAGGCGACATGGTATTCATCAATACCGGCATGCACAAAAAGATGGCCGACACCGATGAATATTTCGCCTATTCGCCGGGCATCTACACCGAAGGCGCCGAATGGCTGGTGGAAAAGAAAGTCAAGCTGGTGGGCTACGATGTGCAGTCCAACGACCACCCCATGGCCACCAAGCTGGTGGATCACGGCCTGGGTCCGTCGCAGCCGCATCTGATCCAGGAATATATCGATTATACGGGCCGCGATCCGAAAGAAGACTTTCCCCGCTGGGAGGACGGCCACAAGACATTGATGATCAAAGGCGGCATTCCCGGCATTGAAAATGTCGGCGGCGAGCTGGACGCGGTTACCGGCAAGCGCTGCACTTTTGCCTGCTTCCCCTGGCGCTGGAAGGGCGGTGACGGCTGCGGCGTGCGCATTGTCGCGCTGGTCGATGCGGAGCAGAATTTCCGCTTTGAGACCGGCGCCTAACCACATGGCGGGTGATGCGGCCGATACGCTTCGCGGCTATCTGGAGGAAAGCAAGCGGACGGTGGTGTTCACCGGCGCCGGCGTTTCGACCGAGAGCGGCATTCCCGATTTCCGGAGCCCGGGCGGCGTCTGGACCAAGAACCAGCCGATCTATTTCCAGGACTTTGTCGATTCCGAAGACGCGCGCCGGGAAGCCTGGAAGCGCAAGATCGAAACCGACAAGGTGATGGTCGACGCGAAACCAAATTTTGGCCATCTGGCGATCTCGAAGATGGCGCAAAGCGGCAAGATGGCGACCCTGATCACCCAGAATATCGACGGGCTGCATCAGGCGTCGGGGGTGCCCGAAGACATCATCATCGAGTTGCACGGCAACGCCACCTACTCCACCTGCTTGGATTGCGCCAAGCGCTACGAGAACCAGCCGATCAAGGATGCCTTTCAGGCCACCGGCGCCTTGCCGGTATGCGAAAATTGCGGCGGCCATGTCAAAACCGCCACCATCGCCTTCGGCCAGGCCATGCCGGAAGCGGAAATGCTGCGCGCCCAGGATGCGACGCTGGCTTCCGAGCTGTTCATCGCCATCGGCTCGTCCCTGGTGGTGTTTCCGGCTGCCGGGTTTCCGCTGATGGCCAAGAACAACGGCGCCCGGCTGGTGATCCTCAACCGGGACCCGACCGAAATGGACGACCAGGCCGATCTGGTCATCAATGACGAGATCGGCGCCATCCTGCGCCAAGTGGTGCCCATGGACTGATCCGGGGCGAGCGCCCGCGGATAGATTTTGGGGGACATCCAGCGCGGCTTAACAAGGCCGCCGGAGACTGTTACTCTGATATTGAAGGGGAGAGGTGAAATGGATTCATTGGATAGGGTTCGCCAGCCCGCCCGTTTGCTGGAACCCATAATCGATGGCGCCGCCTGGCGGCCGGAAGATCTGGATGCAACGAATGCCGGTGTGTTTCATTGGTCCGCCGGCGAGTTGGCCGAAATCGATAGCGCGGTGAAAGCCTATGAGGCCTCAGGCGGCGCGCTGATCGATATCAACGCCGGCAAATTCCCCTTGCCTGCCTGTAGCGCCACCTTGGGCGCTATTCGCCATGAATTAAAGGACGGCGTTGGCTTCACTCTGATCCACGGCCTGGACATTGGCCGCTACGACCGGCGTAGCCAAGCCATCGCCTATTTGGGGATCGGCAGCCATATCGGCATGCCCCGCTCGCAAAACAAAAACGGGCATATCCTGGGCCATGTCAAAGATTTGGGACACGACTACGATGATCCCCAATTTCGCGCCTATCACAGCGCTAATGAGCTGAAATTCCACTCGGATTCCTGCAATGTGGTCGGCCTGTTGTGCTTGCGCCATGCCAAATCCGGGGGCGTAAGCAAAATCACCAGCGGCATCCAAATCTACAACGAAATGCTGAAACGCCGCCCCGAACTGGTCGAAGCGCTTAGCGTCGATATCTATCGCGACCGCAGGGGTGAAATTCCCGAAGGCATGGAGCGTACCTGGAAGGTGCCCATATTCAGTATTGTTGATGGCTATATGACGGTGAACGGCGGCGGCAAATACGCCGTGTCGGCCCAGCGTTTTCCCGAAGTGCCCAAATTCACCCAAGACCAGTTGGACGCCATGGAAATGTTCGCCGAGCTGTGCCAGGAACTACAGCACCTGCAAACCTTCAATCCCGGCGATATTCAATTCCTCAATAACCACGTCATCCAACATTCGCGCACCGGGTTTGAAGATTGGGAGGACGAGGACAAAAAACGTCATCTGTTGCGGTTATGGCTGGAAGTGCCTGATATAAGGCCAATCCACAAAGCCTTCGCCAGCAGGATCAACGGCATCGTCTTGGCGGGAACCGAACTGAAGGTGCCTCTCGAAGCCGAGTGAATTTTGGCCCCCGTCATTGGCAGCGGGCGCAATTTCCATGTCTGTTCTTACAGGACGCCTTACGCCGGCCTCTGCTCAGGCGTACCCAATCGATGATCGAAGGCGTATTTCCCCTGCCCGGTTACTTATTTCCGCTGCCATCACTGTCGCCGCCCGTGGCCAGGAGAATGATCTCGCCTACTTGGTCTTCGAGCGTTCGGTATTCCTCGGTCTTTTTGATGGTGGCGCCGGCGGCCAAGCTCTTTTTCGACCTCCCGGGTTTCAGCAACACGTACTTGCCGCCGAATATCCCTTCGCTGCCGATGGTCGCCACCGTGTCCTCGAGCACCTTGACGCCCGAATTTATGGTCAGGGTGACGACGGCTTTGTAGGTTTCCGGGTCCAAAAACCGTTGCTTGACGGTTCCAACGTTAATGCCGCTGATCCTGACGTCGCTGCCGGGCTGCAATCCGCCGACTTTGGTAAATATCGCCTTTAGCTCGTACCCGTGGACAGATCCCACCTCGGCGGTGGTGAAAAATGAATAGAGGAAGATAAACGCGATCAGTACGACCGCGGCGCCCATGGCTGTTTCCGCTGATTTCTTACTCATTTGAGGCCCTCATCTTCGTTTGATCCGGCATCAGCCGAATGGTTTCCACAGTAAAATCAACTTTGGCAGCACCGTGAGTGCCGCCAAAAGGGCAATGAACATTGCCGCACCGGTTAGCACCCCAAATATGATCGTGGGGATGAAGTTGGACAACATCAAGATGGAGAAGCCGAAGATGACGGTCAAGGTCGTGTAGAACACCGCCTTGCCGATATTGGAATGGCAAATGTGCAGGGTCTCCACATAACTATGCGTAATGGCGTACTCTTCTCTGAAGCGGTAGATGTAGTGAATGCCATTGTCGACGGCGATGCCGATAGTGATGGCGGCGATCGTGATGGTCATCATGTCCATGGGGATATTCGACCATCCCATGACACCCAAAACCACCACCGCGCCCAACAAGTTCGGCAGAATGCCGATAATCGACAAAGTGACTGACCGGAACAATACCAGGAACGTGATCGCAATACCCAGCATCACGACGCCGATGGTCTTGATCTGCGAATTGAACAAGCTCTGCAGCATGTTGTTGTAGAGCACCAGCAGCCCGCTCACGGTCACGTCCTTGATCAGGGGCTTATAGCTGGCGATCTGCGCGTATCCGTGCTCCTTCCCCAGGTCACGGCGCACTTTCTCCAGCAACTCCTTGCGGCGCAGATCCGGTTTCGAATCCAGCACACGCGCCATGATCCGTATCTCGTTGTCTCGGATGGAGACAAAAGGATCGATGAGCGTTTGTTTTACATCTGCGGGAAGCTTGACATAGAGGAGCGCCATCTCCATTCCGTCCAGCTGTTTTTCGGCAAAGGATTCGGCAACCCGCACCGAGGATGCGAACGAGAGCACCTTGCCGATTTCGGGCAATCCATCCAGGTAGTCGTGAACTTTTTTTATGAGCCCGACCTTGGTGGGGTTAAACCATAACTCCGGTTTGGTGCGCAGCGCTTCCATATAGGCGCGCTCCTCCCGTATCTCTTCCGGGGTCATCTCTTTGAGGTCCTCGGGCGTCAATTCTTCGACGTCATCCACCAATTTTACCAGTATTTCCAAAGGCGTCGTGCCGCCGAGCTTTTCATCGATGAGCTTGAGACCTTGATAAATTTCGGTGTCATCGCTGAAGTAGTTGATGAAGCTGTTCTCGACACGCAACATTGCGATTCCTGCTGCGCTCACGACGGTCACCAATAATGCTACCACCAGGATTTTGTTGCCTTGCAACTCGGTCAGGCGGGCCAGATACGCCGGCAGCAGAAACTTATCGCTTTGGGCGGCGGGTCTGGTTCCGATTTTTCCCATCACCAGCAGCAATGTAGGGAACAGCAGAAACGAGGTCGCAAACGTCACCGCCAAACCGGCGCTCATCATCCACCCGAAATCGATGACCGGCTTGATATCGCTTACCATCAGGGAGCCAAAACCGATGATGGTCGTGAGCGCGGTGTAGAGGCACGGCCTCACCATCTTATGGGTGGTATTTCTGACCAGCGCCAACTGATCGTCATCGGGATGATCGCGATGCAGCTGCAGGTAGCGCACAATTAAATGAATGTTCATCGAGATTGTGATGATCAGCATAAGGGCGAGAAAATTGGACGAGATGACGGTGACCTTCAATCCGAACAATCCGAGGACGCCGATCATAATCATTCCGGCGTAAAAGCAGCTGAGCAGGGGGAGCACGATCCAGCGCAGTTTTCGGAAGATGATGGTGAGGATGATGATCAGGAACGCGAGAACACCGCTCCCAAAGACAATCAGGTCGTTGCGCACGAATGTCACCATATCGTCGGTAATCATCGGCAAACCGCCGAGATATAGAACGCCGTGCTGGCGATACGGCTCGATGATGTCTCTGATGTTGGCGATGTCGAGGTGGCGTTTCTCGTTTCTCGCTTCATTAACATGATCGTATTCGGCGGTGATGCGTTTTAGCGCGCGCGCCTCATCGGCGGAGAGGCCGGTATTTCGCCTCGTGGTCCGCAACGCGTCTCGAGACTTGAGTAAGCGGTTGTACTGTTCATCCTCGACCAGCCCCAAAAGCAGCGCAGCGGTTCGGCCGTCCCCGCTGACGATGAGGTCGCGGTAAATTGGGCTATTGACCAGCTCGTCCTTGGCTTTGGCCCGGTCGATACCGGGTTTCTCCAGGCTCGGCATATCGGCGATCATTTCCTGAATATCTTGATCCGAGCTATTGAACAGGGGGGCGTCGAGTATCGTGAACACCGTGTCCACGCTGGCGACTTTCTTAAGCTCCTCACGGAGTTGCTTCAAAGGCTCCAATGCCTGGTCCGAGAAGAGATCTTTTTCCGGCGTGTAAGTCACAACGAGTAAATCGCTGCTCGGATATCGCTCGTGGATACTCCGGAACACGTTGAGGTCCGCGTCGTCTTCCAGCAACAAGGAGTCGGCCGAAGCGTCCAGCGTGAAGTTTTGTGTGTGATAGCCGAAGAAAACCAGAATTGAGAGCAGTACGACCAGAACAAACTTGGGATTACGGAGCACCAGAATGTCATAGGCCTGTACGATACGAGACGTCATGAAGTTTCCTCGTTGAGCATGGCCGGTATTGCCAGGGGAACTATAGTGCCGGCCGATTGCATGTGCACATTTCCAGAGAGGTGAATGTTACCGCCGGCCACCAGGGCCCGATCGCCGCCTGCTCGTCTGCACAGAGATTTCCCGGATGAATACAAGAGCCGACATACCGCAGATGACATCGAAATTCGGGAAAATCGTAACACCATTCCATCGCCATGGGAAATGCAGCCTTTCGGCAGCCGGCGTTCGCCGGGCGCTTGCATCTCGCCGAGCCCGGACAATCTAGCCAGTTCTGCTCTTCAGCATTGTGAATAGGAATATCGGCGCGCCCTACGCCTTAGAACGCCCCGATTACCGCGAGGGCATGGTCGATATCGGCGGGCGTATGGTCGGCGCAAATCTGGAAACGGATTTCCTCGTCGCCCTTGGGCACCACCGGATAGTTGAGGCCGGTGGCAAGGATGTGGTTATCGTGCAAATGCTTGACCAGCTCCGCCGTGCGGGCGGTATCGCGCACCATCAAGGGCACCACCGGATGCGCGCCGGGGATGGTTTCCAGACCCAATTGCAAAAGCCCGGCTTCGAACCGGGCGGTCATGGCGCGCAAACGATCCAGCAGCGCCCGCCCGGCGGCGCTGTCGACCACATCGATGGCGGCCGCCGCAGCGGCGGCCTCGGCCGGGGTGATCGGATTGGAATAGATGTAGAAAGGGGATTTTTCGCGCAAATATTCGATGACCACCTCGCTCGCCGCCACATAGCCGCCATTGACGCCGAAGGCTTTCCCCAATGTGCCGAGCAATATGTCGGCGCTGGCACCGGTAAATTCTTCCGTGCCGCGGCCAGTTTCACCGAAAGCGCCGACACCGTGGGAATCGTCCACCACCAGAACCACGTTTTCGGAAAATTCCCCATCAAAGGCGCCCGCCAAATCCTGAATTGCCGCCAGCGGCGCGTGATCGCCGCGCATGGAGAAGATGCCGTCGGTGACGATGATGGCGCGGGTGCAATTGGCGGCGGCTTCGGCCAGGTTGCGCCGCAAATCATCCATATCCAGATGCCCATAGACCCGCTTCTCTTTCGGTGCGGCCAGACGCACGGCGTTGATGATGCTGTTGTGGTTGAGGGCGTCCGAGATGACCGCGGTCTCGCCCGAGATCAGAGGCGCCAGCACGCCCATCACGGCGGCGTAAGCGGACGAAAACACCATCGCCGCCGGGCGGGAATGGAAATCCGCCAGCCGCGCTTCCAGCGCCACATGGGGCGCCCAGGTGCCGCCGATAAAGCGCACCGCGCCGGGACCGGTGCCGTAAGACCGGGCGGCTTTTTCTTCCGCCGCGATCACCTGGGGCGCCTGCGCCAATCCCAAATAGCCGTTAGAATTCATGCGCAAATAGCCCGCTTCGCCTGCGCCGGCGAGGCGGAAGCGGGGGCCGAACGCGCCGGATGGCGGCAGAATCGCATCGATCACCAACTCGGGCCCCTTGGCGGCGCCGGCGGCGGTCAGGGCGGCCAGCTCGGCGGCCAAAATTTGTTCCATGCGGTCAAGCGCCATGGCCACGCTTCCGGACCTTTTCCAGCATGTCTATTGTCATATGGGCGAGATCGAACCGGGGCGCCCAATCCCACTGCTGGCGCGCCGCAGCGTCATCAACACGCCGCGGCCACGAATAGGCGATGGCCTGGCGGGCCGGGTCCACATCGTCATATTCGATGACAAAGTCGGGGATATGGATGCGAATTTCGGCGGCCAGCTCATCGGGGGTGAAATTCATCGCCGTCACGTTAAAGGCGTTGCGGTCGGCCAATCGATCCGGGTCCGCCGCCATCAATTCGATCATGCCTGCGATGGCGTCCGGCATATACATCATGTCGAGGCGGGTATCGGCTTCCAGGAAACAGCTGTAGTGACGGTAGCGGACCGCCTGGCGGAAAATCTCGACCGCGTAGTCGGTGGTGCCGCCGCCGGGCGGCGTGATGTGGGAGATCAGGCCCGGCAGACGCAGCCCCCTGGTATCGACGCCAAAGCGGGAATGGTAATAGTCGCACAACAATTCGCCGGCGACCTTGGTCACCCCATAGATGGTGTTGGGGCGCTGGATGGTGACCTGGGGGGTCAAATCGGGTGGCGTCGATGGGCCGAAGGCGCCGATGGAGGACGGCGCGAAAACCTGGCAGCGATGTTCGCGGGCGGCTTCCAGAATGCCGTAGAGCCCGCCCATATTGAGGTTCCAGGCGGCCTGCGGCTTTTCCTCGGCCACCGCCGACAACAAAGACGCCAGGTGATAGATGGCGCCGATATCGTGGCGCTGGACCAGATTGTGGATGGCCGGAATATCGGTGCAGTCCAGATGCTCGAAGGCGCCCGCCTCCAATTCCGGCGCGCGGGTGCGCATGCGAAGATCGGACGCCACCACGGCTTCGGCGCCATAGCGGGCGCTTAAAGCCGGCACCAGCTCGGCGCCGATCTGACCGAGGGCGCCGGTCACCAAAATTTTGCGCATGCGGGCCTCCATCGCAAATTATGGTCATACTAAAGCTTTGCGGGACCGGCGGGAAATGTATTTGGGTGCGGCCATAAACGAATTTCCATGATACAAA
>Ga0209501_10002036_pt1 | contig 21643 bp, 27 predicted proteins | sample ArcticOcean_MG_C_4_FD_187434 | JGI IMG/M metagenome (GOLD analysis project Ga0209501, IMG submission 187434) | Marine microbial communities from western Arctic Ocean - ArcticOcean_MG_CB4_134 (SPAdes) (version 2) | ecosystem: Environmental > Aquatic > Marine > Oceanic | place: Arctic Ocean...
AGGCAACGACTCTTTCTGATACAATGGATTGTCGGTGTAATAATCCAGGCGATAATGTTACGACAATTAGACCTGCAATTAGAAATAGAAATTGGGGCGGAGTAGGAGATTCCTGTGTTGCCCCAACGCAATCCTTAGAAGTAATACTGAAAAAATGAAACAATGCAAGAATTGGCGGAGTTTAAAGAGAAATGGATTATACTGATATTTTATGGATGCCAGTGGATTTGCCTAAATTTAATAGATGCGACGAACTTATAGAAGATTTTGTCATTCAATTTTTGCTTCATACTGCTACAGCCTTTGAAGCACAACGATTATTAGAAGGCAATCCAAATTATGGAATATCAAAGCCTAGAACAGATTTAACATCTTCGCAATCTGCAATGCTAGATTATTGCAACGAATATCTACCATTTAGTGATTTAGTGAATATAAAAATTCATCATATGCGTATGCAAGGCGGCATGCATATTGATTTTGTTGAACCAAAAAACAATATGGAATTATATAAGCATAATAAAGAGAATGAACCGTGTGGATATAGAATGGTAATTGGTGGCACAAAACAAGGCGATTTAGCAGTTATAAATAACGAGCAAGAAATTATACCATCTCTACCAGATGACACAGATTGGTATGTTATAAGTCACACAGGAACAGTACATGGCAACACTAGATATGTAGATGATAGATATATATTGTTTTGTCATGGATGGATGGATAAAGAAAAGAATGAAGAATTGTTATCTCGTAGCTTGATAAAATATAATAATTCTGTAATATATATTTAAACACAATTCAAAGGAGATTATTATGAATATAATGAATATGAATAAAAGAATTTTTGTAAAAACATTATCCTATAGATTTTGGGTAATGGTGTCTTTGATTTTAACAGGTATAATTTTTATGTTGCCTAATATGGTTATTATAAAATTAACTATAGCCTGTTGGACCGTAGGATTAGTTTTATTTTTTATTCACGAAAAACTATGGTCAAAATTTAAGGTTTTTCGAATAGACCAGTATGATACACATAAAAGAACGTTAATAAAAACAATTTCTTGGAGAGTATTGGCCCTTGTTGCGGTCACTTTATTGGGTTTATTATTCGGTCTTTCATCAGAACAAAGTATAAGTTATTCTATTGTAAGTAATGTGATGTTTGTGGGTGTTCATTATGTCCACGAGAGAGTATGGAATGTTGTTAATTGGGGGAAAAATGAATTGGTCTATACATGATTATGAAACCAAAATTAAAGAATTAATACAAAAATTCGAATCAAAAGAAGAATATATTTTTTATACAAGTGGAACCACAGGAGAACCAAAAAAAATAATTCATAATTATGAAGTTATAAAACAAGTTGCCGAAGAACAAGTTTTTAAACAAAATTTAACTAAAGATTCGATAATTTTTAGTATAATACCTCCTACTACAGTTGGGTTATCTTGTTTATCTGTTTTGCCTGCTTTAATATCAAAATGTACATATATTCAGAAAAAATTTAATCCGCATACTTATTGGAATGATATTTTAACATATAAACCAACCCATCATTTTTTCTTACCTGAAATATTTTCTACTCTATCTCCCAATAAAAAGTACAAGAATATTGATTTATCGTTTATGGAATGTTCAATGACAGGTTCAAATAAACCACCAAAAGGTATAAAACAATCTTTATTGAATAAAGGAGTTAAAAAATTTATTCATATGTATGGTAGTACAGAAGTTCCTCCATCGGTTGCATTTGGAGAAAATGAAGAATACTTGAATAATTTTTCTGATAAATTTGAACATAAAATTGTAGATGGTGAATGGGTAATAAAATGGAATGCTCAAAAAGATTGGTGGTATTCGGGAGATATAGTTGAGTATTGTAATGATGGAATAAAGATTTTAAATCGTAAAAAACCATCTAGCAAACAAAAAAGAATAATTAAATGATTTTAACAAAATCACTAGATAAGCAAGATTTATCAGAAATTGAAAATTGGTTAGAATATTGGAAAAATAAAAATTATTTAACTAATTCTTCTTTAAAAGATTTTAAATTTGAGAGAGCAGAATTAATTTTAGTTACGTATTTAAACGGCCAATTTAGTTTTGTTTCGTATTTAGAAAATGTAAGTGTTTTTATACCTAAAACATTTAGAATTTTAACTAGAGGCGTAAAAACAAAATATAAACTTAACACTTCAGGAAAATATTTTGAAGATTATGTAAATGCTTTTGGTTTACATGCAGGTTTGCAAGCTAATTGGATTAAAGATAATTATAAAGATCACAAAGTTATAATGTCTACAAATGCAGACGAACATGATGGTAATAAAAAAAGTGTCCAAGCGACACGATTAATTACAAAATTTCCCCATAAAAAGTTTTGTAGTTTTGATAGCATTAAAAAAATTTGGTATGTTAATCAATGTATTTGGAATATTGATATTAATACGTGTATTAACCATTCAATAGAATTTTATGATAAATATGATTTAAATTTCTTTAAAATATATAATAATTTAAAAAAATATTCAATTTAAAATTTCTTTTGTTCTCCATTTAAATTTGCTTTCTTTTCCACAACTATGTTTACATCTATTTTGATTCTTATGATCCAATAAAAAATCAAAATCAGTTCTACTATATCCAAATCGCAGATAATGGTCATAATGAAAAAAACATGGCCATTTATTTCCCAACACATCTATAAAAATAGAATTTTCTTTTTTATGAACACAATTAAATTCTGTAATATTTGAAGGAATTTTTGTTTGTAGAATATAATTAGATTTTTCACCATTATTTTTACTCAATTCTTCGATTCTATTATTTCTTTTTGTTAATGGAACAAAAGAAATAGAACAATTATATTTTTTTGCTAAATTTTCTATGTCTTTTTTTTGATGTTTATTATGTTTAAATGTAATACATTTCCATGTGAAATTATGATTAATATTTTTTATAGCATCTAACCTTTCTTCTATTTTATTCCATTTGGCGCCAATACGATATAAATGATTAGTATCTTTTAATCCATCAATACTTAAAGTTATTTTTAATTTGTTTTTTTCGCCAAGTAAAGCCAATTTTTTCCATAAATTTATTTTGCCTAATGTTCCATTTGTTGTTATACTAACGAAAATATTTTTTGATATTGCAAACTCTATATATTCTTCTAACTTATTATTTGCAAACGGGTCTCCTGTCACACCACAAATTTTTATTTGGTTTGGTTGATTATTTTCTATGATATTTTTGTATACTGTTAATAATAAATTTTTATTCAAAAATTCTGGATGAGTTAACGAATGTGTTCGAACACAAAGAGGACATTTCAAATTACATTTACTACTGACTTCAAATTCTATATTATAATTCATATATAAATACAGTTAACAAATATTTATTAAATGCATACTTTTCATTTCAATCTATCTGTTTTTCCTTCTAATTATTTACAGTTTATTAATAATATAATTCCTGATGACTTTCAAGAATTAATTAAAAGTCTTTCTGCTTATGATAAAATAATAAACAAAAAAATTGCAGAGATTAAATGCTTTGATGAAAAAATAATTTGCGAAAAACAAATAATAAGTATTCTAATAAAAAATTTTCAATATTTCATTGATAAAAGAGATGATAGTAAAAATCGAGATAGGCATTATGGTTATCTAATATATATATTACTAACATATTATCCTGGTTTACCGCCTACATATGAAACTCATAAACAATTATGGTCACTGTTTACTAGTAACTGGGTTAATCGGATTACCTCGTTAGAACCAATAGATTACAATGACGATAAACCTCTTATTTGGGTTCAGCCTATAAGTTTATTTGAGTATAATTTAATTTTTAAATTTAAATATGAAAAACTAGATGTAGAAGATTTGTGGAATCCAGGTATTGAAACTCGAAATTTACGAGATGATATAAATTTACTTGGCCAAACATTAAAAGATATTTTTCCTGTTACAATAACATGCACATAAAATATGAAATAAGTTTATTTAACCCAAATTGGGAGATCTTTAATAATGGTGTTAATTTAGAAGAACACAATTATAAGAAATTAAATAAAAGCGACAAAAAAGATGTGTTAAATTTTTATTGTAAATTACTTTATGACCTAGAAAAAAATTTTAAAGGACAATCAAAAATAAGAGTACCATTCGCTATTTTTATATCTCAAATCATTGCATGTATTCATAAATATTCTTTACATGAATTTACTAATAAATTTGAAAATGAAACTAATTTTTGGGAACATGCGGGAATAATAATAGATAGAAGTTTAATTCTTCGTTCTCTTTGTTATCTGCCTATTAAAGCACCATTTCGAGCATTAATATGGCACCATAGATGTGAGGGAATAAATCTCGTAGCAAGTAATATAAACAGAGATAAAAAGAAACTAGAAGGTTATGAAGTATTTGGCGATTTTTCTATTCAGGCTCGAAGCTGGTCTGAATTAGACTTACATTTATACTATACTAATGAGGAAAATTATAAAAAAGCATTTTCGACTATATTGTTTTCCGAATTAATAAATTTTTATAAAGAAATATTTATTATCATAGAATATAATACTATCTGATAAATATTTGCATGACAGAAATTTTATATGACGACGGGTCGAAATATGTAGGTGAGGTAGTAGATGGTAAACGCCATGGTCAAGGCTACCTAACATTTTCTACTGATGTTTTAGCACTCATACAAGAATGGGACACAAAGGGTGATGCAGATTTTAGTGACCACTGGGCTGATCCTAGAGGCATTAGCACACCAGCTAATACAGGTGATACTGATAACACTGATAGTACATTATTGGCTGAATATAATAAACAATCCTCGACCTGGGCAGAAAATTATGCATATATAGGCGCTTGGGAAAATGATAGGTATCATGGTATTGGCACTCGATGCTGGCTTGATGACAATTTCAGCGGCACTGCTGACGAGTGGAGGTTGTATACAGACATTCCGGTTGAGTCCGACCCAGGAATATTATACAGAAGTATCTCCTGGGTCGGACGAAGGAAGCCAGTCTTGTTTTATATTGGGCCTGACTCCACGGTAACAAAACATATTGGAACTTTCGACAAAGGAATAGGATCAGGATTTGGGAGAAGATTTTATATAAAGTTGAATCCGAAATATGCTGTTTGTATAACTCATGATCTTTGTGGGCCTGTTTGTTCATCTCCTACCGTCAAAGCATCTTCATTTGGTGTATTTCAAAATGATAACGGTAATGGTCTCGGTTATATTCACCAGAGAAACTTTATAATGTCCGGTACATGGGAAAATGCCACTTGGTCGGACACAGAAAATACATTAGTAACTTGGACCAGAAAAAGCAGTTGGGGTGCTACGGCTTCTTGGTCAGGTATTTTAGTCGATAAATGGAGCGATAGAGGCGGGAGGTATAATAGGAAAGGTATTTTTCCTAATTTTATGACTATAAATTTTTCCGATGGGGCCAAATTTGAAGGAGAGTATAATGTTGATACAGACAAAGGAACTGGTACAATAACTATGCCTAATGGATATTGTACTAACGGCTCAGTGCGTGTTAGTGAAACTGGTGGACATCATAACGCATGTGGAACGCGAGGAGGCCGCGTGGTAGGACAAATTTTTCGAGATTTACGCATACTAGTTAAATTAGACTTGCCAATTTAACAGGATATAAATTTAAATAAGGATAGTAATGGCTAGAAAACATGTTATGGTAATTGAATATATCGGAAGCAACAATGTCTCTTGGGAAACAACTGAAAAAGGATTCGAATATGTTTGCGAAGTTGTAAAAACACATGGAACAGATGAAGAATATACAGAAATAGTAAGAAGAAAAGAATATTTAAAATCATTAAACCCAACCGATGAGCTACTAAACGAAAAACTAATAAAACGAATAATAGAATTTGCAGATGAAGATGCACAAAAATCTGCATATGCCACTTTTCACAATCCACTCAACACTACTTTGTTACTACTACTAGATAAAGGTGATATAGAATTTTTAGAACTATTTATTGATACCTAATCTATGATAAACAAATACGAAATTATTGAACCGTTATCATTAGATGCTAAAAATTTTATCAAAGTATTTTGGAATTTAACAAATACATGTAATTATAATTGCGATTACTGTAATCCTGCATATAAAAATGGAACATTTAAATGGTTAGATAATGATAATTATTATGCATTTGTTGATAATCTTGCTAACCATTTTTCTTCAAAAACTATTAGTATACAATTTACAGGTGGTGAACCTACCATTAATAAAAATTTTCTTCCTTTATTAGAATATTGTAATCAAAAACTTCCCCATGCTTGTTTAGAAACATATACAAACGGGACAAAAAATTTAAATTGGTGGAAACAATCAATAAAATATTTGGATGTTGTCCATTTAAGTGTTCATAACCAATATAACACTTCTAAAATAAAAAATTTAATTTATTTTTTATTAGACACCGGTTTACAATTTTTAAATTGTACAATAATGTATGATATGCGATATAAAGAAAAAATATTAAAAAATTGGGAAGAACTTAATGCTATAAAACACGAAAATCTTTTTGTATTTTTAAAACAAATACATAATAGTCATGGATATCCTGATCTAGGGTGTAATTATGATAAATTAGACAAACAATTAATACAATGTATTACTCTCGATAATTTAAAACGAGTATTAACCCACCCTACTGCCATTGTTGTAAGTCATTATCCGGCTATTCTAAAACAACAGAACAAAATGAAATTATTAGAAAACAGTCATTTTAATAAAAATTTAAAAGGTTGGCTATGTCATGCTGGATATTCTAGTTTTTATACTGATTGGAATGGAGATATTAACAGATGTGCAAGTAATAAAGTAAAAATAGGTAATATATTTGAAAAAACTTTTAATCCATTGCCTGCTCCTCAAAAATGCGAAGTTAAATTATGTGGTTTTTTTCAACCTCAAATACAACCCAAAAGATTGTTAAATTAATTCAAATACTTTTTTAACACTATCCGAACATAATTTAATATTAAAAACTATATTAATATTTTCATCCATAGAAAAAATAGTATGTTCTTTTGCAGTATTCAACACATATATACTTCCATACTCAAATTGCAATAATTTATCTTGAAGCAGAAACATACATTTTGGATAATTGCTATTAAAAATTGGTATTATAATTCTAAATACGTCAGTAGTAAAAGGATTCCCGTCAATATGAGGGGGGAAATATCCTCCTGGTTTTAATAGTAATACATGCGATCTGTAGATCCAAGGAACAAATGGTTCCATAATAGATTTAATATTAAATAGATCATAAAATTTTGTTGGTGTTTTAAAATCTAATTCAGTATATCTTGTATCATTTAATTTATTATATTCAGGCAAACTATCTAAATCAGGTATTCCAGAGATATTACCATCTAAACTTGTAATAGGTAATCCGTATCGTTCTATATTTTTTCTAGGATTATATTTGACAAGATACTTTTTATTATTTTTTATTTGTTCATCTAATTTCTTATAATCAACTTCTATTCTTAACTTATAATAATTAGATCGTAAAAATAAAATATTATGCAATTCTATATTATTTGTCATTTTGAGTCTACTAATTTATATATATCGTTAAATGGTTGATAAAAACTTATACTTAAAATTTGTCTATCTTCTAAAGTATTATTAAATACTCTATGACTGCATGAAGAAGAATTTATTAAAATCGGCACATCATATTGTATACTATCTTCTTTTAATTCTATTACACAATTATCTGTTAATGGTACATTAATAGAACATAATCTATCATAATCAACATGCCATTCTAGTTCATGATGTGGAGGAATAATTATACTATGTATTACATTATCTTTAGGTTTTAAATGAAATTTATTTAAAAAGTCTTTAATTTCTGTAATTAATCTTAAATTTAAATTTTGTTCATAATACCTCTTTACTACAAATTTATTATTTTTATCTGTTAATTTTTTTATTGTTATAATATTATTAATTGATTTTATTTTTAAAAAATTATGGTCTGCTATTAAATTTACTTTATCTCTTAATATTTTTTTATTATAGTAATAATTTATTAATTTATACATTATTAAAAGTTTTATCTCCTGGCCATAAAGGTAATTTAGCCTCAGGCTTACGTTTAGGTATTTTACTATCTGCAGAACTTACACAAGCATCCGAAATACAAGGTTGCGGACTATCAAATAATTTAAATCCTGTTTCTATATTGCCTAGAGGTACATCTCTACAAGAATACGACCGCTTAATGCTCCCGCAAGGCTCGCGTATAATAATACCACGGAATCCTGACGAACAAATCCACCCTTTAAAATTATTAAACTCAAAAGCATTAAATCGTTCTGCTTGATCCATTTCATACACGTCTCCCTTTGAGTCTATTAATTCTATTTCCATTGTAGGAGTTTTAGAATCATTATGCAATATGTCTAACTGCTCTTTTGTATATCCTTCTACCACCTTTGTAGCAGTTGGATTAGATTGCGGTTTTAATGTTGTATGTATTCCTCGTTCTCTAAAATAACCTACATGATCCATAAGCAAATCAAATCGCTCAGGTACCATTACCATATTTATTGTAATGCGAATGCCGTTGCTTTGGCAGAATACTAACTTATCAGTAAACTGACCTATTTTACTTTGCGTGTTTAAATGTTCAAAATGTGAAGAAGCAGTTATTGAAGCTCTGTCAAACTGTTTTGCATATTTTACATATGTTTCAAACCAACTCATTTTACGTGAGCAGTTTGATGTCATGTGGATTCTTTGCTTGTCGCAATTACGGTTATCGTCGGCCAAATATTGTAGAATATCTAAATAACCAGGATGAAAGGTGGGTTCGCCACCAGACAAAGACCAGTTAAAACTATTAAACCCATTTGCCCTCGCTTGACGTTTTATTTCATCAATAGTATTTAAGCATAGTTCTGTAGGTCTGTGATCTTTTTTATCTGCTCTAGCATATGGCCAACAATACGAACATTTGTAGTTACAAAAGCGGCCGAGCAACCATGATATAGTAAACATCTTACTATGCAACATTGTTTTGGTACCAACAAGTTGTATATCGTTAAACGGTATTTTTGTAAAATCTAGCATTTGGAGGAATAAAATCTTCTTGATATTCTATATTAGGCATGTTAGGATTTAATGTTTTTAATACATCATTTAAATGAGGAAATGTTTTGTACCAATTTATTTCTGGTCTTTTGTTTTCAAAATATTGAATACAATGAATAATATCACTATATGTATTTTTACGTATTTTGGTTCCTATTACATTTTGTATTCGTTTTAAATTTTCAGCATAGTCTAATTTTTCTAAAATACAATATTCTAATGCGTTATCAATATATTTAACATAATGTTTTGGTAGATTTTGAATAGATAATCCAGTCTCCATAACCATATTAAAACCTATTCTTTTATTTAACGGTTTATTATATTTTTTAAATAATTTAACAAAAAATTGTAAATATTCTTTTAGTGTCGGTAAACTAAAAATATTTAATGTAGGCGATAATCTTACTTCGACATTATCGAGTGATAATAGAATTTTTAAATTAGTTAACACTCTATCCCAGTTAGCACCATATCGTATTGCTTCAAATTGTTCTCCTAAACAATCTATGCTACATTGGAATTGCCATGTTATATCTGAATGTTTTTTAATTAAAGTTACGTATTTGTTAAAAATTTTTTCTTTTGTGTTAAGATTGGTCGAAAACTGTAATCCTAATTTTTTAGGAGGTATATATTTTATTAATTTTTCTAATAAAACAATAGTTTCAGGATTATATGTAGGTTCGCCGCCACTAAAAGAAAAACAATAGTAAGGATCATTTGAAAAATCTTTATTTTCTAAATAGTTTACAAATTGATCTAGTATGAGATTTTTCCATTCTTCATTTCCTATATTTTTATTTTGATTGGTTTCCTTGGCCCAACTAGTACTATCCTTTGGTCCACAGTATACACATTTTAAATCACATGCACTACTTAATACAAATTCAAATAATTGTCCTTGATCACCTTTATACATTTTCTCTTTTTCTAGTTCTGTAAATATAATGTTTTTATTATAATATACATTATATAATGACCTAAACCAATTATTGGGTTCTAATTTTATACAATATTTACATGCCGCAGGTAATTTATTTTCAAATAACATTGACGCTTTACGATTTAAATACTCCTTATTTTCTATAAAAATATTTTTATTATTTTTTAATTCGTCTATTGTTAAATTAATATCTTTAGTTTTACAACAATTTGTAACAGAGTTGTAAGGAAATCTCATATTAATATCTGTGAACATTTTACTACAAATATATTGGGTCATGCTAATACCTCCATATTGTTCATATGTTCACTTAAAATATTTTTAAATTTATGTAAAGACTCGCTCTTTGGTACACACATGCCACAACCACATGTAGGTTTAGAACATTGAAGCATCGGCAAAGATTTGGCTTTTAATTGATTTTTAAACCAATCTAGATGTTTGTATAAACTTTCTTTACTTAAATCACATATAGGTCCTCGTTTTTTATTCCATAATTGTTTACACGTTTGATGATGCAACAACTCGTTATCGTGTTGGTTAATATGTAGAAAGAACCAATTCACAGCACAATACCAATCATGAAATTGCGTATTAGACACCCAACCAGTTTTAATACTGTTATTATTTTTTGAATTTAATAATGTAAGTTCTCTCATACTACAACATGATCGACCTATACTTCTTCCGTGAATGATACCTTCTTTTTTTATTTTATCTTTTTTCCAGTAATTTAAAATATAATTTAATTGATCCGGTGTATAATGGTGTGAATAAGGTGGATTAGGTGATCCGGAATCTCCTACTATTCTAGGATTAAATTTTACATTATTCTTATGCAGCTCGTCACATAATTCTTTGCATTCATCAAAATATTTTTGATGAAACATTACATTTACAGCAACACCGGCAGTTGATCCGTCTTTATTTCCATTTTTATTAATTGTTAATATATTATCTAATGTTCGTTTTTTGGCATTATTATTTGCTTCACAATGCCAACTAATAGTAATCCAATCTAATTTTTTAGATATAAAATCTCTTATTGTATTACTAAATGCTCCATTGCTGGTAAGAGTTACAAATAATTTTATATCATGTTTTTGTTTTAAATTTTTAAGATATTCTGCAAATTCTATAAATTCGGGATATATAGTAGGTTCACCACCTGTTAAACTTATATTGAACTCGTCTGATACTCTATATTCTTGTATTACTTTTACGTAATCTATTATGAATTCACTAACATCATTGAGTTCTTTTCTAGAAGGATACGGGCTTACTAAATCATGTCTATGAGGCGGACAATATGTGCAATCAAAACTACAACGACGTAAAATATCCCATGTAATCATAAAAGGAACATTTACTTTTTCATTTATTGTATCGTATTTAAAATTATTTTCTTTATTCATATAACCTTCGAATATCTTTTACATGTGGGAAATACTTATCAAAATTAAAATTTGGATAATATTTACTATATACTGATTCGACATACCTTGATGTTTCGATAAAATGTTTTATATCGTCGTAGGGAGGTACCTCCTGTAAAGTACTTGCTTGTTGTTTTAAATTATCTATGTTAATGTCAAGTTCAATTACTGTATTATCATGATTTTCGATTAAATCGTTAAAAATATCCAATGCTCTATTAACCGAATCTATTGCATATCTTTTAGGTAAATGCCGTAACATCATCCAATCAGGATCTGTTAACGTATTAAAATTTATAACACCTTTCTTTCTTATTAACCCTTTATTATTATTTCTACGTTTTATATAAGGAATTTTTGTATTTAGAATAGAATCAGAAAGGTATTTTGCCATTTTGTCTATATAAGGAAGATTTAAATTACTTAAAACAGTAAAACTTGTAACATCTTTTATATACGGAGATGCTAGATAACTACAAAAATTTCTTCTTACAACTTCAGGATTGCATAAGTGTCTTACTTGTGCTTGATCACCTACTGCATCTTGGCTAACCATAATAGTTGTCATCCATTCATTCTTCCAATAATTTTCATATAAATTTAATAATTTATTATTTAATGTAAGTTTAGCCATTCCGTTTGTAACTACCGAAAACGCTAAATGTTTGCCAGGAGGTTTATGTTTCCCCATTTCTAATAATTTTTTAGCATCTTTATAAATAGCTGGTTGAATAGTAGGTTCTCCGCCTAAATAAGCTATAGTTATACTTTTAGTTGTTTCTGATTTAATAGATTGGAAGACAAAATCATAAAGCCTGTTCATATATTTTTCAAAATAATGAGGATATTGTTGAGATAATGTAGGACCATATCCTCCTTGGAATCCTCTTACATCAGGATTTTCGCTCCAAATTTTTTGCAAAATGGTACTATTTCCTATATGGCACATATGACAACCTAAGTTGCATGTAGATTCTGGCCATATCTCTATTCGTTTAACATAATTAAGATCATTGCTTGCATTTTCTTTTGGCCAAAATTTATTAATATCCATACCCCAAGCTACGTTAACATTATTAAATGTTTGTAGTCTAGCACTAGGAAGATTAAACTCTTCACATTTCCAACATTTTCTGCAATCGGGGTGTTTAATGTTATTTTTTAAATCTTCTCGCCTCTTTAATAATTGAGGATGATGTGTAAAATAGTCATCTCCTAATAGATCAAATGCTTCGGGATCCCATTGAATACTATCAGTTTCACAACATGCAGTGAAATTTAAGTTCTCAGGTTGAAATTTATATACATTATATGTTTGAATGCAATGAAATTCATCTTTATATTGTTGAATAGAATCTAACCTACGTTGTTCTTTTAGTTTATATGGAATTGTTGTTGGGTTCATATTAATTCTTTCATTTCAGGAAATGTCTCTTTAAAATTGGTACCTCGAACGTTATCATTAAGTGTAATATATTCCTGGAATTCAGGCATACGTCTAGACCAATCTTCGGACATCATAAAACTAATCATACCTTGCAACCGTTTTATACCGTAACTTGCTTCTCGCCATTGATCATAAGTAACTTTATCTTTGTGCCAAGACGGGACACCTTTTTCCCAATTCTTTTCCCACCACGGATAAAAATCTTCATATTTACTCTTAACTTTTTCCTTAAACCATTGAGGAAATATTTTAACATTAAGATGAGGAGGCCAATATACAAAATGATAATTAACACCGCCTGCCCCAAACGGCCACATATTAATTTTTCTAAAGCCCTGTTCAAGTTTCCATCCTATTAAATCTGGTATATAATATATATTTAACGCCTGTACTGCACAAGCAACAGTTACTTCTACATTATCATCTGTGTTATCTAATAATTTAAATTGATTAACTTGGTGTTTCCACCTACTAGGATAACGAATATAATCATTCATTTTTCCAATAGAGTCGATACTATAATGAAATCGTATACGTTTAAATTTATCCCACAACTTAAATAACCTATCTGGCATTTCGACACCATTACTATTATATCGTAATTCTATATTAGGAGCATAACCCATTTCAATTACTTTTTCAAGCAAAGTATAATGTTCTTCTATAATTGTGCTTTCACCTCCGGCAAAATACAATTGATAAATGTTTGGTATTTGGTTATATAAGTCTTCCCAAAACTTAGGATTTTTCTTATACCAATTATATGTTGCTCCCCATTTATCTGCTCCGCCGCCATGCCATTGACAACTATCTTTTAATGTTTTATTTTTAACTTGTGGATAAAATGCTTTCCAATCTGACACCCATGCAGACGAATCATGAGGACTACACATAATACATTTAAGTTGACATTTAGAACCTAAACGTAAATCAATGTATCTTATTTTAGGAGGGATTTCACCATCTTCTTTTGTTTCACCTATTATTTCATCTAAATTAAATCGTTCTAACCAGTATGCAGTTTCCCACATACGTTTAGAATTATGTCCTGCGTCTTCTTCTTTAAAACATTTATTACAACTAGGGGGCTTTTCTCCAGCAAGCATTTGCAATCTTACATTTTTCATGTAAGAATTATTCCAAGACTCTGTTAGCCCTGCTACATTTAAATTAGCAGGTTTTCCGTCTTCTGTACGTAGCTCACCAACTTTGCCTCCATATTCTTTGTCATTGGTGGCACCTACACTCGATGCATTTGCCGTACAACAAACTCGCATTGCACCGTCAGGTCTTGTGCTAAGATGCATCCATGGCAAGGCACAAAATGTATCAGAAGGTAGTTCCATGTTTTGTAACTTTTTTAAAAGTTTCTATTAACTGTTCTTTAAAATTGGGATATGCAAGCATTAATTTAATAACATCTGATCTATTTTTAGAACTCCATATTCCTGATCGTAATATAATATTACGACCGTCATCTGTGTAATATAACATATCTCTATTAGAATGCATTGGCCAACGAACATATAACCCTTTAATAAGATTTGAAACATTTGATGGCATTAACGGTATATCTTTAAAAATAGGATCTTGCATAACATCAACTAATTCATGAAAATTTTTATGATTAGGATTAGATATTTGAGCATCTAATAATTGTTGAGCAGACCAATGACCAAAATTTTGTACTGGTTGTAAATGAACACCGTCAATTTTAAACAGTTTACAATATTCGATAAATTTCGGAAGTTCTCTAAAATTTTTTTCTTGCACAACATAATCAAAACAAAATTGAAATTCTTTTGTATCTTTACTTATATATTCTATATTTTGCCATAATGTTTTCCAACAACCTCCAATTCGTAATTTATTATATGTTTTTTTGGTTCCAGCATCAACGCTTATTCGTAATTCATTTATATTATTGTGAATGTTAGATAACCTATCCCACAATCTAGGAGTAAGCATAGTCCCGTTTGTTCGTATATCAAACTTTAAATTAGGATATTTATCAGGATTAAAATTTAATAAAAATTGTCTATATCCGGTGCTTGCAAAAGGATCGGCATTTCCGGCTATATTTAATAGTTGTGCTTTTGGAAATTCTTTTAATAAAAATTCTAATTCTTTTTTTATTCTTTTTGTATTTTTTTGAGTGTTTTTTAAAATTTTTTCAGGACGACAACTAGGGCAACTTAGATTACAATTAGAATCATTTGAGTGAGATATTTTTATAGGATTTTCTAATTGTAATATATTATTATCTATTATATTCTTCCAAAAAGGATCTTCTTTTACTTTGTCCTTTAAACTAATAGAAGATAATTGGGGACATTTACTTTTTATGCAACCATCAAACGAACCCGATAATATTGATTTACGCAATAATATTGCTTTTTCACTATTCCAAATTTCTAAGGGGGTTTGCTCTTTTAAATATCCTATAGAACCTATTGGACCCCAACAACATATCGCAACTTGATCATTTGGCTTAACATCAAACCTATGCCAAGGCATTTTGCAAAATTTATCTTTAATATTTTCCAAATGCCCAATACCTTTCTTTACACCACCAACATTGTTTACAAGGTCCATTCCATTCTTGATGTGTTTGTAAACAATGTTCGCAACTTCGTGTGGCAGGATATAGTGTATCCATTAAATCAAACTTTATATATTGGTCTCTAATAAATCGTTTATCGACATTAGTAAACGGAATGTACCAAGCCATTTTTTTATCTTTATCTTCTGATTCATACTGTTTTCCGTATACTATTTCGTTACTATTTCTTTTTCCATCATCTCTAGTTTCATCTCTACCTTCTAAGAGATCTTCAAAATTAGGAGGCGGATTAGCAGTTTTACCTGCCATTATAATATCTATCAAACCTAGTTTAAATAACTTAGGTTCCATTTCGTGCGATTGACTAACATTTTGTGACGGTCTATAATAGGTAAAATGGGTTGTAATTATACTTTGGATACCTCCTCTATTATCATTATTAATATCTGGATCATATAATCGTAAAACCTTATCTATGACTTGAGCAGAGACAATAGAATTCCAATGTTTTTTCCCATAATCATTTTGACCTATAGTTATAGCAACTATTTCGGTATCTGTTCTATCTCGTTCTTTTAAATATTTAATTAGAAACCATAATAAGAATGCACTATCTAATCCGCCGCTTATATTAATTCCTATTTTTTTAAATTTATCAGGTAGGTCAAATTCTACTTTTTGTGTATTATCTATTGAGGTTAGTATTTCCATTTGTGTAAATCGTTTAAAGTTATATATTCTGTATTAGGCATTTTCTTTTGAGGATGATATTGATCATAATAATGTTCCATTGCTCCAATTATTCTTCTGTTAAATCCAAATTCAAATAAATCTAATGAGAGTATTTTTTTATATTTCTTTAAAAACCAATCATCAACTCCGGTTACCCATTTCATATGTTTTTCTAACTCAATACATCTATTATTTTCTTCAATAAGAATGTCATTTGTTAAATCTATTTCTGATTTATATAAATGTCGCTGTGCAAATACATTAGCACTAGGTATTGCGTATGTTATATATCTTGAACAACCAAATAAAACTTCATCTATTGTTTCTCCATATATTATTATATAATTTGCATCAGGAAACATATTATACATTTTATTAGGTTCATGCGGCGATACTATAATTGGAACATCTATTGAATTAATAATATGTTCTTTAGTTTTTTTAAGGTCACCGTTATAATATTCATAAATTGGTTTTTCGTCTATAATTCCTAAGTCATTAATACAAAAACTTTTAAAAGGTATTTTATTTACAGGAAAAGGATAGTATTTTTTTAATTCTTGAATGGATAAATTTGATGTTTCTGCAAATTTTTTAAATTTAATTAAATTATTATATCTATTACTATCTTTTTTTGTAACTTCGGTTTTAGTTAATTTTCGTATGAATTGCTCTCCTCTAAAACCTGGAAACCAACAGACTATCGTAATATCTTTTTCATTAAATATTTTGTCCATACTTCTTGTGCTTCTTCTAAAAAATGGCCTTTTGGTCCTCTTGGTAAATTTTCGCACACCCTACGCATATCAGTATAATCAAACATATATACTGTATGTCCTCGTAATTCTAATAATTCCTTGCACGATTCATATAAAAATTCATGGTATGTTTTAACAGTATTTTCGTTATAATGATATTTGAACCAATATTTTATAGTTTTGTTACCTAATTTATAAATAGAAAGAATATCGTTATTATTAACATTAAAAGAATTATATGTTGTATCCAACGGCCAATAAACTCTATTACATGCAGTTTTTAAAAAAATAATTAATGATTTTTCAACTGAAGGTGCGTTTATAGTTGCAGTATGAATAATTTCTTCATTAGAAGATCTAGGTCTGCTAAAATTTTTAACAGGCATATTTATTTTTTTACTTAACAATATGGGCCAAGAAGTTTCGGTAGAATTTCTAAGTTCCGAACCATAGGTATGACTACACCCAAATGTTTTTAATATCATTTTTATTTAAATTGCTCCGTAAATTGATCAAATTCTACTCCACATTTATTTGCACAAACTTTAAGTTTGCCATTGTTTACACTTGAACATGCCCACGAGTCTTCAATTGCTTTAAAAAAAGGACCTTCAACAATTTCCTGTATGGTATGTTTTCTAAGACTAATGTTATCAGGATCTCCGATTAATTTCCAAATGGGTGCTTCGTGCGGTCCCCAATACCATTTATATTGTTGCCCTGCTGTCCAGCAACATGGAAACACATGTCCTTCTGCTGTAACAAATATTTCTGATTTTTCAATTGCTTTGCATTTTATCGGGGTTGCATCGTAATATGCATCCATACTGCCGTGTTTAGCAACAAGGCCTTGTTCTTTATTAAGTGCTCTGTTAATATATTTATCATATGGTTTTTCTAATTTTTGTGTTTCTTCGCCTTTTCTATTCATTGCTTGATGTGATTCTTTACCTTCATGCCGAACAGTAGAAAAGAACCGACCTGTTTTTTTAACTTGGAATTTCTCAAAGCCCATGTCCATTGCAAGTTGTCTTGCTTCTTCTACTTGATGTTCATTATGCTTAAATACAATATAATCCCAACTAGCACGACCCCCACGATTAATAAATGCCGAGGCGTTCTCCATTACTCGTTCCCATTTAACTTTTTGTCTATATAAATGGTTGGTATCCTTTAGACCATCTATGCTAAATGTTACTACTACTCCGCAATCTGCCAAATCTTCCCAAAAATAATCTGGTCTAGCACCTCCATTTGTGTTCATACCCAACCATATTTTAGGGTTAGTATTTCTAAATGATCTAAATCCTTCTATTGCATAATTGCTTACGCAAGGGTCACCTAAGTTACCACACATATACATAGAATCTAACTGCTCGACAAAATGCCAAGGAAACATTTCATAATAATCTGTAGAACTTAGCATTGCATTATGAAGGTAAGGATTATCTTTACCGCCATTTATATTGCGGTCGCATTGCGGGCAGGCGGCATTACATCCTTGGGTGGGTTCTATGTGAACACTTTTTATATCTTCATATCTATACATATCCAATCAACATATATCTTGTATATTTTTCCAACTCAAGTTCGCCTTCATATATAATATTACTTAAAGGGGCTTGCTGTTTAAATTCGTCGATATCATTAACACAATTAACATGCTCTGGTAACTCAAAATAATTATTAGATTGGAGTGCAACTAATTTACCTTTAGGTATTAAATTAAACCAATTTGTAAAATTTTCTATATGTTCACAACTTGTATTAATAATTGTGTTTGGTTTATCAGTTATTGGGTAACTTTTTCTATTATTTTTTGTTGACCAAAATGTCCACGAGTGTTCTGTATAATTTACATCTAATATATTTTGTGTTAGTGCTTTAAATTTCCAATTATCTGTCGTTTTATGTCTATTAATTGTTTCTGCTATAGTAACACATAATTCGTCTATGTCAAAGCTTCGTATACATTTTATAGAACAACTACTATTAAAAAGCATGGCAGCCAATGTTGCATACCACCCTGCACATAAAAAAATTGTTCCTAAGTCTAAATCTAATTCCTCTAATTTTGCTATAAGCCATCTTTTACTTTTTAATTGCCCCCAACTTAATGCGTCAGATAAATCGGCATCACAATTATCAACTGCATTTCTAAGATTATTAAATATAGGATTATCTGTTAATAAAAGAAAACGACCATATATATCGTTGTCATCCTGCCAATTTATATTTTTCATGTAACCATTCAAAGTCATTTACTTTATCTAGCATTTCTGGATTATCCTTGTATTGTAAACCCCATGCTTTGCCATCTATTGCACCACGTATCCCATCCTTGCCGTATGGTTTATCTGCACCTACTGTACACCAAATATGTAGTCGTGTTTCTGTTTCTTCATCTTTTTGATTATGTATAATTTTGCTGGCAAGTTTCGTACATTCTCTAAATGCAGATTTATATGTGCTAAATGGACTATAATTAAATCCGTTAGTATTTGATACTTGGAGCATAGGCTTGAACTTACCTGCAACAGATGTAGTAAAATCTATAAGCCAATCATCAGCTTCACGTATGACTTTTGTAGGAAATAACTTCACACCACCATTACCGTAAATTAACCCATTAATAGGATTTTTTGCACGCCAAACAAATATATGATCTTGTTGATGCCATTCAGGTTCAAAGTCAAATTCAAAATCTGGTTCGAGTATTGCATCAGCATCAATAACATAAAAGTTTTTTGTCATGGCACGTCGAGCACATTCTTTATGGCCATTAAAAATACCTTTTATGCCATGGACCCGTTTAGCATGAGGTGCTACTAATTGCAATAACTCATAATGCTCATCAGCAAACGGCTCGTTATAACTTAAATAAAATACATCAAGCATCAGTCATATATAAATGGATCTTCTTCGCGAAGTTTTTTTAACTTCTTTCGGTATTTTATTTCTAATACAACCCAATTATAAGGCCAACAAATATAATACCATATTAGTCTTAAGACATCTCTGATTTTTCTTTTTTCCATAATTCTCTAATTTTTGTTGCTGAAATATTCTCTATTTCATCTGGTAGTCTTTCTAAAGTAATAGAGTAACCTACATCACGACCATAGGTGATGTCTACAATATTAGGTACTTGTATTATAACATATTCTTTATCATATGTAAAGTTATGTTTTGTTAAATCTTCTGTAATTGTTTCTAATACTTCGCTAAATGTTAACGGGTTATCATTATTTACTGGCATGTTTCTAACAAATATAGCAACTTGGCCAGTTTTCTTTAATGCTTGTTTAAATAACTCACGATGACCTCCGTGCCACGGTTGATATCTGCCCATCATTTGGACTGTTGGTTGTTTACTAAATTGTTTTAACATTTAAACTATCTCCGTATGTTTTGCCCATCATTTGGACTGTTGGTTGTTTACTTTCCATAATTCATAAAATTCTATATCTTTTACAATAAATTTTTTACTATATATATTATTAATTTGTTTATCTGTTAAATCTTTTACAGTTAATGGTTTTATATTATTTGACCTATGTTGTGATGTATTAATAAGTTTCCAGTTTACTACTTTTTTCGAAAAATTATTTTCAATTATTTCGTGTACTTTTTTTATATCTTTTAACTCTATTATAAAATCAAATATTTCAAATATGTTATTTTTATTAAAATTATTAATTAATGAATCAGTACAATTTTTTTGTATAGTATTTAAAAAATCTAAATAACTCCAATGAAAAAATGTACCCCAGTCTATCCATTTATCAAATGGTAGATTATTTGGGGCCTTCCCTTCTAAAATATCATGATTATATGTGCTTACAATTCGTTCGAGTGGGTGCCTAAGAACTAATATTTTTATCCAATCTTTCATTTCATTGGTTAATGGATTACCGTGTCTAGTTATAATAATATTATTATTATTTGTAATTATTCTTTTAGGCCATACTCTGTTGTGGCTATTTTCATATTTAAATACATTTTCTTCGTCATAATAAGGATATTCTTTAGATAATGATTCATATAAAGATATACCTCCTGATTTAGGTACATGGGGTAACCAAATATTCATTGTAAACTATCTCCGTATGTTTTATTAACTACCTTATCTAATTTTTGTGGACCAGGATCGATAATATATTTTGTGTTGGCATCATATTTTAAAATTTTATCTACTTTTAGCATTTTATTGTATGCTATTGGAAATAACATCTCATCGCTAAGAAATTTTAAATAATGATTACGCCATAGACATAAACTTTCATAACTTAAAAAATGTAAATGTAAATCTGGATAAGCATCTTTTATTTCATCTATTGCCCGGCGGGCATCATTTAATGTTATCTTTCCTCGCACTCGTTCTTGTTGTAATTCTATAATATTTTTATCTCGCGAAACAATTGCAACAATTGGCTTTACATCCTGTTTTTCCACTGCTTTAATAAATTCTAAAATAGGAGGTACTCTATGCCCTCCTTTATAAACATATGGTATTGAACACGAAGTTACAAAATAACTATAATCTTCAGGAAATTTTAAA
>Ga0209501_10002039_pt1 | contig 21622 bp, 15 predicted proteins | sample ArcticOcean_MG_C_4_FD_187434 | JGI IMG/M metagenome (GOLD analysis project Ga0209501, IMG submission 187434) | Marine microbial communities from western Arctic Ocean - ArcticOcean_MG_CB4_134 (SPAdes) (version 2) | ecosystem: Environmental > Aquatic > Marine > Oceanic | place: Arctic Ocean...
CAGCATGCTGGCCGCGGCCTGCGGAGGAGACTCAGACGAACCCGAAGAACTGATTGACGTCTCTCTCGCACTGGACTGGTTCCCCTGGTCCAACCACTCCGGTCTCTACGTGGCCCAGGAACGGGGTTACTTCGAAGATGAGGGCTTGAACGTCAACATCTACGTCCCTGGTGACCCATCTACGGTGCTGCAGACGGTCGGCTCAGGCCGAGACGATTTTGGCATCAGCTACCAGCCAGAGCTGCTGATTGCCCGCGAAGCCGGAATCGAAACCGTGTCCATCATGGCTATGGTGCAACACCCGCTTAACTCGGTGATGGCCTTGGCCGATTCTGGGATTGTCGAGCCTAAAGACCTAAAGGGCAAGAAAGTAGGCGCACCCGGACTGCCTTCTGACGAAGCCCTGATAGACACCATGCTCCGCCATCAAGGTCTGACCATTGATGACGTTGAAATGGTCAACGTTGGCTTTGATCTGGTATCCGCGCTGATCAGCAAGAATGTGGACGCCATCGTCGGCGCCTACTGGGTCCACGAGTCCATTTCAGCCAATAACCTGGGCTTTGACCTGAACATCATGCGAATGGAAGAGAACGGAGTGCCGGACTTTTATGAGCTGGTGATCGTAGCCAGTGAAGACAAGATTGCCAATGATCCGAAAACCATAGAGAAGTTCGTCAAGGCTGTAACCCGAGGTTACAAGGACGCCATCGCCGATCCGCTGGACGCCGTGGCCGTGCTGAAGAGCGTTAAACCGGAGACCGATCTGGAAATCGAGAATCCTGGTGTTGTGCTGCTGGCCCCTTTGTGGGCAACAGACAACGGAGTGTTTGGCTGGCAGGAAAAGTCACGCTGGGAAGACTTCGCCGCGTGGATGGTTGAGTCGGGCAGGCTGACCTCCGCCGACGCTGCGGCTTCTGCCTATGACAACTCCTTTGTGGAAGACGCCAATTAATCAGAGTTATTTAAAACGGGGCACCGGGAAGCCGGGACGCCGAATAATACGGCTGCGATTTAGGCCCTGGACTTCAGGCTCAGTGCTATACTTTTAGCGAATTGGGCAGCCTGAATCGCAGGCGTAATTATTTGGGGGATACACCTATATGTCGCTTTATTTCCTATTGGGCTCACTGACACATGACGGCCAACGAATGCTCCACAGTGACCCAAACTTAATTGTTAATCGCACGCGGGACATGAACATACCCGGTGCAGAGATATTGAACCAATACGCCGTGCTTGGCCGATACGACTTCGTCATGCTGGTGGAAGCCGATGACAACGACGCCGTGGCACGGTTGTCTCTGGAACTGGGCATGCACACAGGGCTCCACCTCGAGACGCTGCCTGCAATCCCCGTTGGCTTCATGGGCGACTGGAGGACCCCAGACCCCTCTGATCAAGCGGAGTCCGTTGGCCTCACGCCAGACTTCACTCCTGAAGACGGTCCGGGCGACGAGTAGTTTTCCCGCCCAAATCTTGGTGACACTACGGTGCTACCAATCTCTCGGTATCCGAGTTTCCCAGTATTCCGATATCCAAGTTTCCCGGTAACCAAGTTTCAAGGAAGCGAATAGTTTGGGTTTAAGCGACGATTTTCGTGCCGGTGTCGGGCCCATCTGGGAAAAGGTGGTAACGCATCCGTTCGTGTCCGAGATGGCTGACGGCTCTCTGGACCGGGCGAAATTTCAGATATATTTTGACCAGGATTACCTGTTCCTCAGGGACTGGGCTATTCTGCTCAGCCTGGCCACCGCCAAAGCCCCTGATTTTGACGCTGCCCGCCAACTGGTCAGTTTCCTACACTTGGGGTTGGGCGGTGAAGAGGGCCTGTTCCAAGAGGCGTTCCGGGAATGCGGTCTTTCCAGGGAAGACGTAAAAAACCTGACCTACTTGCCCACCACCCAGAACTACAGCGGCTATCTGCGCACTCAAGCTTATGAAGGCACCTTTGTTGAAGTTGTCGCCACACTGCTGGCCGTGGAGTGGCCCTACCTAGACTGGGCGGTGCGGGCTGAACACGCCGGTCAAAAACCAGGTGACCACTACTACCAGACATGGATTGACATCCACACCAGCCCCGGCATGTCTGGGTTCGTATCCTGGCTCCGCTCCGTAGTAGATGGAAGCAACCCCACCCCGGACCAGCGACAAAAACTACAAGACATTTTTACTAATGTTCTACGCTACGAGTACCAATTCTTCGACATGGCTTACGACGGCGAGGCGTGGCCGGAATGACTCAAAGCGGGAGAATAATACCTGCCGCAATGACCATCGCGGGATCAGACTCGGGCGCCGGCGCTGGCGTCCAGGCTGATCTGAAGACATTCGCCGCACTGGGTATCTACGGCACTTCAGTTTTGACCGCCATCACCGCTCAAAACACTGTCGCGGTAACAGCCGTACACGAACTGCCAACCGACGTTATTAAAGCCCAGATTGAAGCGGTCATCTCTGATATTGGCGCGGATGCCGTTAAAACAGGCATGATCTCCAGCAGCGTCATCATCGAATGCGTGACGACCTACCTGAAAGATTCCATGAAAAAATACCCGGACATGACCGGGCTACGTCAGATTGTGGTGGACCCGGTGATGGTCGCCAAGAGCGGCGATGCACTGTTACAGGAAGAGGCCGTGGGAGCTTTGCGAGAGCTGTTGGTGCCCCTGGCTGCTGTGGTAACGCCCAATATCCCGGAGGCCGAGACTCTCACCGGACTGACGATTACCACCGATGATGACGTTAACAAGGCTGCCAAGATGATTGTCGCCATGGGTGCGGCCTCCGTGGTCATCAAGGGCGGCCACCGGGAAGGCCCCGCGACCGATGTGTACTTCGACGGCAGTAGCTTCCGGGAGTTCACCTCGCCCCGTTTCGACACCGTAAACACCCACGGCACCGGCTGTACCTTCGCATCTGCGGTGGCGGCTGGACTGGCCCAGGGGATGAAAACCGAAGACGCCGTGGGCCAAGCCAAGGAATTCGTGACTGAAGCCATCCGAAATTCGTTTCCAGTGGGCCACGGACACGGGCCCTTGAATCACTTCTACAATTTCTGGCCAAAAAATCTATAGCCGGAATTTTCGATAACCTCTAGCTTGCGCTGGAAATTCCCAGATTACGCTGAAAAAACCTAGCTCACATCGGAGGGCCACCATCATGACCACGCCCACCAACACTTTCCATTGCTCCATCGAGATTAGCCCCCGTGACGGCTCCCGTTTTCAGCGGGTTATTGTCGTCGCCGGCTCGGAGAACATCTACTCGGTACTGCCTTCCGCCCTTCTGGAAATGCTGAGAGTGGAGACCGAATGGGAGATGCTGCCAATGGCTGAAGTACGAATGCGCATCAACGGTCAGGAGCGCACCACCATCTGCGTCTACGGCAAAGCCGACGGCGAACCCACTCTGGGCCGCCACACCCTGGCCGCATTCGGCTTGGCAACCGACCACGAAGCAGAAACGTTGGTCCAGTCCGACATGTTCTTGAGCTGAATACCAAGGAGTCGACTCCCAGACTTCATTTCAGCCGCGTTCTGAGTAACGACCAAGTAAGTATGACTGCCGCCCTCTGCGTTATAATGCTGGATTAGTAAAACACCTGATTATTAATCCAGCCGGCGACTCTGCTGTGCCGGTTTGAAGGAAACCCCTCCGAAATGTTTAAGCCCGTATCCAGCCGCGTCAGTTTTCCGGAGTTGGACGCCAACGTCCTCAAGCACTGGGAAGACAAAGACGTATTCCGGCGCACCGAGTCTGAACGCCCCGACGCACCACTCTTCATGATGTACGAGGGCCCGCCCACGGCCAACGGCAGCCCCGGCATCCACCACGCCCTATCCAGAGTCTTCAAGGATGTCATTTGCCGCTATAGGACCATGAAAGGTTTTAGGGTGCAACGTAAGGGCGGCTGGGACACCCACGGCCTGCCCGTGGAGCTTGAGGTTGAGAAAGCGCTTGGCCTCAAGAGCAAAAAAGAGATCGAGGAATACGGCATTGAGGAGTTCAACAAGAAATGCCGCGAGAGCGTGTTCCGCTACGTGAAAGAATGGGAGACCATGACCTCCCGCATCGGCTACTGGGTCGACATGGACGACCCGTACGTCACCCTGCACAACAACTACATCGAATCCGGCTGGTGGATGCTAAAGACTCTGTGGGACAAGGATCTGCTCTACCAGACCATGCGCGGCACGCCCCACTGCCCCCGCTGCGTAACCAGCCTCAGTTCCCACGAAGTAGCCCTTGGCTACCGCGAGAACACTCCAGACCCGTCTGTCTTCATCAAATTCAAGGTTCACCCGGCTGCATCTGCCGACAAGTCAGCAGTCCTAGAGACGCTGGGCGCTAATAATGGTGATGTGTTCCTGCTGGCTTGGACCACCACTCCGTGGACGCTACCGGGCAACACCGGACTGGCAGTGGCCGAAGACGCCGACTACAACATAGTTGAGCTTGAAGAAGAAAATGGCGATAGGCACCGGCTAGTTCTGGCCCAGGCGCTGCTTGCCGCCAACATCAAGCAAGACCACAAGATCGTGGGTACTGTGAAGGGCTCAGACTTGGTTGGTCTGGGTTACACACCCCTTTACCATCCAATTGAATACGGCTCCGAGGTACAGCAATTCGTGCGGCGACCCGGCCCCGGTGGAGTGACGATCACCGAGATGGTGGAAAGCGACAAATTTGCGCCCACCGTGATCTCAGCAGCGTTTGTATCCCTGGACGACGGCACCGGAATCGTACACATTGCCCCTGCCTTTGGTGACGAGGACTTGGGCGTCGGCCGAGAAAAAGAGCTGTCGTTCGTACAACCAGTAGACCTGCAGGGAATCATCACCGGCAATTACCCCTTCGCCGGCAAGTTTGTGAAGGACGCCGACAAAGAGGTGATGCAGGACCTAACAGAGCGGGGTCTGCTGTTCCACCATGAAATCTATCGCCACACCTACCCGTTCTGCTGGCGTTGCGATACTCCACTGCTCTACTACGCCAAGAGTTCCTGGTATATCCGCACCTCTGCTCTGAAAGACCAGTTGGTGCAGGGCAACAGCGAGATTAACTGGTACCCCGAATACATCAAAGAAGGGCGCTTTGGCGAATGGCTGCGCAACAACGTAGACTGGGCCATCTCTCGTGAGCGCTACTGGGGCACGCCCATCCCCATTTGGCAGTGTGAAGACTGCACCAACTCGGTCTGCGTTGGTGGCGTGGAAGAACTGCAAAAACTGGCACGACTCGATGACGGAGCAGATCTGAGCGAACTGGACCTGCACCGTCCCTACGTGGATAACATTGTCCTAGACTGCACCGCCGACGACTGCTCCGGCACCATGCGGCGCATCCCGGAGGTCATGGATGCCTGGTTCGACTCGGGTGCCATGCCCTTTGCCCAGTGGCATTACCCCTTCGACAACAACACGATTCAGTCCGATGGCCGGTTCCCCGCCGATTACATCTGTGAGGCGGTTGACCAGACCCGTGGCTGGTTCTACAGCCTGCATGCGCTATCCACCCTGCTAACTGGCCAGCCGGCGTACAAGAATGTCATCTGTCTGGGCCTGATTCTGGACGAGAAAGGCCGGAAGATGAGCAAACGGGTCGGCAACGTGGTTGAGCCGCTCTCCGTGCTCGACGAGCACGGCGCAGACGCTCTGCGCTGGTACCTGTTCACCGCATCCCATCCCGGCGAACCGCGACGGTTCTCCGGCAAGCTGGTCAGCGAGACGCTCCGTAAAGTGATGCTTACCCTGTGGAACGTCTACTCGTTCTTCATCGGCTACGCGGAGATCGATAAATTTGACCCGACGCAGAAGCCAGCAGACTGGAAACCCGAAAATGAACTGGATCGCTGGGTGCTCTCAGAACTAAACTCCCTGATCTCTCAGGTCGACAAGCACATGAACGAGTATGACCCAACCAACGCGGGTCGTCGCATCCAGGCGTTCATTGACCAGCTATCCAACTGGTACGTGCGCCGCAGTCGCCGCCGCTTCTGGAGAAACGAGGGCGATTCCGATAAGCTTTCAGGCTACATCACTCTGCACACCTGTCTGGTCACAGTAACCAAACTGATGGCACCTCTGGCACCGTTCGTTGCCGAGGATATGTATCAGAACTTGGTCTGCTCAGTCGACTCAACTGCCCCGGACAGCATCCACCTGACCGACTTCCCGGTGGCCGACGAGTCCTTGGTGGACCTCCCGCTGATGGAGGCCACCCAACTGGCCATGAAGGTGTCCAGCATGGGCCGGGCTGCGCGCTCAAACGAAAAGATCAAGGTTCGCCAGCCGCTGAACGCAGTGAAAGTGCTGGTCCGGAACAGCTTGGAAAGAGACCTGCTTGTTCCAATGATTCCCCAGTTAATTGATGAATTGAACGTAAAAACGGTCACCATTGATGCTGCGTTGGGCCCCGACGACCTTGAGTTTTGGAACTGGGCATCTTCTCCCAACAAAGCAACACTGGGCAAGAAGCACGGCTCCAACGGTCAATCTGTCGCCGATGCTCTGTCGACCATGGACCCCAGAGCCATCTTCAAGTCGTTCAGCGAAAATGGCTGGGTTGAGTTGGCAAACCCCAAAGAGGCCTCAGAGATGCTGCACATCGACCAAGAAGATGTGGAAATCGTTAAAACTGCGAAGGCCGACGGCTATGCCGAAGTCCAAGAAGGACCGTACGTGGTTGCCGTAGAAACACTCCTGACGCCAGAACTGGCTGAAGAGGGACTGGCCCGTGAGGTTGTCCACCGCATCCAAGGCATGCGCCGGTCAGCCGACTTCGACGTCATAGACCGCATAGTGACCTACTACCAGGGCCCGCCAGAGTTTGCCGGGGTCATGCAAGGAGCATTCTCTGGCTATATCCGCGACGAGACTCTCAGCACCAAACTGGTAGACGGCCAACCGGCGGATGACACCGCCACCGAGATCGTCAAAGTAGAAGGCATGGAGATCACCCTAGCCGTGCAGCGGGTGTAATCACACTGCCCCGGCCCGGCAACCCAAATTTGCGCAACGCACAAAGGGGCGGGATCAAAAATCCCGCCCCTTAATTTTTGCAAACACTTCCGCCTAAACTCCTCACACACCATTTACCATCTATCCCCGTCCCCACCGTCTTTCCAGCGAAAGCTGGAATCCAGGAAGCTTCGCATAAGCCACGTTCCCACAGAGCAAGACAACTCCCCGCCACCGCTCATCCTGAGCTTGTCTAAGGACTGTTTGAGCACGACTGACGTGAAACGGATGGTTCGACGGGCTCACCATGAGCGGAGTAGGGACGTGGTTGGCAGAGTTGGGTTGGTAGAAGCCAGGCATGGCGGGTTAAAAACCCGCCCCTACGGTTGTCATCATTCCCGTTGAAGTAGCCCACCACCCCACACAGCGGTTGCCACAGCGGAAGCTGTTTGAACTCTATCACCGCCCCATATACGGGATAATCCGGTCTCCGATTAGGTCAATGGTTTTCATGATTTGGGCGTGGGACGGGCCGCCGGAATGGGCGTGACGCAGTCGCAGTAGACACGACTCAGCCCCAGTGCCTTCGCTCCAACGCTGGAACTCGTTCAAACATTCCTCAGGGTCTCCCATGATCAGGCGGTCTTTGGCGATACGGTCCAGGGTCAGTTCTGATTCGCTTTTTACTGACTGGAACTCCCTCAGTCCGTTCTTCCAGTAATACTTGTAGGCTTCCAACACCTCTGGGCCGTAGACCTCTTCAGCCTCTTTCCGAGAATTCGCCACCCAGGCATCGCGCATGATAATAGGAGTCGGTTTCTTACCAGCCGCTTCGGCGGCTTTGCTGTATTCGTTAATCAACCGGCTGGTGTTTTCCAGTGTCGTGCTGGGCGTGGTCACAATAGCATCGCCGATGTTCGCCGCGCGCCGGGCACTCACCCTGGCACTGGCGCCAATCCAGATGGGCGGATGCGGCTGCTGCACCGGGTCTGGCCGAACCGTCAGTTTCTCAATCTGGTGGTGTTTGCCATCATAGGAAAATTCTTGGCCCGACCAGCATTCCCTCAGGATTTCAACCTTTTCTTCAAACAGCTCAACCCGGTTAGCCATATCCACGCCAAACGCCCGAAAATCGGCCTCCTGATAACCCAAACCAACCCCCAAGGTCACCCGTCCTTTAGAGATGATATCCAGGGTTACCACGTCTTCAGCCAGCCTAACTGGGTGGTGCAGCGGCAGCAGAATAACCGACGTACCCACTCGTAATTTGGTGGTTGAGGCAGCCACTGCAGTGCAGACAATCAACGGCGAGGGCAGAAACCCGTCTTTGTCCTGATGGTGCTCGCCAAAGAAGCACGAATCAAACCCAGCCTGCTCGGCCAAGCGTGCTTCTTCAATCACTTCGTCCACGCACCGGGGTAGGTCCTCGCCGCGCGGTGGGTTGGCAATGGAGCTGTAGATTCCGAACTTCATTAAATTACCTCGAACTACCTCTTTGTCTGTCTTGGGTTTGAAAAAGGAACTCGTCGTAGAGGGTATCACCCTATAGAATAGCCATGATAATAACCCGGTCTTGCCGAACAACCGTCACCCATGGGGAGGAACACCACAACATGCCCGAGCTACCTGAGGTGGAAAACACGCGCCGGAACTTAATCAGGTTTGGGTTGCCCGGATGCACCATCACCGGCTCCAACATTACCTGGACCAATACGGTGAAAAAACCGACTGCCACCGAATTCGCCCAGAGCCTGAAAAACCGCACCATCCAGGACGTAAAACGCAAGGGCAAGTATCTGATTTTGCCACTCGCAGGGGCTTCACCGTCGACATTCATTGTGCATTTGGGCATGACCGGTCGATTTTTAATCCAGCCCCAGTCCCAGAAAGCCGATCCGCTCACCCGCCATTTCTTTCCATTGGACGATGGCCGCGAGATGCGATTTGTAGACGGCCGTAAATTCGGCAAACTATGGCTGGTGAACTCTCCAGACGAGGTGCTTCCGGTGATGAGTCCGGAGCCCTTTGACGAAGATTTCACGGTCGAAACCCTAGCTGAGTCATTCGCCGGCAAGAAATCGCCGGTAAAAGCGTTGTTACTGGAGCAGTCAATCGCCTGCGGGCTGGGAAATTTGTATGCCGATGAGTCCCTTTTCTTGGCTGGCATTCACCCGGAGAAGCCAGGGGCCGAGTTTTCTGTTGATGAAGTGGCCCGACTGCACCAGTCGATCAAAGACGCCCTGTCCGCCGCTTACGGCGTGTATGACCGGGCCCGTGACCAAGACTGGCCCAACCCGCCAACTGCTCTGATGACTTGGAGTCACCCCAGGGACATCAAAGCTCCCTGCCCCAACTGCGGCACCAACATGACGGCCATCAGGGTTCGCGCTCGGGGCACCTATTTCTGTTCCAAGTGTCAGGTCTGAGCACCACCCCACCGTCATTCCCGCTTTCGCGGGAATCCATGTAACAACGCATAAGTCACGTTCCACCTGAGCAAGGCCACACCCCGCCACCACTGCACACGACGGACACGGTTTCGGGAGTGGGTTCCGCCCTTCGCCGGAATGACGAAGAAGACGAGGCAGAGCATGATTTCGCCGCCCTTCCGCTCGTCCTGATCCTGTCGAAGGACTACTCAAGTCGAGCAAATCCGACGTGGAGCGAACGGTTCGGCAGGCTCACCATGATTGGTGTGGGGTGCTTTGATCCTGCGAAGACACGGCCTCAGTCAGAAAATTGGGCAGAGATGCTATTTGGCGCGCACCTGGCTGAGGAGACGGGTGCACGAGTAGAGGGTCCTGGTATGGGGCATGGGTAAGCCCAGCTTTTCGCCCAGTTCAATCACCACGCCCACCACGCTTTCCAATTCCATTGGCCGACCAGACTCCAGATCCTGGAGCATGGAAGTCTTGTGGGCGCCCACTTTTTTGGCACCATCCATACGCTGGTCAATGGTCAAAGGCAGGCGCACACCCAGGGCTTCAGCCACCTCATCGGCCTCGGTCATTACGGCCCGGGCGATGGCGCTGGTTTCGGGATGAGTCGCCATTTCTTCAAGTGTGGCACCGGTCAGGGCGCTCATGGGGTTGAAAACCACATTGCCCAGGAGTTTGACCCAGAGGTCGTGGCGAATGCGACTGCGAATGGGGGCTTTTAACCCGGCGCAGATCAGGGCGGCGGCCAGGGTTTTGCAACGGTCGCTGCTGGTGCCGTCCAGCTCACCAATGGAAAATCGGTTGCCCTCAATGTGCTCGATGACTCCGGGTTGAACAATCACCGTTGAAGGGTAAATGATGCAGCCAATGATTCGGGAAGGGTCAATGGCTTGGGCAATCACTCCGCCCGGATCGACACTCTCGATGGCTGTACCGTCAAACGGGCCGCCTTGACTCTGAAAATACCACCATGGGATTCCGTTCTGAGCTGATACAACCACTGTTTCAGGGCCGAGTAACGGAGCAATTTGAGGTGCAATTTCAGTCAGGCTATGGGCCTTAACCGTCAAGAACACAAAATCGACCGGGCCAACGGACTCGTAGTCGTCCGTGGCGGTAGGATGGGCTTCAAAATCGCCATCCGGACTCTTAACTCGCACTCCGTGATTCTGCATCGCCTGCAGGTGGGCCCCCCTGGCAATCAGGTAGACATCCTCTCCGGACAGTGCCAATTTAGCGCCCAGAAAAGCGCCAATGGCCCCTGCTCCAACGATGGCGATTTTCACGAATCCAACTCCAGCCCGAGACTCAAATTAGAAGTTTGCTAGTTTCAGGCAGCCGATGCGAAGGCTGTTGAAACCATTCTACGCTGAACCTTGCCGGTGGCGGTGCGGGGAATCTCATCAACAATGTGGATGATCTTGGGGCATTTGAAGCCTGCCAAGCGTTCTCTGCAGAAAGCTACTAGTTCTGAAGCCTTCACTGCGGCAGTGACCACCACGGCCGCGCTGGGCTCTTCTCCGTGGGTTGCGCTGGGCACCGCAAAGGCCACAGCTTCGGACACGGCCGGATGGGCCAGGAGAATTTCGTCGATCTCCCGAGGTGAGATGTTCTCACCGGAGCGGATGATAATCTCTTTCAACCGACCAACCAGCGTCAAGTAGCCATCGGAGTCCATCACGCCCTGGTCTCCCGTGCGGAACCAGCCGTTGGTGAAGCTACTGAGGTTGGCTTCTGGGTTGGCTTCGTATCCTTGGGTCACGTTATCGCCCTGGATGACCACTTCGCCAGTGACGTTTGCCGGCTCAATGTTGCCGTCTTGATCCATGATGGCGATCTTGACGCCGGTCCCAATGCCCACAGACCCAGGCACGCGTTTGCCGTTGACCAGTGGGTTTGATGCCACCTGATGGGCTGCTTCGGTCATCCCATAGGCTTCTAACACAGGCACGCCAAACGTCTCTTCCATCTCAACCAGGACTTCAGCGGGGAACGGTGCGCTGCAAGAACGAATGAAGCGCAGATGCTGGCGGGCGATGGCAACTGCTGAGCTGCCAGCCTTTCTCTTGGCGCGGTGCAACAATGCCTGATGGATGGTGGGGACTGCCGAGTACCAGGTTACGTGGTGGGCTTCAACGGTGGACCAGAAATCCATCGCATTGAACTTGGCTGGCACCACGACTACGCCGCCCGATGCTAGTGTGGCCAAGGTGGAGGCGACCAGTCCGTGAATATGGAACAGGGGCATGACACACAGAGAAACGTCCTCTGGGGTCAGGCCATAGGTGTCTACGATGTTCTGGGTGCCGACAATCAGGTTTCGGTGGCTAAGTGGCACACGTTTGGGGCGGCTGGTGGTGCCGCTCGTGTGCAGTACTAGAGCTACGTCGTCGGCGTTGCTGCCGTCGCTGTCCCCCGGTAGGCCTAGGGCCGTGTCACAGGTGAAGCGGATCTTTTCATCAGCGTTAAGACCAACGCTGACGTTGATCATGGAGGCCGGGATGGCCTCATTTATGGCGTTCCTCGCTGCGCCGGAAGTGATAATGGCCTTGGCGTTGGCATCTTCCAGACAGAAGACAAATTCTTCTGTGGTGTAGGCCGGGTTTACGGGAGCGGCGGTGGCACCTGATGCAGTGACAGCCAGGAATGAAACGATGTTTTCCGCGCCGTTTGGCAGGACGATGGCAACGCGGTCGCCACGGCCAATGCCAAAGGAATTCAGTTGGTTGGCCAGGGAATCAACCTGACATTTGAGGGAGCCGTAGGTAAGTACCGGACCATCAGGGGCAATGATGGCGATGTTGGTCGGTATACTGCCGTCCAACATATCGGCAATAGTGGTTGGCAACTGAGAAGTTTCGAGGGCTTGAACATCAAGTGTCATTCTTTACGCTCGTTCCTTTCGTCCAAAAAACGGACATTTACTCGGAGCTGCCGAATCACTAATCCGAATAACAATAGCGATATATTATCGGCACTTCACTAGTATAGGCAGTTTTTGTGGCAAGACTAGAGACGTATTTCCTGTCAGAGTGATAGTCCAAGGTTATCACTGCAGCTTTGAGGAGTCAGTGCACAGAGGATTTGTGGATTTTCAGCCACTGTCGTTGGGCGTGGTTATACCCGAGAAGGCTAGGCGCACAGCGAGTTAAGGAAAAAACGCGACAAAAAGAGGATGTCTGAAGTAGACCGCAGAAAATGGAAACGCGGCTGTGCCGCTATTTGAACATTTTCATCATGGCCATTGGATTGCGGGACTTAGACATCTGCTTCATCAACTTCTGAGTTTGTTTGAACTGGTTCAGCAGTTGGTTAACGTCCGCAGGGGTAGTGCCACTACCCTTGGATATGCGGCGACGGCGGCTACCGTTGAGAATCTCAGGCCGTTGACGCTCCGCCTTGGTCATGGACCTGATAATGGCCTCAATGCGGTCGATCCGGCCATCGTCCAGGTCTCCGGCGGGCATCTTCTTGCTGAGTTTGCCCATGCCAGGGATCATCTCCATGATGGAAGACAGGGAGCCCATCTTCCGCACGCTCTGCAGTTGGGTGAGGAAATCTTCCAGGTCAAAGTTGGCCTGGCGAAATTTCTTCTCCATCTCCACAGCTTGTTTCTCGTCCACTGCGCCCTGGGCCTTCTCAATGAGCGTGAGAATGTCGCCCATGGCCAGGATGCGGGAGGCTAGCCGGTCGGGGTGAAACGCTTCCAAGCCGTCGGGTCGCTCGCCGACGCCCATGAACTTGATCGGCACTCCGGTGACCCGGGTGATGGACAGGGCGGCGCCACCACGGGCATCGCCGTCCATCTTGGACATTATCAGTCCGGTCAGGTCCACCTGAGCATGGAAACCCTCAGCGGCGTTGACCGCTTCCTGCCCGGTCATGGCATCCACAACCAGGAGCACTTCATCGGGTTTGATCTCTTTCTTGACGTCCCCGAGTTCCTTCATCAGTTCTTCGTCGATCTGAAGGCGTCCACCGGTATCGACGATGGCCCAGTTCACGCCCAGTTGCCGGGCTTTTTCCAGGCCGTTCTTGGCAACTTTCACCACGGTGGTGGACTTGGGGTCTTCGGAATAGACGGGTATGTCCAACTGCTTGCCCAGGGTTTCTAGCTGTTGGATGGCAGCGGGGCGGCGCAGGTCGGCGGCGATCAGAAGCGTCTTGTGGCCTTGTTGTCGCAGGTGCAGAGCCAATTTGGCGGCGGTGGTGGTCTTACCGGAGCCCTGCAGGCCCACCAGCATGATGGTGGTTACGGCCTGACTGGAAAGGGTCAGCGAGTTGTCGCCGCCGCTGAGGAGGTTGGTCAGCTCCTCCTGCACGATCTTGATTACCTGTTGACCGGGGGAGAGGCTCTCCAGAATGTCTGAGCCCATGGACCGTTCTTTCACGGCGGCCACGAAGTCTCTGGCGACCCGGAAATTAACGTCCGCTTCGAGTAAAGAGCGCCGGACCAGGCTCAAGGCTTCATCAACGTCCGCTTCGGTCAAGCGGCCTTTGCTGGTGAGCTTGTTTAGTATCCCGGTTAACTTGTCTGTTAGGTTCTCAAACATATCTGCTCTTTTTGCTTTCTAACTGGTATGTAAATCAAATTGTAGGCTGGCCGTAGTTTCAGGGTCAAGGCTGTAGGCGCTGTTTTACTCCCATCGGAAGAGGCGAACCGCGACGAAAAAGGTCACCGCTAGCCAGGCAATCAATCCCAGGACATCATCCCACTGTGACCACAGCGATTGGCCGTCTACTGCCACGCTGCGCAGGGCGTCGGCCAGGAAACTTAGAGGCAGGAAGTCGGCCACCGCGCGTAGGGGCTCGGGCATAGCCTCCCGGGGGAAAAACACCCCAGACAGGAACATCATGGGCAGGGCAATGGCGTTGGCTATCGGAGCGGCTACGTCTTCAGTGCGGGCGAACCCGGATACGGCGAACCCCATACTCACGAAAACCGAGCCTCCCAAAAGTGCTAGCAGCAGCATCGAAAACAGGTTGCCCTGCAGGTTAACGTCAAACGCCACCACGGCTAAGCCCACCAACACCAGAGTCTGCACTATGGAGACGGTCAGGCGGGTGAAAACTTGGGCGAATATGAAGCTGGCTGGCAGGACAGGTGTGGCCTGCAGTCGCCGCAAAATGCCCCGGCTTTTTAACTGCACAAACGAGAATGCGACGCTGAACAGGCCCATCTGCATGATGGACATGGCCACCACGCCCGGCATCAGAAAATCTATGAACCGCAGGTTGCGACTGTCCGCAGGCCTGGCTTCGATTCGGTAACGTTCTGTAATCTGCCCTTCGGCGAAGGTAATCTCGTCCAACACACTTTGGATGATCGACTGCCCAGTCGCCGACGCTTGTGGTTGGCCCTGGTTGAAGATTACCGTGACCCGGCGTTGTGCCGGTGTCCCGGCCTCGCCGAACCCTGGCGGGATGATCAGGAGTAGGTTGCGGTCGCCGTCCAAGAGCGCTTCAAGTTCTTCCGCTTCGGTCGTTGTGTCTGAAATATCAAATGCGTCCAGTGCGCGGACGTCTGCCGCCAGCTTCTGGGAAGTCTCGTTATTGGCCCGGTCCACAATGCCCAGGTCCACGGTGCTGAAAGCGCCAAAATCCAGCAGTCCGAACACGGAGATGAGCACCACTGGCAGAAAAAACGTCCAGAAGATGGCCTGCTTGTCCCGGAACCAGATGCGCATCGATGCTCTGGTTAGGCTGAGCGTAGGATTGGTTTGAAAGAGGTGTTTCAGCATCGGTAAATTAAATAAGAGCACGGGTTAAGTTGATGTTGGTCTGCATCTGAACGTCAGTCCTGCAAGGCCCGGCCAGTGATATCCAAGAAAACGTCTTCCAAGTTGGCTAGGGTCTCCACCCGTTCTTTCTCGAAGCCCCGGCTGATTAGGTCATCAACCAGTGCTGCCGGTCGGTCCATCGCCACAATCTTGCCGTGGTCCATGATGGCCACGCGGTCGCATAGCTCGGCTGCTTCCTCCATGTAGTGCGTGGTCAGCAGCACTGTGCGCCCTTCAGACTTGAACCGCTGAATCAGCTCCCACATGTGTCGCCGTGCCTGGGGGTCCAGTCCGGTGGTAGGTTCGTCCAAGAACAGCAAAACAGGATCATTGACCAGCGTTGAGGCAACCGAAAACCGCTGTTTCTGACCTCCGGATAAGTCTCTGAATAGCGACTTGGCGCGGTCAGCCAGCTCCACAGTACCCAGCAGTTCCACGGCGTCGATCTGTCGGCGGTAGATGCTGGCCATAACGTCTAGAATCTCGCCCAGGTTCAGTCGGTCGAAGAACGCGGAGGACTGAAGCTGGATGCCAATGACCTTTTTGACTGCCCGCGGGTCTTTTTGAACGTTTATCCCGTTGACCAAGGCTGTGCCGCTGTCGGGCTTGCGCATCCCTTCCAGTATCTCGACTGTGGTGGTCTTACCGGCGCCATTGGGCCCAAGAATGCCAAAGACCTCCCCTGCGCCCACAGCAAAAGAAACGCCGTCCACGGCCTGCAAGTCTCCGTAACGCTTGCGCAGGTCGTCCACATGGATGATGTTGGCTTTATTTGAGTCTGGTTGTGTCGTCATTTAGTGGAGATGTTGCCGTTATTTGTGTTTTGCTGTGTCGTCATATACCGGATTCTAGATATGGGTTGAATGCGAAATTCGGGTGAACCACTGTGCTAAAATTAGGCACGCTCCGGCCTGCGGCTACGAGCAGGTTTCTTGGGTCAATTTCATTAGGGTGTTGGAGGTAAAAATGGTTGGTTTTCACTCCATTGTTTTGCCCAGAGCGCCAGAAATTTTAATTCTTCAGGCTATTTTTAGGCCTTACCCATGATACCCCTCAAGCTCACGCTGAGTAACTTTTTATGCTACCGGGAAAACGTTGCGCCGTTGGACTTCACCGGCGTGCATGTTGCCTGCATCTGCGGCGCCAACGGTCACGGCAAGAGCGCCCTGCTGGATAGCATCACCTGGGCTCTGTGGGGCAAGGCCAGGGGCAAAGTCCAAGACGAAATGATCTCTTACGGGGCCGATGAGTGCCGGGTTGAGCTTGATTTTGCGTCTCGCGACCAGAACTACCGTGTGATTCGCAGTCACGGCCGGGGTGGCAGGCGCAGCCGTGGCGGGGCTTCAGACCTGCAGTTGATGGTACTGGAGAATGACACCGCCCGTCCCTTAACCGGCGACATGATTCGCGAGACTCAGGCACGGATAGACCAGACCGTGGGCATGGACTATGACACCTTCATCAACTCTGCGTTCTTGGTTCAGGGCCGGGCCGACGAATTTGCCACCAAGACACCGTCAGAGCGCAAGGCAGTACTCAGCAAGATTCTGGGTCTGGAGACCTATGACCGGCTTCAGGTACGCGCCCGGGAGCGAAGTAGCTGGACAGACAATACAGCCAAGATTGCCGAGGGCACAGTGGACCGCCTCCGCCACGAACTGGAATTGTTGGTGGCTCCAGCAACGGAACTGAAAGAAGTTGAGGTCACACTCTTTGAGGCCAACAAAGACCTGGCCGAGCAGCAGGCGAAGACCACCGCTTTCAGAGATCAAGTAGGAGAACTTCGGCGTCAGCAATCGGGCCAAGAGGAGTTGGCGCAGCGTTTGGTTGTGTTGGCCAAAGAAGCAGAGCAGTTCGAAGCCACCCAAAAAACCGCCCAGCAACAGGTGCTGGCCTTTGAAAAGTTGGTGGGGCAGACCACGACCATCCGTGAGGGTGCTGCCCAACTGGCCGCCGCCCGGAGCGCATTCACCCGCCTGGAAGAAGCGGGTCGGACCTTCGATGAGCTAGAACGACAGCGCACCTCAATCTCCGGTGGCATCGACGTCACACGGACTCAGTTGGAATCGCAGATCCAACAACTAAACACCGAGATTGGGACCAGGCTCGCACCCAAGGCCCAAGGTCTGACTCTACTTCAAGACAACCAAAAAAAATTACAGAACCAAGGGCCGGCCATCGAAGCCCAGGAAAAGGCTTTGGTGGGGGAGAGGGAGCGACTGAACGCCATGGCCGTGCAGACCGGGCAACTGCAGAGCTCACTGGAGCGTGCGGCTAACGAAGGCAAGGAACTGGCAGCCAAGAAAGATCTTCTCAACGGTGCCAACGACCAGGAGGCGATGTGCCCCTTGTGCGGAACTCCCCTGAGCGAGGATGGCTGCGAACGCCTGGTTGAGACCTTTGCAGCCGACATTGACGCCAAGCGTGAGGAATACCGGACCACCTCGGCCCAGGTGAAAACTCTCCAGACTGAAACTTCAGAGCTGGAAAGTCGCCTGCCCCAACAGGAACAGGCTTTATCTCAGGCACAGACCAAGCAGCAGGTGGGCCTGCAACAACTGGAACAACAGATGCAGGAAGCTCTGCAAGCCGGAGTGGAACTGGCCGAGGCGACTCCCAAAATGGACGCCATGCGCGCGGCCCTGGCTGACGGATCATTTGCAACTGAGGATTCGGTCCAACTCATAAAATTGGAAGCGCAGATACTGGAACTGGAATACGACCCCGCCGCCCGCCAAAGAATCTTCCAAGAGACTCAGAGCTTGGACGGTTTTGCCCAGCAAGAGCGTTTGTTGGAGCAGGCGGAGGCTGGTTTGCCGGGAGCCAAAGAAGCTGCCGAGCAGAACGCCGCCATGACCCAGCGTCGCCGGGAAGAACTCCAGTTGTTGGAGTCCCAAGCCGCCGAGGCCAAACAGGCCCTGGTTGGTTTAGCCGCCCTGGAGAACGAGTTTACCCAGGGTGAGCAGCGGGAACAGGAACTGGGCGTAAAAGTTCAGCAGGCCATCGACCGACAAGGCTATCTGCGTGGCCAGGTGGAACGGCAGGAATCGCTGGCTGAAGAACTCAGGTCTGAATCAGCGCGGCTGCACGCCCTGCAAGAAGACCAGTCCATCTACCAGGAACTTTCCGTGGCCTTTGGCCGCCAGGGAGTCCAGGCCATGTTGATTGAGACGGTTGTGCCGAGGCTCGAAGACGAGACCAACGTGCTGCTGGGCCGGATGACCGACAACCGGATGAACGTGAAGCTGGAGACCCAGCGGGAACGGGCCTCGGGACAGGGAGACCCTCGCGAGACCCTGGATATATTGGTTAGCGATGAACTTGGCCCTCGCAGCTACGAGATGTACAGCGGCGGCGAGGCTTTCAAGGTCAACCTGGCCATGCGCATAGCCCTGTCCAAAGTATTGGCTCACCGCATCGGAGCGCCCCTACCAACGTTGTTCATCGACGAAGGTTTTGGTTCCCAGGACATGGTGGGACGTGAACGAATCCTGGACTTGATCAACGCCATCGGCAATGACTTTGAGAAGGTGCTGATAATCACCCACTTGGAAGACTTAAAAGATGGCTTTGAAGTGCGTATCAATGTGGAAAAAACTGCATCGGGCTCCACTTTCTGGATCGACTAAATACTGCCTGGGATTAGAACTCCAGGCGCGAGAAATGAATTGACATCAGACCCAAATAATCAGATTCAGGTACGCCAGGCTGCGTCTCAACACCTGGATACCATCATCGACTTCAACATTGCCATGGCCAAAGAGACCGAGGGCAAAGAACTGGACAGCGAACTGGTCCGGTCTGGCGTGGAAGCCGTGCTCACCCGCAACGACCTGGGGTTCTACCTGGTTGCGGAACACTCCGGACGTCCCGCCGGCCAATTGATGATCACCTACGAGTGGAGCGATTGGCGGAATATGTTTTTCTGGTGGATCCAGAGCGTGTACGTGAGTCCTGAGTTCCGGCGTCAGGGCATCTACAGCGCCATGCACGCCTACGCCGCCACGGAGGCCCGCCGCCAAGGCAATGTGGGCGGGCTGCGGCTCTACGTGGACAAGGACAATACCGTGGCCCAGGGTGTCTATGCCGGTTTCCGGATGCGCCCAACCCACTACGACATGTATGAGATTGAATTCGATTCCAGATAGCGCAAATAACCGGGTAAGCCCCGTTAATCTCAAGGAGAAAGACCATGCTTTCAGATAGCGTTAAACAGTTTGCTTCTGAGAACCATCATGGTGTGCTGACCTGCTTCCGCAAGAACGGCATGCCCCAGATGAGCATCATCACCTGCGGGCCATATCGGGACGGTGTGGCCTTCTCCACCACCGCCGACCGCGCCAAGCTGCTCAACCTGCAACGCGACGCCCGCTGCTCCTTGATGATTTCCAAACAAGACTGGTGGGGCTACGTGGTTTTGGAGGGCAAAGCCACCATCCTCTCGCCGGATAACACCTCCGCCGACGAACTGCGTGATGCCCTGCGCGAGGTCTACAAAACCGCCACCAACACGGAGCACCCAAACTGGACAGAGTACGACCAAGCCATGGTCAACGACCACCGCGCCGCAGTGATAGTCGTCCCAGAGCACGTTTACGGAACTGAGCTGTAGGGTTTGCTGGCCAGATTCGAATGCTCGTACTCCTAGACGGGGCGGGTTAACAACCCGCGCCTACAGCGGCGCGCAACTCAGACTACACTTCGACAACGCTGACCCTGCCTGCCCTCACATAAACCATATGCTAATATTTAGCGTGCGCAGTACTAGCACCACCGGGAGAGACTATGGCCGATGATACTGGGAACGAAGAACTTCAAAATGCTGGGCGAGAGTATGGTCAGCGATTGGCCGACGCCCTGGCTCGGCAGAGTGAACCCAAGCCCGCTCCGGAAACCAGCTACGGCATGCCTCTAAAGTCGGTCTACACCCCTGAAGACGCAACGGAGCGTGACTATCTGGAAGACCTGGGATTTCCAGGCTCCTACCCGTTCACCCGCGGCATCCGCCCTGACATGTACCGTGGTCGCCTTTGGACCATGCGCCAGTACGCCGGTTTTGACACCGTAGAAGAGACCAACTCCCGGTTCAAACACCTTCTGACCCAGGGTCTCGGCGGCATGAACGTGGCCTTTGACCTGCCAACCCAATTGGGCATGGACCCCGACCACCCCCAGGCCATCATCGAAGTTGGCAAAACCGGTATTTCCTGTCCATCAGTCCGGCAGATGGAAACTCTTTTCAAAGACCTGCCCTTAAAGCAGGTAACACCATCGCTCACGGTCAACGCCTCGGCACAGTCGATGCTTGCCATGTATGTGGTGACCGCCCAAAACCAAGGCATCCCCCTAGACCAAATCGGCGGCACCACCCAGAACGACATCCTGAAAGAGTTCATCGCCAGGGGAAACTATATCTTCCCTCCCGGCCCGTCCTTGAAGATGGGGGTAGACCTATTTGAGTACTGCGCGGAACACCTACCCCGGTGGAATTTTATAAATATATGCGGGTACCACGTGCGTGAGGCTGGTTCCAGTCTGGTGCAGGAATTGGCCTTCGCCTTCGGCAACGCCCGCGCTTATCTCGATGAAGCCCTTTCCCGTGGCATGGACGTGGATGACTTTGCGCCGCGCATCGCCTTCAACTTCAGCGTGTTCAACAATGTCCTTGAAGAGGTGGCCAAGTTCAGGGCCGCTCGCCGTATCTGGGCAAGGCTGCTGAAAGAGAAATACGGCGCCAAGAACCCGCGTTCTCTGACCTTCCGGACCGGAGCGGGCAGTGGCGGCAGTACCTTGGTGGCCCAACAGCCGCAGAACAACGTTGTGCGCGTGACATTGCACACGATTATCGCTGCGATGGCCGGAGTGCAGTCCATGCACACGGCCTCCATGGACGAAGCCCACGCCCTGCCTTCGGAAGAGGCAGCAACCCTGGCCTTGCGCACCCAACAGATCGTCGCCTACGAAAGTGGCCTGGCCGACGTGATTGACCCCCTAGGCGGTTCCTACTACGTGGAGAACCTTACTGATGAGATCGAAGAACAGGTTGAGGTGTACATGAAGGGAATCGAAGAGCGCGGTGGCATGGTAGCGGCCATCGAGTCTGGCTGGGTGGTGCAGGAGATTTCAGAATCGGCGTACCGGTTCCAGCGAGAGGTCGAAGAGGGAGAACGGGTCATTGTTGGCCTAAACCGCTTCACGACCGATGAAGTACCGCCCATCGATCTCCACCGCCCAGATCCCTCCGTTGCCGAAGGCGCGATTAAAGAGGTTGAAGATCTCAGAAAGCAGCGAGACCCCGTTGCATTCACCCGTGCTCTGGACGACCTAAAATCAGTGGCCACCGAGGGCGGTAACCTGATGCCACCCACGCTCGAGGTCATCAGGGCTCTAGGCACTGTCGGAGAGGTTTCAGCCGCACTACGAGAAGTCTTTGGGGAGTGGC
>Ga0209501_10002051_pt1 | contig 21533 bp, 20 predicted proteins | sample ArcticOcean_MG_C_4_FD_187434 | JGI IMG/M metagenome (GOLD analysis project Ga0209501, IMG submission 187434) | Marine microbial communities from western Arctic Ocean - ArcticOcean_MG_CB4_134 (SPAdes) (version 2) | ecosystem: Environmental > Aquatic > Marine > Oceanic | place: Arctic Ocean...
TAGCGGCCAGGCGGGCGTTCAGTTCGGGATCGCGGCAGGCGTCGGGGAACGCTGCTCCGGTGAGGTCCATGAGCTCAACGGTCATGATGGAACCGGGGTTGATGACGGCTGGACGATCAACGGGTTCGCCCGCCAGGGCCGCCAGCACTCGCTCACGAGGTTTCATGGTGTCTGGTTTCTCGCTACGCCTAGGTCTGAGAGAAGCCGAGTGAGCCGGTTGTCATCTGACCCCGGGAGTCGAAGGCCTCGAGCAGGTCTTCGGTGCCGGTGACGTTGCGGGCGTATGGCAACAGGACGCGCACCAGCCCGTCGTAACGGCTGCCGCAGGGGAAGGCGACCTCGGTTTCGCCCACCCGCTCCATTTCGCCGTAGCGTTCCATGCCCTTGACGGTGGCCCTGATGCGCAGTTCGGGCCGTTTGGCCTCGCCCTCACCGTCGACGGTGTAGATCCATCGTCCATCCACCTCGTTCGGCGTGGTGAACAGGATCATGTCGCTCTTGAGGTCTTTGACTTGAATACGGCCGCTCGGTGCAGGGTTGTCAGGAGACTTTTCCACCGCCTGGCGAGCGAGGAACTTGAGGGGTCGCCGGTAGATCCGGCCGCCGGGGAAGCTGAACTGGGTCGGCTGCCCGTCGACGATATCCAGGTCTCCCAGCATGGCGGCGCGGTCGCGAATTTGTGCGAGGCGCTCCTGTGTGCCCGGTCTCTGGCTGAAGCTCCAGACCGTGATGGCGCCGTCTTTTTCGAAAAACCCGACGGTGATGTCGTCACCATAGGGGTCGATAGGTATTAGCTCCAGACATGCGCCCAGCCGGGCCAGAGTCTCTATAACCGGTTCTCTGTCTGTCGTTACCATCCCAAATATCCTTGTACTCGGTTAGCCTCGTACCGCCTCTGCTAAAGCCTTTATGTGGTCAGGTGTTGTGCCGCAGCAGCCGCCGATTATCTCGATGCCCATGCCTGAGAGTTTTTTGAAGCCCGCCGCCATCTGCTCGGGGCTCTCCGGATATATGAGTTGCCCCTGCCTGATCAACGGTATGCCGGCGTTGGAGTTGAGCCACACCGGGCCATCTGTGGCGGCTCTGAATCGTTCTCCCAGTTCGACCATGATGTCGATGCCGTTGCCGCAGTTGGTGCCAAGTATGTCGGCACCCGCCTCTGTCAGGGCGTCTACGGCCGATTCTGGGGTGTCGCCCATCATCGTGAAGAAGCCCCGTGGACCTTTGTCGAACGTGGTGAGGGCGGCGACGGGGAGGTTCGTGTGCTCTTTCACCGCACGCACGGCCAGCTTCGCCTCTTCGACGGAGATCATGGTCTCTATGACGATGACGTCGACTCCGCCCTCTTCGAGCGCCTTGGCCTGCTCGGCGAAAGCGTGGAAGACGTCGTCCGGCTCTGTCTCGCCGACCGGCACGATCAGTTCGCCGGTGGGTCCCATCGAGCCCGCGACATATCTGGGGCCGTCTGCGCTCTCGGCTTCGCCCCGGGCGAGTTCGGCGGCCAGGCGGTTCAACTCCGAAACGCGGCCGCCGAAGCCGTACTTGGCTTGCATAAACCTGCTGCCCCCAAAGGAGTTGGTCTGCACCAGGTCGCTGCCCGCACGGAGGTAGTCGGCCGCCATTCCCCGCACTGTGTCGGGGTCGCTCAGGTTCATCGCCTCCGGGTCACCGCCGGGCTCCAGGCCTCTCGCCTGCAGGTAGGTACCTGTGGCCCCGTCGGCAATGATCGTGGTGCCAGCGGCCAGGCATTCAAGAAATGTCAGCTTTTCCGTTTTTGTGGTCATTTGATCCATCCGTCTATCGCCCCTGGTGTGGGGTCTCTCGCGCCCTCGTTGTGCAGGTCTCTGACCCTGGCTACAAAGTCTTTGGGCATACCCTCGTTGTAGCGCTCGGCCACCTCCGTAGCGGCGTCTCTCGCGCTCGTCTCCACCTCGACCGGCTCGGTCCAACCCCACCCGTCGAGGTAGTCGTCGGTCCCGTAGCTGCCGTCGAACATGGCGATGGCGTCGGCCCCCTCCTGGAAGCGGTGGTCGAGCATGAGCGAGACCTTGCCGGTATCGTCCTCGGCCTGTACCTGCACGGGAATCTCTTTCCAGTACATAACGCGGACCGTTGCAGTCGTGGGCGCTCTATGGGGGGAAGTCATGAGGAAATCAGGTTCAACCATACCATCCCACCCCGTCGCACCGGCGCTCGTTGACACTCCCGAAGACCGTACATACGATGACGCGACACCCTTGTAATCGAGAGCGGATTCGAACTGGTGAGGAGTACCCGGATGACCGATAACGACGCCAACAACACAAACCTTGCATTTGAACCCGCGACGAAGCTGCACGAAATGATCGCCGAAAAGGAGATTTCGCCGGTCGAACTGACCAGGTTGTATCTGGACCGGATAGAGAAGCTGAACCCGGTTCTGAACGCGTACCTAACGGTCGACCCAGACCGTGCCCTGGATGCGGCCCGACAGGCCGAAGAGGCAGTAACGCGGGGCGACGAATTGGGCCCCCTGCACGGCGTGCCCATTTCCATTAAAGACCTGCAGATAACCAAGGGGTTGCGGACCACCGGCGGCTCGGCGATTTTCAAAAACCGGGTGCCGAAAGAGGACTCCATCGCCGTGGAGCGCATCCGGGCGGCCGGGGCGATCATACTGGGCAAGACGAACACCCCCGAATTCGGCCTGCTGGGCGTGACCGTAAACAAACTCGGCGAGGGAACACGTAACCCGTGGAACCCCGACCGGACAACTGGGGGCTCTTCCGGCGGTGCTGCTGCAGCGACGGTGGCCGGGCTGTGCGCGCTGGCCGAGGGGAGCGACGGCGGCGGGTCCATTCGCATTCCCTCCAGCTTCTGCGGGATTTTCGGCATCAAGCCGACACAGGGACGCGTACCCAAGTACTCCGGGGCGAACATTGCCCCGGCAGCAAACCATTTCAGTCAGGCCGGGCCGATGACCCGGACGGTGCGTGACGCCGCCGTGCTGTTCCAAGTCATGGCGGGCCACGATGGGCGCGACCCGTCGTCGATTCGCGAACCCGTGCCGAACCTTGTCAGTGCTTTGGACAGGGACGCGAAGGGCCTAAGCGTTGGCTGGAGCCCGGACTATGGCTACTCCCCTGTGGACCCAGAAGTGTCCCGGGTTTGCCGAGAGGCGCTCGTTGGACTCAGCGAAGCAGGAAGCACTGTCGCCGATTCGGACCTGGCCCTTGATAACCCATTCGAACCGTTCCACACTCTGTTCGGGGCCATGGCATTTACCGCGTACGGCTCGTTGCTGGACAGCGACCTGACCGATTACGCGCGCAACATGATAGAGCACGGTGCCACCGTGTCTGGCGCCGATTATGCTCTGGCGCTGGGCCACATGGACCGCATCCGCGCCAGCATTGAGGAGCAGCTCGACCGCTTCGATGTCGTCGCGTCCCCGACGCTCTCGGTCCCGGCGTTCAAGGCGGGAGGGCCGCTGGACACGGTTACCGAGATCGACGGGCAAGAGGTGGACCCGTGGTGGGGCTATTTCCCGTTCACCTTCCCCATCAACATGGCCGGGCTGCCGGCGGTGAGCATTCCGGCTGGTTTCTCGGCAGAAGGCCTGCCCATAGGCCTGCAACTGGTGGGTAAGCGCGGGGCGGAAGAGACTCTTATCACCCTGGCTGCTGCGCTGGAGCGCACCCGGCCCTGGGCGCAGCACCGGCCCCAAGTGAGCTAGTTTGGCCAGCTAGCGCATACCGAAAGACGTCACCCGTGACATGGAGGTTTTCCGTTCGGAAGGCCTCTCTGTTTTATGGGTTTTCAAGCACGTAGACTTAACTGATGAGCGATAGCTCCGTATTTAATCTCGACACCGCCGAGCAGGTACTGCTGTGCCCCACCTGTCTGATGGCGAACGCCCTGGGAACGAACCGGTGCAATAGCTGCATTCGGGACCTGAGCGATCTGGGTCCGGTACCTGCACAGGTAGGGCGAGACGTTCTCGTCGAACGTGGCAAGGAGCGCCAACGCCGGTTCAGGATGCGGCTTGGCATGTTCGCGCTAGTGCTACTCGGCCTTGCCCTGTGGCAGACGTCCGAGTACTACGGGTTCGTTCGCTTCATGAGTGCGCCTCAAAGCCAGGTCAGCGCTGCTCCAGCTACTGCGGCATCGACCGACTGGCCCATGTTCCAGCGTGATCCGCTGCACGGCGGCAATCACCCCGAAGGGGAGGTGATGCCGACCGGAGAGTTGCTTTGGAGCTTCGACATGGGCACCAAGGTGCCGACCCCACCGGCCGTGGTGGACGGGACTGTTTACTTGTCCGCCGGGCTCAGGGGCGTGGTCGCACTGGACGCCGAGACCGGGGACCTACTCTGGCAGTACACAGTGGCCGGAACCATCGAAGCTGCAGTGGCGGTGGCGGGGGATAAGGTCTTCGCGGGCCTCAGGGACGGCCGCATCGTGGCGATTAACCGGCACACAGGCGAGGAGGAATGGTCCGTGCAGACGGGGAACAAGATATTCTCCTCTCCTGCTGTACTCGACGGAATTGTCTACATCGGGTCGGGTGACAATTTCCTTTACACGATTGACGCAGAGACCGGCGGGGTTCGCTGGAAATACACTGCGGGGGACTCGATAATCGCCTCCCCCGCGGTCTCGGCGGACGTGCTGGCCTTCACCGCCCAGGATCAAAAGCTCTACGTGGTCGAGACCCGCTCCGGGAAGCTGCGATTCGACTACCGTTTGGACTTCGTTGGCGGCTCGCCCAGCATACGGGGAGACCGTGTCTACATAGGTGACGAGGCGGGCATTCTGCGATCTATCGATTGGAACCAGCGCACGCTTCCGCTGGAAAAAGCGCTGGTCAAGCTGAAGTTCTACGGATGGTGGTACGGCCTCACCTCAACCCTGCAGAACCAGAAAGGGTTCGTATGGGGCTTTTCGCCGCCGGGTGGTAGCCCAATGGGTACGGCTGTAGCCACTGACGAACTGGTCTATGTACCCGCCGGTCGCCTGTACGCCGTCGATACGCTCACCGGTGATGAAGTCTGGAGCTTCCGCCCGGCGGGCCAGTTGTTGGGCTCACCCGCGGTCGTTGGAGGTACGGTGGTACTGGGTGACACGCAGGGCCGACTGTACGGCCTCAACGGAGCCACGGGCGAGCCTTTATGGGAGATTCGCGGCCTGGGTGGCTCAGTAGTTTCTACGCCGGTGGTAGCGGGCGACACGATTTACGTTTCCACGCATGAAGGCCGACTCCTTGCTATTCGATAGCCGTTTTTCGAAGTTGATAACCCGGTCTGTCTTTCTGGCAACCGCTGTAGTTGGGCTGGGAATTGCCTGCTCCGGTGGCGAGGTGCAACCTCCATTTACCGAGGCGACACTGGGCGCGACATCCGACGATCTGGCACCCCTGGAGGGGCCGAAGCGAGACAACCCAAAACTGGAGATAATAGTTTTCACCAGCCCCACCCCGGCGCTACCCGGCGAGCCCCGCTTCGGAGGGACACTCCGGGTGGCCTGGACGGGCCCGGTGATACGCCTGGACCCGGTGACGACAAACTTTTTCACCATAGCCAGCGAGTACCACTCGGCAGCGATCGGCTCTCATATGTTCGAGTCGCTCTTCCGCTGGAATGAGGACGGCGAAACTGAGCCTGTGTTGGTGGACGACTGGTCTATATCTTCGGACGGGCTCAGCTATACGTTCAACCTGCGCAAGGGCCTGAAGTTCCACGACGCCTCCCCTCTTACGAGTGAGGACGTACGGCTGTCGCTGGACCGGTGGAAGAGCACCGGCTCGACACAGGCGGGAATTGTGCGCAAGTTCGCCCCCAGTCGCTGGATACAGATGCCGGACGAGTCCACCATCATCGCCACGTTGCAGGAGCCGCTGCCCAGCTTCATCGACCTGCTGGGCCAGCCGTATCTGGCCCCATACGTGATGCCCAGGGGGCAAGCGTTGAGGCAGCCGAGACGCACCGTAAACGAGATTATTGGTACCGGGCCATATGCTGAGGCGGGCTGGAAATTCGGCGACAGCGTGACCATTGAACGGTACCGTGACTACGCCGCTCGGCCCGAACCCACTAGCGGTTACGCAGGAGAACAAATCGCCTGGATTGACAGGATTTCGTGGGTGGAAATCAACGACCCGGCGCTCCAGGTCGCGGCGTTGCAGGCAGGGACAATCGACGTGATCGACGGTGCCGATCTGTCGGCTTATGGGAGTCTACGAGATGACCCGGCGATAAACGTGCTGCTGGGTCGACCGGGCAACAGGTCGGTGGTCTACCTCAACCCGGCCGCCGCGCCTTTCGGGGACGTTCGAGCACGACTGGCCGCCCAGGCCGCCATAGACGTGCAGAGTGTAATGGGCGGGTTGGGTGACCCTGAACTGTGGGCTACCTGCGCCGCTGTCTACTGGTGTGGCGGTCCGCTAGACGTCCGCGACGGCGGCGAGATGTACGGGGGCGACCTCGCCAGCGCCGGAGCGCTATTAGCCGACTCCGATTACGAAGGGGAGACCGTTGTCGTCCTCGGCCCGGTAGACATGGGTTGGACCTCGCCGCTGGTGCCCGCCGTTGCCGATGCGCTACGAGCTGCCGGGTTTACTGTCGAAGAAGTGTCCACCGGCTACCAGACTTTTGGCGGCCTCATCCAGTCGATATCTAATTACAGTGCGATTGTTGGATGGTACGGACACTGGGGAGGAGGCTCACCTCTGACCGACCCGACCATAAGCAGTAGCAACCGCTTCGTCGTCGAGGACGACGACCTAATAGAACTACGGAATCGCTACGCGCTGGAACCGAACGAATCTGACCGCATGGCTATTGTCAGGCAGATCAACCGGCTGAGGTTTGAACACGCAACGACCGTGCTGCTGGGGACATTCGACCACATGCTGCCGATGACGAACGATATCAAGGGAGTCGGCTTGTTCGCGCTCCCGTACTACGGGAACGCCTGGCTGGAGCGGTAGTTCGGCCCTAGGCGGCGGCCCCTACGCGGCAGCTGGCTCGTAGCGGAGGCACTCCTCGCAGACCGACTCGGGGATGACTCCCCACTTCATTAGCAGGCCGAACATATAGCACCCGGCGCAGAAACCGACGCCGGATTCCAGGAATGCGAAACCGGCCAGCACCCCGAGCACGGCCCGGTAAGGCACGGACGAATCGATGATCAGGAACAGGACCAGCGCGGTCACCGAGAAGACGAGTCCAATGCTCTGGGCGAACTGCTTGGGCGGACCGGGTGTGGGCCTTTTGGGGTTGCCCAGCAACGGGATGAGCACCCGGGCGGAAATGAACCCGAGAGGATTCAGCGTCGGCCCGGTGGCGACCCCGGCTGCAAATATGTATACGAGGATTGCCAGTAGCCACCACTGGTTGGCGAAAATTGCAGCTAGCGTTAGCACCACAACCATTGCCGCGATGCCGCGGGCTACGAACTCGTTTACAGGGTTAGGGAAGCTGAAAATCTCTGCCACAGTGGCAGAGATTCCCGCTCGATTGTTTGATGTTTTAGTTGTACTCATGTGTGTGTTCCTGCAACAAAACATCCCCGCCAGTCGCACGAGGGTACGCTTACGACAGGTCTCCAGATAGGGATTAAGCCGATACAGCGGTCCTCATACAACAACAGGCGCGGGTTATTGAGACAGGCAGGCCAAACAGTTTAATTCGGACCGCGATCCGGGTCAAAGGGCAGCAAAACGGCGACGGTCCGGACGTTTCGCCTCGCGGGCCTATGGCCCCGAACGTGACAGGGCCGATATAGTACGGCCGCCAGCCCCCCGGCGGAGCCGTCAACTAGGCCGACGCAGACATCGAGGCCAGACAGTCCGCAATTAGCCTTAACCAGTACCCAGTGTCAGGAGGACAAAGGTGTCAACTGAGGAACGCAGCTATCAGATGGAGCAGGGAGCCGCCTCGCGGCCGCCCACCGGGCGCCCGGTGGTTCACGCGACAAGGGGGGTCATTTCTTCCGGGCACTATCTGACTTCCATGGCGGGCATGCGAATGCTCATGGCCGGGGGCAATGCCTTCGACGCGATGGTCGCAGCCACTTTCGCCGCTACCGTAATTGAGCCAATCGCGTCGTATTCGTTAGGCGCGGAGAGCGTGTTCATGCTCTACGACAAGGCTTCCGGCGACCTCAAATCGGTTTCAGGCCAGGGCGTGGCACCGGCCAAAGCCACTATCGAGTTCTACAGGGGTCTGGGACTGGAGGAGATACCGACCGGGCCGGGGATGCAGGCGCAACTTTCGTTCACCGTCCCGGGCGTGGCTCACGCGCTGGTTTCCATTCTGGACAAGTACGGGTCGATGAGCCTGGTCGACGTGCTAGCACCGACCATAGAGTACGCAGAAGACGGCATACCCAACTATGAATACATGATCGACGCGCTGGATTCGGACACCACTCGGGACCAGTTCGACAACTACCCCCCAGGCGGGTGGGACGTGTTCTTCGACGGCCGGGAATTGCCGAGTCCGGGGAGCATTCTGAAGCAGTCAGCACTGGGTGCCGTGCTGAGAGCGATGGCAGAGGCGGAACAGGCGGCCACCGGGGACCGCTCGGCTCGACTGGCGGCAGGACGCGACGTGTTCTACAGGGGCGCCGTGGCCGATCGCATCATCGAGTGCGTCAACGCTTCAGGCGGAGTGCTTTCGAAAGATGACCTGTCCGCGTACTCATCCAGCACCGAGACGCCTCTTAGCACAACGTTCGCCGGGCACGAGATCCACGCTCAGGGAACATGGACCCAGGGCGCTGTGTTGTTGCAAACACTGAACATACTGGAGCGCTTCGACCTCGCGGCCATGGGCCACAACTCACCCCAGTACATCCACACGGTGGTGGAGGCGCTGAAGCTGACGCTGGCAGACCGGGAAGCGTACTACGGCGACCCAGATTTCTCCGACATTCCCGTGGAACGATTGCTCTCGAAAGGGTATGCGGCCGAGCGCGCGGTCCTAGTCGATCTGAATTTTCCGCACCCAAACACCCCCGCACCGGGACTAGGTGGCCCCGAGCTACCCGCAAACGCCGGTTCAGATGGCCCGGCAGGTCCCGACCAGAGAGAGCATGGGCACAGCGCCACAGACGGGACCACGCACATAGCCGTGCAGGACGCCGAAGGAAACATGGCCTGCTCGACGCCGTCGGGCGGCTCGTTTGCAAAGTCGGTGTTCTTCCCAGAGGTTGGGTTCGCACTTAGCACACGTATCGAGATGTTCAATTTCGAGGAGGGGCACCCCAATGCGCTGGCACCGGGGAAGAGGCCCCGGACGACCCTGGTTAACTACCTTGCAACGAAGGACGGGGTGCCGGTCATGACGTTCGGCTGCCCGGGTGGCGACCACCAGGCTCAGGCGAACCTGCAGCTAATACTCAACACGTTCGTGTTCGGCATGAACCCGCAGGAAGCGATTGAGGCCGCTCGATTCGCCACGGACAGTGTGCCAAACTCGTTTTACCCCCACGTCTACCTGCCGGGGCAACTCTCGGCCGAGGACGGCGTGTCACAGGACACGGTCTACGACCTGAAGGTGATGGGCCACAAGGTGGTGCGGGCGACGGTGTGCGGTATGGGAGCTACCATCACCAGACGCGACACGGTCACCGGCGTCATGAGCGCCGGGGCAGACCCCAGGCGGGCCTGTTACGCCATAGGCTGGTAGCTAACTCCCAACCCGGGGTCGGGATCAGGGCTCGTCCCAACTGAGGATGAAAACCTCCTGGGCGGTTACCGGGTCCGTGCTACCGGGGAACTGGCGCACGAAGGCGCTGATGGTTGATGACTCGGCCGTTCCGCTGATCCGGTTTCGCCTGAATCATAGTAAGAGGCACTCTGAGTGTCAATCGCCAGTACCATCACCTAAAACTTGGCAAGAACATCGCGTGGGCCACCGAAAGCGGGTCTGGATTTTTCGGACTTTGTCTTAAAAACGGTTCTAAAACCCTTGTCCGACCATGACTCCAACTCTAGGATACGTCTATCAGGCTTTCTGGTTGTATGAGCATCTCCTCCTCTTTCTATTGCCTCGCCCCCCTTCATCTAACGCACATCCGCGTGCAATCGATGCGACGCGGCTATCTTGTTGTCGGCTTGCTCTCGGCGTTCGTCTTGCTCGCTGCGTGCAGCACGCAGGAGCCGGGACTGGTGTTTACTTCCGATAGGGATGGCAACCGGGACATCTATTCCATAGACCTGACGAGTGGTGAAGAGGTCAATCTGACTTTCTCGTCGCGGGACGAATATCGCGCCAAGCTGTCTCCCGATAAGGCCGCCATCGCCTTCATCTCGGAGCAGGATGGCCGCACCATGGTCGAGACCATACAGTTGACGGGCGAAACCAAGGACCGCATCCGGGTGAGCCAGGGCGAAGGTTCGCAGCGCGATCACCACTGGTCGCCGGACGGCTCTCGTATCGCCTACCTGACCGAAGAAGACGGCAAGGGCACGGTCTTCACCACCGAACTGGAGGACGATCGGCCCGCCCGGTTGACTGCCGTGGAAACTGACGAGGTCGGCCCCTGGTCACCGGACGGCAAGGACCTGCTGTTCGCCGTCCACTCGGGAGAAGCCGTCGGCATCTACAAGCGCAACCCGAACGGGGTGAATGAAGAGCGACTGACTTCCGAGAACGACATAAACCCGGTGTGGTCCCCGGACTCTAAGAAGATCGCGTTCATCTCCATGCGGGATGGCAACCCTGAGCTATACGTCATGAACGCCGATGGCAAGGAAATTAAGCGGCTGACCAATAACGAGACCCGGGAGTCGGACATAGCCTGGTCGCCAGACGGACGCCGCATCGCCTTCGTCTCAGAGTTTGATGGCAACGCCGAGATTTACACCGTCAAGCCGGACGGTTCGGACTCTATTCGCCTAACTGCTAACACTCTTCGAGACGAACAACCCGTCTGGTCGCCCGACTCCAAGCGCATCGCGTTCGTGTCTCACTTGGACGACGATAGCGAGATCGTTGTCATGAACGCCGACGGGACTGGCCAGCAGCGGCTCACCAACAACGATGCCGACGACTTTGAGCCGGACTGGTAGCGGGCGGGCGGCGAAACCCATTTACCGCCGGGTCGTGGTCAAGGCGGGCAGTGCCCTGCTGACGCATGGCGGCGACCGGGTCAGCGACTCGGTTATCGACTCTCTCGCCTCTCAGATCGCGTCGCTGCACGCCGAAGGCATGGAAGTGGTGCTGGTTTCGTCCGGCGCAACGGCGGCTGGTCGAACCGCGGTCGCCGTACCGGAAAAGGGCCTCAACGTACCCATCAAGCAGGTCCTAGCCGCGGTCGGTCAGGGGCTACTGATGCACCGCTACGAGCAGGCCTTCGGAGGTCACGACGTGCGAGTGGCCCAGGCGTTACTAACGGGCCACGATCTTGAAGGGCGGCTCGCCTACTTGAACGTGCGCAATACGTTGCTGAAGTTGCTCGAAATCGGCGTCGTGCCGATAGTGAACGAGAACGACGTTGTCAATGTGGAGCAGCTTTCCGAGCGCGCCATCGGTGATAATGACACGCTCTCGGCATTGGTGGCGAACCTTGTCGATGCCGATCTGCTGGTGATTTTGGGCGAACTGAACGGCCTATATACCACCGACCCACACATCGACCCTTCGGCCGAACCCATCCCGGAAGTTACGGCCATTGACGACGACATTCTTGCAATGGGCGGTGAGTCGTTTGCCGCTGGTGGCGTCGCGGTCGGCTACGGCGGCATGGCTGCAAAGCTGCAGGCGGCCAAACTGGTGACCGCCTCCGGTACTGCCGCCGTGATGGCTAGCGGGCTGGAGCCCGACGTACTTGTCCGCTTAGCCCACGGCGAACGGGTGGGAACGTACTTCGCCGCCACCGGCAGCCATATGGAGAGTCGCAAGAGATGGATGCTCAGCGACGTCGGGGCCAGGGGCGAGGTGGTCGTGGACGAAGGGGCCGTCACGGCCCTGACCACAGGCAAAAGGAGCCTGCTTCCCGCCGGCATTACAGGCGTGCGAGGGCATTTTAACAGGGGCGACGTTGTCACCGTGCTCACCTCGTCCGGTGACGGCATAGCGACGGGGATAGCCAATTACGACTCAATCGACATTGACCGCATCAAAGGTGTCAGGTCGAGCCGCATAGCCGAGGTGCTTGGGCACGAGTACGGTGAAGAGGTGATCCACCGCAGCAATCTCGTTAGGCTTTGAAAGGGTAACTCTTTAACGAGGTTAAGCTCTGATTAGGTCAAGCTGCGGCGGGATAGCAATTTCGACAATACTAGATGGTGGCATCCGGCCACTCTGCCCAGGGCCTAGCAAATGACTGACGTAAACCTACAAAACATCGGCGAGCGCGCCCGAGCAGCCTCGCGGGAACTCGCCCGAGCGGAGCCTTCCCGCATAGACAGAGCGCTCCGGCTGATTGCAGACGCCCTAGTGCAACGTGGACTAGCAATAGGCGAAGCCAACACCAAAGACGTCGATCGGGCACGGGAAACCGGACTCGGCGACCACATAGTGGACCGGCTCGTACTCGACGAGGGCCGTTTAACAGGTGTTGCCGACGGGGTCCGAGCTGTTGCCGGGCTGGCCAGTCCGGTGGGCCAGGCAATCGAATCGCGAGTGTTGCCCAACGGGGTGAGGCTGGCGCGCCTTCGAGTGCCGTTGGGCGTAATTGGCGTGATTTATGAGAGTCGGCCCAACGTAACGGCAGACATATCGGCCCTGTGCCTGAAGTCCGGCAACGCGGTCATTCTCCGGGGCGGTAAGGAGTCCATCGAGACCAACAAGGCGCTGGCCGAGGTTATTCGGGACTGCCTCAAAGACTCGGGCCTGCCAAATGACGCTGTTCAGCTCATCGAGTCCACCGACAGATCTGTGGTCGATGGAATGCTGCAAATGCGCGATTATATCGACCTGCTAATTCCCCGCGGCGGTGCCGAGTTGGTAATGCGAGTGGCCAACGAAGCTACCATGCCCGCTATAATCGGGGGCATCGGCGTGTGCCACACGTACGTGGACAGCGCTGCCGACCTGGACATGGCGATTTCGATCACCCATAACGCCAAGGTGCAGCGACCGTCGGTGTGTAACGCCCTGGACACGGTGCTGGTCCACTCCGGTGTCGCCCGCGCTTTCCTGCCCCAAATGGCCGCGTCGATGGCCGCGGCCGGGGTGCAGCTTCGCTGCGATTCCCGCGCCCTGAGTATCATCGGAGAGAACGGCTCGGATCTCATCTCCCGAGCGAACGAGGAGGACTTCGGCCAGGAGTTCCTGGCCCTCGTCGCCTCCGTAAAGGTGGTCGATTCGCTGGACGAGGCCCTGTCGCACATAGCGACGTACGGGTCCGGCCACTCGGAAGCCATCGTGACAGGGGACTACGCCGCAGCGACCAGGTTCACCGACGAAGTGGACGCTGCCGCCGTTTTCGTCAACGTAAGCACCAGGCTTAACGACGGTGGCGAATTCGGCCTGGGTGCAGAGGTTGCCATCAGCACCAATAAGATTCACGCAAGAGGCCCCATGGGGCTTGCGGAGCTGACGTCCTATAAGTGGGTGGGCCTGGGCTCAGGCCAAATTAGGGAAAGCTAGTCAAAATGCCCAACTTTTACTTTGAACGCGAGGTGCGTACCCCCTTCTCAGAGTGCTACACAATCGTCGAAGACGACGTGGGTGTGGGACGCGTGGACATTCACTTCGCCGAGGGCGTTATTCACGCTACCGTTAACGTGGCCGAGAGCCTGACCACCGACTCAATACAGGACTTGATCGACACGATTGACCAAGAGTTGATCGACTCGGTAGGCATCGTGCGGGACGAGATGATCGTCCACGTCCACCAGGGTAGAGACCTTGGGGTCTTCTCGGGCCCAAAGTACGACGAGAACGGGGGCGGTCGGCCGCACATGGCCTAGCCGCTTATGCTCGCCCGACCAGTCTGCCAAAAACTGTGAAGAAATGTCTGGCGGTGGATGCCCTGGTGTTCGACGTCTACGGAACGCTCGTCGACACGGGATCCATATCGGCCGAGTGCGAGCGGGTGTTTCCCGGTCGTGGTACCGACATTTGCGAGGCCTGGCGGGCCAAACAACTCCAGTACACATGGCTGCTCAACTCGATGGGCGAGTATCTCAACTTTCGCGAAGTCACCCGCAGGGCGCTGATATTCTCGTTTCGATCCCTTGGGCTTGGCTGCGACAAAGACGGCGAGCGTTCACTGCTGGACGCCTACCTCCATCTCGCTCCATTCATGGACGTGAAACAGGCGCTGCAAGACCTGTCCGATTCCGGCCGTCGGCTTCTAGTACTTTCCAACGGCACGCCGGGCATGCTCGACGGAGTGTTGGCCAATAGCGGGCTGCTGCCCCACTTCGAAGCCATCATGAGCGTCGACGAGGTCGGTGTCTTCAAACCGGACCCGAAGGTCTACAGGCTGGCCGCCGATCGCCTGGAACTGCCCCTCGATAGAATCGGGTTCGTCTCGGCGAATTCGTGGGACATCGCCGGGGCATCCAACTTTGGCTTCGCCGCAGCCTGGCTGAACCGGACGGGCAGCGTGGCCGACGAGGTGGGCGGAAGTGCCAGAATTGAGGTCGATGGCCTCTCGGGCCTGGCGGCCTCAGTGCGCAACAGTGGCTCTTAAACTCGCGTCCAATAGCGCGTCTGAAGGCAGGCTCGCCGGCAAGGTCGTGCTCGTCACCGGCGCGGCGCGCGGGGCGGACATGCCCATGGGTTTTGGAGGAGCGACCGCCCGACTATTCGCCCGAGAGGGCGCCCACGTTATGGTCACGGACATGGACGGCGACGGTGTCGTAGCCACAGTAAGACGTATTGCTGAAGAGGGCGGCACAGCGGACTCGGCGGTCCTGAATGTCACCAGCGAGGCTCAGTGGGAGGCAGCCATTGCGGCCACGGTGCAGCGATTCGGGCGGCTCGACGTGCTGGTCAACTCGGCAGGGACCACCCATGTCCACACTGTGGACAAGCTGCCACTAAGTGTTTTCAACGAGCAAATGGACGTGCACGCCAAGAGCGTCTTTCTGGGCACCAAACACGCCATCCTGGCCATGCGCAAGAACGGAGGAGGAGTGATTGTGAACGTCGCCTCCATGGTCTCGCACATTGGAGGCGCGTATGGCACCGCTTACTCGGCAGGCAAGGGCGCGACTCGCATTTTCACCAAGGCAACCGCCATCGAGTACGCCAGCGACGGGATAAGGGCAAACTCTGTGCACCCCGGTTGGTGTGATACGCCGATGGCCCAGGATGTCATGGTCGAGGCAACGGGGGAAGGTGCCGCCGACCCTCGTCCGGCGCGCATACCCATGGGTCGCCTGGGAAGGGCCGAGGAGGTAGCCGCCACTATACTGTTCCTGGCCTCCGACGACTCGTCGTATATGACCGGAGGGGAGCTAATGGTGGACGGCGGCGTGACGGCCCAATGAGCCGGTAGGCCACTTAGTTCGGCCGGGTCTGCTGGTCGGTTTTCTGCGACGCTCGCTCAACAGTCTTTCTGTTTTTCAGCATACGCCCCTGCAGAGGCAGTACTGCTGTAAACGTGCTCCCCATGCCCAGGGCGCTCTCGACGGCGATATGACCGCCGTCGGCCTCGACGATCTGCTTGGATACGGCCAGACCGAGACCGGGGAAGCGCTGGCGATCTTGCTCGGTGCGGAAATACGGCTCGAAGAGCTTGGCCTGCTCCTCCTCGGCCATCCCCATTCCCTTGTCACTCACTTGCACGCTGACGGTGAATTCGTCGGCTAATGCAGTCACATTAACCGTCGCTTCCGGGTAACCGAACTTGAGCGCGTTCGACACCAGGTTGATTATCACTTGCTTAAGTCTGTCTCCGTCGGCGTCGAGTTTGGGCAGTTCTTTGCCAATGTCGATTTCGATGGCCTGGTTTTTACGCAACGCCTCCGGCGCAAGCAGGTCGCACGCCTCTTGTATCAGGCCGCCTATGGCGACCGGTTTTTTGTCCAACAGGTAAGTCCCAGACTGGAACGCCGCTACGTCGAGGAGGTCATCGATCCACGCTCAGAGCGAGGATGCGCCGGAGAGGACGTTGGCAAGAAGCTTGACCGCGTTGGGGTCGGCCGCAACTCGCTCTTGTAGCAACTCTCCACTCAAGATGATGGGCGTGAGTGGGTCTGAAGTTCGTGAGACAGCACATTGAGGAACCGCAACCGACTGCGGTTTTCCTGTTCCAATTCCTCTCGCAGTCGCTCGGCTTCCCGGTACCGTTCGCCCATTTCGTTGGCGTGGATTTCCAGACGGTATCGATACATCCATTCAATCTGTTCGGATTTCTTTCTCTCGGAAATATCCTCAACCATGCCGAGTACATACAGGGGCTGACCCGAGTCGTCGTGCACCACCGTGGTGGTCACATTCGCCCACACGGTGGTTCCGTCTTTGGGCAGGAACCGCTTTTCAAACGACTTGGCGGGCTCATTACCCCCGAACAACTTCTCTGCGATGCCCTCGCTCAATTCCCGGTCTTCCGGGTGCATGAAGTCCAGATAGGTGCGACCGACCATTTCTTCTTCTTCGAAGCTGAGCAATGCGGAAAACGCCGGGTTGACGCGGACGAATCGCGAGTCAAGCCCGATGACGCCCACCGCGATTGGGCTCTCGTGGAACATCTGGCGGAACCTCTCCTCGCTCTCGCGAAGGACCACCTGTGCCTCGGTGAGCCTACGATGACGTTGTGCATTGGAGATGGCTCCGGCGATCTGTGTGCAAACCCGGCGAGCGATACGGAGATGTTCGTCTGAGTAAGCCTGAGGGTTTTTGGACCTGACGCTGAATACCCCTACAACCTCCCCGTCGCTCACCACCGGGACCGCTATTTTCGAGCGCAGACCGGCCGCCCGGTTGGTCGCTTCAACGCTGGATGTCCCTACCAGGAGATTCTTGTTCCTCTCCGGCCATTAACATCCCCTCTGACCCGGAAAGGATGGCTCTCGCAGACGAGGAGTCACCTATTAAGAGAGTTGGCGCCGACACCGAGACCGGGCACATCCATACCTGTGACATATACGTTGGTGATAGAGCCACTCTTTGTATCGAGTTCGACGATGTTCAGCCGGTCAAACGGCATGAGACGATCCACCTGCTCGCCGAACTGGTCGTAGACCTCGTCAATGTCGAACGTCGAACTCATGACTCGGCCGATAGCGGCCAAGACGTCCCGTTCGGTGGACTCTTTGCCCAGGTCTGCGTGGAGCCGCGCGCTCACTATCGCACCGGACAGTTGGGAGGCCGTACGCCTGGCCATCTCCAGATCTCGCTCTTCGTAAGCAACGGGTGCGAGGGATCCAAAGCTGACTTCGCCTACGACCAGATCATCGGAGACTAGCGGCACTCCCAGGACGGATTTGATGCCACGTTCGTATACGGCTGCAACGCCTGGTACCCGGCTAGCGAACTCGGTCATCCTGTCGCCGACCACCAGGTAGCCTCGCTCCGACAACCGTGCCTCTGCGTAGATCGTCTGATCAACGTTGTGTCGAACGCCCGCTTCCCAGCCGGGAACCTCGAGTCCGATAACAAATGCCCTAGTGACCATTTCGCTTTCGTCGTCCTTGAGCGTGACCACTAGACGGTCCCATGGGATGACTTGGCTTACCAGGTCGGCGAATCGAGAGTAGACCTCGTCGATGTCCAGCGATGAACTGATGACATGCCCTATCTCAGCGACCACTTCACTGTGGTGCACGAGCCTGCGCAGTTCGCGCTCTGCGCTCTTGAGTTCGGAGATGTCCTGCACCGTCGTGCGGAAACCTACGTGGTGTCCGTCAACGTCATACAGGGCGATACTTTTGCCCATGGCAGGGAACGTGGAGCCGTCCTTGCGCAGGTAGTTGCGCTCCACCACCTCGTAGAGCACTTTGCCCGCGCGGCCGGCCTGCTCCAAAGCGTGCCGGTCCCTGTCTCCATCGACGACCAGATCCCACGTATGGCGGCCCAATAATTCGTGTTCCTGGTAGCCGAACAGTTCCAGTTCGGTTTTGTTCACGCGTGTTACCACGCCGTCCAGGTCCAGCTCGTGAGTGCCAACTGACGACTGGTCAAACAGTTCCCGGAAGCGCTCTTCACTTCGTCGCGTTGCTTCCAGGGACCGGCGGTAGTCGGTAACGTCTCGCAAAAGAATTAATGTGCCGATGTGTTTGCCGCTGGGTCCTGACAACCGTTCCTGCAGCACATCGTACATGCGGCCTGTCGGACCCAGCGTGACGGCCAACCGCTCCTCGTTCGTTCCCGGCGTCGGCTGGCCGTAGTCTGTCTAACCGCGCAGCGACGGCGGCGGTGGTGAGCCCATCAGGTCCGCAACTCTGGCTCTCAAAATCCGCAGAGCGGATGGGTTGGCGTCCACGACTAGACCGTCCGCATTGAGGACGAGCACGCCCTCTTCCATTGCTTCGACTACGGACCGTCGGGCAACTGGAACAATTTCGAGCAGCCGAAAGCCCAACAGGCCCCAGATTATTGCCGCTCCGGTGGCGATGAAGGCGAACGGGGTGAGGTCAAGGCCCGGCCAAGGGTTGGCGGCCAATAACGATATGGCATTCGCCACCAACGGCGCGAGGGCCGCGAACACTATCAGGTAAGTTCGCTTCTTGAACTCGCTATGTGTCCGGTACGATTCGACCAGCAACATGGAACTGCCAATCAACATGAGCGCGTAAGAGTAGACTCCGTGCACGACGAACCACGGTCCATATCCTGCGTCGAAGAGGGTTAACCCGGCGGTCTCAACGAGGTTAATCTCAGCCCACAACAAATTGTGGTACCCGCTGGTAAAGGCCATTACCAGCGTGATGAACGGTATGACTGACAACAGGCCAACGGTTCGCCAGGATATTCGCTTTGTTTCCCCCAAATACGCGAAAGCGAACAGGAACCACGCGACGGGGATAAAGACTATCGGCAAGTACTCGAACCTGGCCCACCACACCTTTGCTTGCGCCGAAGATGCGTCTATTTCAAAGACGTAGAGCACCGCCCAGAGCGCAAACAAGACCATTAGCCGGATGACCAGGTCGGTGACCGATTCGCGCCGATGTTTGATAGCGCTGTAGGCGGCCCCGAGGGCGAGGACTGCCGCGGCTATTAACGCAAGCGTGATTCCAGGGAAGATCAAAGATGTCTCTCCCCGTTGGCCCCATGAGGGCTAAAGGCCCCGGCCGGGCTGCTGAGTTTTACTGCTAGAACACCACTTTCGCATGGTTCTCAAGCTGGGCCAACGTTTCCGGTTCGCTCGCGGTCTTTAACTCGAGGATGACCCTATCGGCTCCCGCGTCGGCCATAGAGGCGATCAGGCCCCGGTCTGCAGGGTGGTGGAACGCCGTTATTTCTATGTCCGCCGGGTTGCGCCCGGCCTCGGTCGCGAGCCGATCGATCTCGCTGCGGCCAGCCCGAATGCTCTCAACACTCGCCGTTGCCATGGTCGGCATCCAACCATCGCCGTACTCGACCACCCTACTCAGGACCTTTTTGGCATCCCCTCCGAGATGCACGGGCGGGTGCGGGCGCTGCACCGGCCTGGGAAACGAGTAGACCGGAGGGAAGTCGTAGAACTCGCCATGGAACTCGCTCTCCACCTTGGTCCACAACTGCTTCATCGCCAACACCGACTCACGCGACTGTGACCACCGGCGTTCGAAGTTGCCGCCCATGATCTCGGTTTCTTCTTTCAACCAGCCCGCCCCTATGCCGAACAGGAACCTTCCCTTCGAGTACATGTCAAGCGTGGCGACTTCTTTGGCCAGTTGAATGGGGTTGCGCTCGGGCAGCAGGCAAATCCCGGTGGCCAGCTTGAGGGTGGAGGTGACGGCGGACGCCCTGGCCAACGCCACGAACGGATCAACTGCGTCGAAATAGTGCTTGGGAAGCACCCCACCTTCGGCGCCAGGATACGCCTCCTGGGTACGGTTCTTTGGGATTATCGGGTGCTCGGGTAGCCACAGCGACTCGAAGCCGAGTTCCTCTGCCCGAGCGGCCAGAGTGGCAACGTCCACGGAATAGTCAGTTAGGAAGCAGTAAACGCCAATTTTTATGGTCAATTACCAGGCCTTTCTCCAAGTACGGCGGGCTTCAACCATGGCCGTATGCCGATGGCCCCAGACCGAATTGCAATTATCCTGCGCTCGCCACGGCGGATCGGCAACCCCCTCACCCCCACCGGGCAACGTGGCGACACCACAGCGTCGTTCGTTGCATCCAATCTCCATGCACCCGTTCGAATGCCAGATACGAAAGCCGCTCAGTTGCGTATCACCAATAAGACGGCGAATTATCCGGGGTCCCCACGTCGGGATGCCAGGCCACCAAAACGCCAGGGCGCAGGAGCGACAGGAGGAGGAGGAGCAATGATGAAGGCGACAAACAAGGCAATAGTGACAGCAGTGGCAGCACTCACGCTCGCCGTCGTGGCGGCGGCTTGCAGCAGCGACGTGTCGAACGAGGAGTCATCTCAGAAGGTCGTTCCCACACCTACGGTGGCGCGACGAAGGCTTACCAGATTGCCGCGCTAAATGAGGCGCGCGTGGTCAATGACGAGCTGGGTGGACAGAGCGTCGTGGTGATCGCGTCTGCTACCTCGGAGGCCGCGAGAGTCTACCAGCGGACGCCGGGCGTGGAGTTCGGATTGGATCCAAAAGCAGCAGCGGCCCTGCTGCCAGGGTCATTGGTGGACTCGTTGGGGGGCCTTTGGACGGTCACCGAGGACGCGCTCATTCCAGGGAGTGGGGTGACGTTGGCCCGATTGCCAACGCACCAAGCGTTCTGGTTCGGCTGGTTCCAGTTCCACCCCGACACCGAGTTGTTTAGCCTGTCCGTTAACTAGCCGCCGTAGAGGAAGTCCAGGCGGCGCTTGGAGATATGGTCTTCGCCGACGTGGTTGCGGATCGTCTCGAGCATGTCGAAGTCGTCAATGTCGGACACGAACAGGTACGCCGTGCCCTCCCTGCCCATACGGGCAGTCCGTCCAATGCGGTGAACATATTCTTCAAGGTTGTCGGGCATGTCATAGTTAACGACGTGCGATACGGCCGGGATGTCCAGGCCACGAGCGGCTACGTTGGTTGCAATGAGAACCCTGAGGTTCTTTTCCCGGAACCGCGTAATGGTGCGCTCGCGATGGGCCTGGGTCATGTCGCCGTGAATGGCCTCGGCGTCGTAGCCCTCCCTTTGCAGGTACCACACCAGCTTATCGACGCCAATTTTGGTGCGCCGGAAGATGAGGGCCTGGGTCATGTCGTCCGGGTCTTTCAGCAACTCCCTCAGAGCTGGCTGGCGGTCCTGGGAGGCCACCTCGAAGTAGATCTGGTCGACCAGGTCTACAGTTTGTGACTCTTCGCCGACTCGGCACCACTCCGGGTTATTGAGATACCGACGGGAGAGGTACTTGATCGGGCCCGGCATGGTGGCCGAAAACAGCGCGGTCTGGCGTGTCTTGGGGGTGCGCCGAAGGATGCGCTCAATGTCGTCGGCGAACCCGATGTCCAGCATCTGGTCGGCCTCGTCGAGAATCACTAT
>Ga0209501_10002054_pt1 | contig 21519 bp, 21 predicted proteins | sample ArcticOcean_MG_C_4_FD_187434 | JGI IMG/M metagenome (GOLD analysis project Ga0209501, IMG submission 187434) | Marine microbial communities from western Arctic Ocean - ArcticOcean_MG_CB4_134 (SPAdes) (version 2) | ecosystem: Environmental > Aquatic > Marine > Oceanic | place: Arctic Ocean...
CCGTTTGATTTCTCCAACGCCAAAACAATGCAGGAGACTGCCATGGCCCCGCCGCCTTTCCGTGCCGAACATGTGGGTAGCCTGCTGCGCCCCAAGGAATTAACCGCCGCCTTTCGCCAGCATGCCGCCGGCAAGATCGACGATCGGGCTTTTGCCTATATCCAAGATACGGCTATCCGCGAGGTGGTGGCGCAACAAGAAGCGGCGGGCCTGGGCGTGGTCACGGACGGAGAGTTCCGCCGCGGCTCCTACTGGGGCCATGTGATCGGCCCGGTGACGGGGCTGTCCGTACGCGAAGCGGAATTCAATTTTCATGACGATCATGGCCACGAACAAAACTTCATCGCGGCCCATGTGGAGGGCAAGGTGCGCCGGGTCATTGGCTTTTCCACCGGTGAATTCGGCTTTCTGAAAACAGTGGCCAAGGTGCCAGCGAAAATCACCATGCCGTCCCTGCCAACCTTTCATTTCTATCGACCCGTGGGGGGCATCGATCCGGCCGTCTACGCTACGCCACGTGAATTCTTTCGCGATTTTGCCGAGGTGTTTCGCCAGGAAATCGCCGAACTGTCTGCCTTGGGCGCCCGCTATATCCAGATGGACGAGGTGCCCCTGGCCATGCTGTGCGATCCGAATGTGCGCGAACAAGTGCGGCGGGGGGGCGCCGACCCGGACGACCTGATCGGGATCTATATCGATGCCATCAATGATGCCGTGGCCAGCCGGCCGGCGGATATGATCTGCGGGTTGCATCTTTGCCGGGGCAACTTCAAGGGCAAGTATCTCTCCCAGGGCGGCTATGAACCGGTGGCAGAACGCTTGTTCAACGATCTTTCGGTTGATGCCTTTTTCCTGGAGTATGACACCGCCCGTGCCGGTGATTTTTCGCCCCTACGCCTGGTACCGGAGGGCAAGCATGTGGTGCTGGGGCTGGTCAGCTCCAAACTGGCGGCAATGGAAAGCGTCGACGATCTGGCCCGGCGCATCGATGAGGCGGCGCAATACGTGCCCCTGGAACGCCTCTCGCTCTCGCCGCAATGCGGCTTCGCCTCCGCCGTCTCCGGCAACCCCATTACCCAGGAGGTGCAACAGGCCAAGCTAGCCCGCATCGTCGAAACCGCGCTGCAAGTCTGGGGAGAGGTTTGAAGAAGAGCCATTCGCGCCCGCACGGGATATTCAATAACGGCGATAGTTTACTAAATTCGCCAGCACCCGCGTCTCAATCACCCTAAGGGCTCGAATTAATTAAACTATCGCCATTATTCTATCTCCCAGCGCATGGCGCGCCGGGCCTCGATCAGCGGCATTGGGACGCTTTTCGCGCGCGCGGCTTCGATGCAAAAGTCCATGTCTTTTTTGCCCAGCTTGGCGGTGTGGGGCCAGTTCGACGCGAACATCTCCCAGTTCTTGCCGGCGGCGCTGTTGCCCATGGACTGGCTTAACACCGTCATCAGGGTATCAATCTCCATGCCATAGGCGCGGGCGAGGGCGCGGCCTTCGTCGATCAGCTTTATGATGCTGAAAAGGATGCCCTGATTGATAAGCTTGGCGATCTGCCCCCTGCCGACGGGGCCGCAATGGTGAATGGCACCCATGGATACGAGTACAGGCCGGCATCTCTCTACGATGGCGCCGTCGCAGCCGCAGATCAACGCCAGGGAGCCCTGCCTGGCGCCAATCGGGCCGCCGCTGACTGGACAATCGAGGACGGAGATGCCGCGGCCGGCGGCCTCTTCTGCTAACGCTTGGCAATAGGTCGGCGAAAGGGTGCTGGTGATGATTACCACCGCGCCGGGTTTGAGGGCCGACAGGGCGCTGTTCGGTCCCCGTAGCACGGCGTCGGTCTGCGCCTCGTCAATGACGCAGGTGATGAGAATATCCGCCTTTGCACCCACGTCACCCGGACCTGGGACTTCTTCCAGGCCATCCGCCTTCAGTGCTTCGATCGCTGCCCGGCTTCGATTGGCGCAGCTCACCACCGGGTAACCGGCGGCAAGAATGTGCGCCGCCATGGGTTCCCCCATATCGCCCAAGCCAATAAAGCCAATGCATTCAGTCGCCATGCTGGTCCTCCCCAATTTATGTGGAATATCTTACCGTGCGCGGCGGTTAAAATGAACTTCGAGACTAACTATCACTGTTATTTAGGGCCAGTCGTAAAGGGCCGGATGCAAGGAATTCTTAACGTCTTGTGGATAACTTGGATGATACGGATACGTGCATGTGTCCGTTTTTGGCAAACCGTTGGTAACAGCGGGACGCAAAGCCACCGGTCCAATCGTCAATCCTGGCGTTTGGACAGCGAGGCCGCCGAGAGGAGTACAGAATGGAACTCCACCACTCGCCATCGTCGACGCAAGTCCACGAAAAAATCGACAGATTGACGCGAAAGCTTCACGCCTGGTTGAGGATACTGACGAAACCCGTGGCGAAAAAGCCGTGGACTCGGATACCGGTCAAAATATAGATCTCTCCGTTTAAACAACGTGATCCATCATCCCGGGCCTTCTTCATTATACCGCGACAAGTGCATTTATGACGGGTAAGGTCCAGGGTGATGCGCGCGTTCATTCCTTACACAGCAGCGGCGATACAGCTCTCGCCCCTTGTAGTGACGCCCCAGGCGGAGGCGGCGGATCGCGAGCCGTCCGCGGGCACCTCCTGGCAGTTGAGTTGGTCAATGGTCAGGCCCACCTAGAATTGGCCGAATACGACCGCGAGGTCTGCGCCACCTGCGTTAATGATGCCTATAATTGGAGTTACCTGGCCGGGTTTGAACGCATGTAAGTGGCTGGGCCCTCGCGTGCGCGGGCGCTAGGCACAACAATTGGCCGCCATGTTCTCCAAATAGCTGTAGAAAAACCCGGAACGCTGGCACGAACCGGCGGCAAAGTTATTTCCCTTCGCGATGTTCTCCGCCTGCCGTAAGCCGGAGACGCCACAAAACTAATTAGCACTGTTCTGAGCTGACTTGGAGCAACGCCTCCCAAAACAATAACTCATGGCCGTAAGCTGCTTGACACCCGTGCCGGGGGGGAGGTACATGGGGCCGCTTCGTGGGGGTGTAGCTCAGCTGGTTAGAGCGCTGGCCTGTCACGCCAGAGGTCGCGGGTTCGAGTCCCGTCACTCCCGCCACGAAGTTCCAATAAAGTATTGGCGGCGATTTTACTTACTGTGGGTTTTCGCCACCCATATTTTTGCGCCAATAGTTTCCTTCGCAAGATCGAATCCACAATTTATGCCAGAAATCAGCGTGCCGCCATTGCAGCGCGTAGGAGAAGCCGTTATAGAATTGGGTGCCTCACGGTCGCTATTTGGCCGGAGGTACCGGGGAGATTTCGTGCTGTGGACGAGTTGCTAAAAGAATACCTTCCGATCCTGATGTTTTTTGCCGTGGCCGGGGGCCTGGCGGTGGTCATCGTGGCTGCCTCCATGATCATGGTGCCCAGCCATCCCGACGCGGAAAAACTGTCGGCCTATGAATGCGGCTTTGAAGCCTTTGATGATGCCCGTGGGCGCTTCGACGTGCGCTTTTATCTGGTTGCGATCCTGTTCATCGTCTTTGATCTGGAAGTGGCCTTTCTGTTTCCCTGGGCGGTTTCCCTGGGGAAAATCGGCCTGCTCGGGTTTTGGTCCATGATGATTTTCCTTGGTATTCTGACCATTGGCTTCATCTATGAATGGAAAAAGGGCGCGCTGGAATGGGAATAAACGAGCCTGCAGCACCCGGTTCCGGCATCTCTCAAACCGACTCTCAAACTGGCCTGATAGTGGAGGGGCAGGGCACTACCTTCGTGGATTTTTCCGAGGAACTTGCGGATAAAGGTTTCGTCACCGCGCAGCTGGATAAGGTGGTAAATTGGGCCCGCACCGGCTCGCTCTGGCCCATGACCTTTGGTCTGGCCTGTTGCGCAGTGGAGATGATTCACGCCTACATGCCCCGGTATGATCTGGACCGCATGGGCGTGGTCCCCCGCGCCTCGCCCCGGCAATCGGACGTGATGATCGTGGCGGGCACCTTGACCAACAAAATGGCGCCGGCCTTGCGCAAGGTTTATGACCAGATGCCGGAGCCGCGCTATGTCATCTCCATGGGCAGTTGCGCCAATGGCGGCGGTTATTATCATTATTCCTATTCCGTGGTGCGGGGTTGTGACCGAATTGTTCCGGTGGACATCTACGTGCCTGGTTGCCCGCCGACGGCGGAGGCACTGGTCTATGGGATCCTGCAACTGCAAAAGAAAATTCGCCGCACCGGCACCTTTTTGCGCTAAACCTCCTGGCGAATAGTTCATCGGGACGAAAGTAGACGATAGAATGGCGGACGACGGCGTATTGCAGGAATTGGGCCAGCATATTGGCGCCGTATTAGCAGACCAGGTGATTGCCACTTCGGTCGTCCATGGCGAGTTGATGGTCACGGTGCGGGCGCAACATATGGTCAAAATTTTGATCTTTCTGCGCGACGATCCTCTTTGTCTGTTCAAAGTGCTGGTGGATATCTGCGGCGCCGATTTTCCGGAACGCCCGCAACGTTTCGACGTGGTCTATAACCTGCTGAGCTTAGTTCATAACCAGCGCATCCGGGTCAAGGTAGAGGCCGACGACCAAACCCCCGTGCCTTCGGTCACCGGCGTGCATAATTCGGCCAACTGGTTCGAGCGGGAAGCCTGGGACATGTATGGCATCATGTTTGCCGAGCATCCCGACCTGCGGCGCCTGCTGACCGACTATGGTTTTGAGGGACATCCCCTGCGCAAGGATTTTCCCCTGACCGGTTTTGTCGAAGTGCGCTATGACGAGGAGCGCAAGCGGGTGGTCTACGACCCGGTCAAGCTGCCCCAGGAATTCCGTACATTTGATTTTCTGTCGCCCTGGGAGGGCGCCGCTGCGGCGCCGCAAGGGGTGCTGCCGGGCGATGAAAAGGCAGACGGGCAGGAGCCAGCCTAATGGCCGAAGTCGATATTAAGAATATGACCCTGAACTTCGGGCCCCAGCATCCCGCGGCCCATGGTGTCTTGCGTCTGATCATGGAGCTGGATGGCGAGGTGATCGAGCGCTGCGACCCGCACATCGGGCTGTTGCACCGCGGCACGGAAAAATTGATCGAATACAAGACCTACCAACAGGCGCTGCCCTATTTTGACCGGTTGGATTATGTCTCGCCTATGTGCATGGAGCACGCCTACGTGCTAGCCATTGAAAAACTATTGGGACTGAAGGTGCCGGCCCGGGGCCAGGCCATCCGGGTCTTGTTTTCCGAAATCACCCGGTTGTTAAATCATATTCTGAACATAACCTCCCATGCCATGGATGTGGGCGCCATTACGCCGGCGTTGTGGGGCTATGAAGAACGCGAAAAGCTAATGGAATTTTACGAAGGCGTGTCCGGCGCACGCCTGCACGCCAACTATTTCCGGGCCGGCGGGGTGCATCAGGATATGCCGGTGGGGATGGCCGACGACATTGGCACCTATATCGACGGCTTCCATAATTATATCGACGATTTGGAAACCCTGCTGACCGACAACCGTATATTCAAACAACGCAACGTGGATATCTCCGTCATCGGCCCGGAAGAAGCCATGGATTGGGGCTTCTCCGGCGTCATGTTGCGTTGCACCGGGTTGCCGTGGGATCTGCGTAAGTCGCAACCCTATGACGGCTATGAAAAGTATGATTTTGATATTCCTGTAGGCAAGAATGGTGATTGCTATGACCGCTATTTGTGCCGGGTTGAGGAAATGCGCCAGTCCTGCCGGATCATCAAGCAGGTGCTCGAATCCATGCCGGACGGTCCGGTCTCCAGCGCGGACCGTAAGGTGGTGCCGCCGCCGCGGGCGGAAATGAAACAGTCCATGGAAGCCTTGATCCATCATTTCAAGCTCTATACCGAGGGTTACAAGGTGCCGGCCGGTGAGACCTATACGGCGATCGAGGCGCCAAAGGGAGAATTTGGCGTCTATTTGGTGGCCGATGGCACCAACATGCCCTATCGCTGCAAGATACGCTCGCCAGGCTATGTTCATCTGGCGGCTCTGGAGCATCTGTGCAAAGGACATCTGTTGGCCGATTCCGTCGCTGTTATCGGCAGCTTGGATATTGTTTTTGGTGAAATCGATCGATGAAGCGCGTACCAGCACCCACCGAACAACAGCCCGACAGTTTTGCCTTCACGCCGGATAATCTGGAAGCGGCCAAACAGCTCATCGCCAAATATCCGCCGCGCCGCCAGGCCAGCGCCGTGATGCCGCTGTTGGATCTAGCGCAGCGCCAACAGCAGAACTGGCTGCCCCGGGCGGCCATGGATATGGTGGCTGAAATGCTCGAGATGCCGCGCATCCGGGTGTATGAAGTGGCGACCTTCTACACCATGTTTAATCTGGCCCCAGTGGGCGCGCACTTCGTTCAGGTCTGCACCACGACGCCTTGCTGGCTGCGCGGCTCGGATGACGTGGTGGGGGCTTGCAAATCGAAATTGGGAATCGATTTTGGCGAGACCACGGCGGACGGTAAATTTACCTTGATCGAGGTGGAATGCCTGGGCGCCTGCGTGAATGCGCCGATGATGCAGATCAACGATGACTATTACGAGGACCTGACGGCGGCAAGCACCCTGGTGGTGTTGGAGGCCCTGGCCAGGGGCGAAAAACCGAAAGTGGGGCCGCAAAACGGCCGCTATGCCTCGGAACCCAGCGGTGGGCCAACCACCCTGCATGCCTTCACGGGGGATGGCTGATGCTGCGCGACGAAGACCGGATATTCACCAATCTTTATGGCACCCAGGATTGGCGCCTGGCGCGCGCCCGCGCCCGCGGCGATTGGGATGGCACTAAGGCAATTCTGGAAAAAGGTCCCGATGCCATTGTTGACGAGATCAAAGCCTCCGGCCTGCGCGGGCGCGGTGGGGCCGGTTTTCCCACCGGCCTGAAATGGTCCTTCATGCCCAAGGAATCCGATGGCAAGCCGACCTATCTGGTGGTCAACGCCGATGAAGGCGAGCCGGGCACCTGCAAGGATCGGGAGATGATGCGCCACGACCCCCATAAATTGGTGGAGGGTTGTCTGATTGCCGGTTTTGCCATGCGCGCCTCGGCAGCCTACATCTACATACGCGGTGAATTCTTTGTCGAAGCCAATAATCTCGAAGCCGCGGTCAGCGAGGCCTATGACGCCGGCTTGATCGGCGCTAATGCCTGCGGTTCTGGCTATGACTTTGACGTTTTCGTCCACCGTGGCGCGGGCGCCTACATTTGTGGCGAGGAAACCGCCCTGATAGAAAGCCTGGAAGGCAAAAAAGGCCAACCGCGCCTGAAGCCGCCGTTTCCAGCGGGGGTCGGTGTTTGGGGCCGGCCGACGACGGTGAATAATGTCGAAAGCATCGCCGTGGCGCCGACCATCATGCGTCGTGGTGCGGCCTGGTTCGCCGGTCTGGGACGGGAAAATAACACCGGCACCAAGGTGTTCTGCATTTCGGGCCATGTGGAGCGGCCCTGCAACGTGGAAGAAGAGATGTCGATCCCGTTGCGAGAATTGATCGAAAAGCATGCGGGTGGCGTACGGGGAGGTTGGGATAATCTGCTGGCGGTCATCCCCGGCGGCTCGTCGGTGCCAATGATCCCGAAATCGATCTGTGACGATGTCCTGATGGATTTCGATTCTCTGCGCGAGGTGAAATCCGGCCTGGGTACGGCGGCGGTTATAGTGATGGACAAGTCCACCGATCTGGTGCGCGCCATTGCCCGTTTAGCGAAATTCTATACCCATGAATCCTGCGGCCAATGTACGCCATGCCGCGAAGGCACGGGTTGGATGTGGCGGGTTATGGAACGCCTTGTCACGGGCGAGGCGGATGTGGCCGAGATCGACATGCTGCTGGAGGTCAGTTACCAGATCGAAGGCCATACCATCTGCGCCCTCGGCGACGCGGCGGCCTGGCCTATTCAAGGCCTGATGCGCCACTTCCGGCCAGAGGTGGAAGCCCGCATCATCGAGCGCAAAAGTAAACAGCCGGCCGCGGCGTAGGCCAAGCAAGGATCGCAAGGACATGCCCACGCTGACCATCGACGGCCAGGAAATCACGGTCGAAGCCAATACCACGGTACTGCAGGCCTGTGAGGAGTTGGGGATCGAAATTCCCCGATTCTGCTATCACGACCGCCTTTCCATCGCCGGTAATTGCCGCATGTGCCTGGTGGAAATGGAAAAATCGCCCAAGCCCATCGCCTCCTGCGCCATGCCCGTGGGCGAGGGAATGGTGATCCGCACCAACACGCCGCAGGCGGAAAAGGCCCGCAAGGGGGCCATGGAATTCCTCCTGATTAATCACCCTCTGGACTGCCCGATCTGCGATCAGGGTGGCGAATGCGATTTGCAGGATCAAGCCATCGCCTATGGCCGGGGCACGTCTCGGTTTGAAGAGCACAAGCGCGCCGTGAAGGACAAATATCTGGGCCCGCTGGTCGCCACGACCATGACCCGGTGCATCCATTGCACCCGCTGCATCCGCTTCGCGACCGAGATCGCGGGCGTCGAGGAACTGGGCGCCACCTTTCGGGGCGAAGAGACCGAAATTGGCACCTATATCGAAGAGGCCCTGACATCCGAGCTTTCGGGTAATCTAGTCGATGTTTGTCCCGTCGGCGCGCTGACAAATCAGGCCTATGCCTTTAGCGCCCGGCCTTGGGAATTGCGCAAAACAGAAAGCATTGATGTCCACGATGCGGTTGGCTGTAATATCAGGGTTGATAGCCGTGGCGCCGAGGTCATGCGCATCCTGCCCCGCCTGCACGAAGATATTAACGAGGAGTGGCTGTCCGACCGGTCCCGTTATGCGGTTGATGGCCTGGCCCTGCAACGGCTGGACCGGCCCTATGTCCGGATTGATGGCAAGCTGAAACCTGCTAGTTGGGATGCGGCCTTTGCCGCCATTCGAGCCCGCCTGGATAGCTTGGGCCCAGCGAAAGGCGAACGCATTGCCGCCATCGCCGGTGACATGGCGGATGTGGAATCCATGTTGGCCTTGAAGGAATTGTTTACCGCCCTGGGCTCCCGCAATTTGGATTGCCGTCAGGACGGCGCCAAGATTGGCGGCAAGCATCGCGGCGGCTATCTCTTCAACACTACAATTGCGGGGATCGAAGATGCCGATGCCCTGTTGCTGGTGGGCTGTAATCCGCGTTGGGAAGCGACCCTGGTCAATGCCCGTATACGCAAGCGGTGGCTAGCGGGGGGCTTCCCCATCGGGGTTATAGGAGGCATCGCCAGCGCAGGCGTCGATCTGACTTATAAATACGATTTTCTGGGTGCCGGCCCGGCGACCCTGGTCGAAATTGCCGGCGGGAGCCACCATTTCGCCAAGGTATTGGCGGCGGCGGAACGGCCGATGATCGTGCTGGGCAGCGGCGCCGTGGCCCGCGATGACGGTGCGGCCGTACTGGATCTGGCCCGGAGCATCACCCAGGACAGCGGCATGATTAGCGCCGATTGGAATGGCTTCAACGTTTTGCACCGGGCCGCCTCCCGCGTCGGCGGCCTGGATATGGGTTTTCTGCCCGGCCAAGGCGGCCGCGATGTCGCGGGTATTCTGGATGGCGCCGGCAAGGGCGAGGTCGGCCTCGTCTGGCTATTGGGTGCCGACGAAATTGACATGGATGCATTGGGGCAGACCTTCGTGGTCTACCAAGGCCATCATGGCGATGCCGGGGCCCATCGGGCCGATGTCATTCTGCCGGGCGCGTCCTATACGGAAAAAGACGCGACCTGGGTCAATACGGAAGGCCGGGTGCAGCTCGGGCGTCGAGCCGCCTTTCCGCCCGGCGAGGCGCGGGAGGACTGGGCCATAGTGCGGGCATTCTCGGCCGTGGCCGGGCGGCCTCTGCCCTACGACAATCTGCAGCAATTGCGCCAGCATATGGTGGCCGAGGTTCCTAGTTTGGGCGCGATTGACGAGGTCGCGGCGGGGAAAATAGGCGCTTTCGGCGTGGCGGGCGGCGTCGGCGCGGAACCGTTCAAAAGCCCGATCGACGACTACTATCTGGCCAACGCGATCTGCCGGGCCTCCACGGTGATGGCCGAATGCAGCCGGCTGTATACGGGCGACGCACGCACGGGCGGGGCGGCGGGTACCGATGGCTGAATTCTGGTCCGTATACCTGCTTCAGGGCCTGATCATCCTAGCGCAAATCCTGGCGATCATCGTGCCGCTGCTGCTGGCCGTGGCCATGTTGACCTATTTCGAGCGTAAGATCATGGCCGCGATGCAGCTGCGCATGGGCCCCAACGTGGTCGGCCCGTTTGGCCTTTTGCAGGCCTTTGCCGATGGCGCCAAGTTGTTCTTCAAGGAAACCGTGCTGCCGACCTCGGCCAACAAGATCATCTTTCTGATTGCGCCCATGCTGACCTTTTCGTTGAGTTTGGTGGCATGGGCGGTGATCCCGTTTGACGAAGGCATGGTTGTGTCCGACATCAACGTGGGCATTCTTTATCTCTTCGCCATTTCCTCTCTCGGTGTCTACGGCATCGTCATGGCGGGCTGGGCCTCGAACTCCAAATACCCGTTTCTTTCGGCTCTGCGTTCGGCCGCACAGATGGTCAGCTACGAGGTCTCCATCGGTTTCGTGATCATTACCGTGCTGTTGTGCGTGGGTTCGTTGAATGTCTCGGATGTGGTGCGGGCCCAGGCCGACGGGGTCTGGTTTTTCATCCCGCTGTTCCCCATGTTCATCATCTTTTTCGTCTCGACCCTAGCCGAGACCAACCGCCATCCCTTCGATTTACCGGAGGCGGAGGCCGAACTAGTAGCCGGTTATCAGGTGGAATATTCCTCTATGACCTTTGCCCTGTTCTTCCTGGGTGAATATGCCAACATGATCCTGATGTCCGGCCTGACCGCGGTCCTGTTCCTGGGCGGCTGGCTACCGCCTTTTGATATTGCGCCTTTCAACTGGATACCCGGTCCGATTTGGTTTTTTCTGAAAATTTCGGTTCTGTTGTTCGTCTTCGTTTGGGTGCGGGCGACATTGCCACGCTACCGGTATGATCAGTTGATGCGCCTGGGGTGGAAAGTATTTCTGCCCTTTTCGTTGTTCTGGGTGGCGTTGACGGCGGGCGTGCTGGTGGCCTTCGATTTGGTGCCCCAGACATGAGCACCGCAATCATCAACGGGCGGGAGAGATAGTCCATGGGTTTCATGAGAAACAGCGCCCGCAGCCTGCTGCTGTGGGAAATTGTCGAAGGCATGGCGCTGACATTCAGCTACATGTTCCGCAAGCGGGTAACCATAAACTACCCTTATGAGAAAGGGCCGATCAGCCCGCGTTTTCGTGGCGAACATGCGCTGCGCCGATATCCAAATGGCGAGGAAAGATGCATCGCGTGTAAATTGTGCGAAGCGATCTGTCCGGCCCAGGCCATCACGATTGAGGCCGAACCCCGCGATGATGGCAGCCGCCGTACCACCCGCTATGACATCGACATGACCAAATGCATCTATTGCGGTTATTGCGAGGAAGCCTGCCCGGTGGATGCCATCGTCGAAGGCCCAAATTTTGAGTTCGCTACGGAGACCAGGGAAGAATTATTTTACGACAAAGATAAGTTACTGGCTAACGGCGAACGTTGGGAGCGCGAAATCGCGGCCAATATCGCCGCCGATGCGCCTTATCGCTAGGCCTGAATAAGAAGAATGGATACGCCTCGATGATCCTACAGGGACTGACATTCTATGCTTTCGCTGCCATCGCCGTCGCGGCCGCTGTGATGGTGGTATCGGCGCGTAACCCGGTGCATTCGGTGCTGTTTCTGATCGTGACCTTCTTTACCACCGCCGGTCTGTTCGTGCTAATCGGGGCCGAGTTCCTGGCCATGGTCCTGGTCGTGGTCTATGTGGGTGCCGTCGCGGTGTTGTTCATGTTCGTGGTGATGATGTTGGATATCAACTTTGTCGAGATGCGCGAGGGCTTCCTGCAATATATGCCCATCGGCGTGCTGGTGGGAATTATCCTGCTGGTCGAATTATTGATGGTCCTGGGCACCGCCTCCATGTCGCCGGCAGTCATGGCGTCTGGCACCGAACCGATCCCCGATCTGACCCAGCGCCAGAACACGGCCGCCCTGGGCGATGTGCTCTATACCAAATACATCTATCTGTTTCAGACCGCCGGCATGATTCTATTGGTCGCTATGATCGGCGCCATTGTACTGACCCTGCGGCAACGTCCCGGTGTGCGTAAACAAAACATCGCCACACAACTAGCCCGCCGGCGCGAAGACGCGGTAGAACTGAAAAAAGTTCAACCGGGCCAAGGGGTTTGAGAGCAGACATGATGGCATTTCTGGAAATTGGCCTGGGCCATTATCTGGCACTGGCGGCGGTGGTGTTCACCATCGGCGTGTTCGGGATTTTTTTAAACCGCAAGAACGTCATCATCATTCTGATGTCCATCGAGCTGATGTTGCTGGCGGTGAATATCAACCTGATTGCCTTCTCGGCCTATCTGCACGATCTAGTAGGACAAATTTTCGCCCTGTTCGTGTTGACCGTAGCGGCGGGCGAGGCGGCCATAGGCCTGGCCATCATCGTGGTTTACTTCCGTAACCGCGGAACCATCGCAGTCGAAGATATCAACCTTATGAAGGGCTGAGCGTTAGATGTATCACGCTATCGTCTTTCTGCCGCTCCTGGCGTTTCTGGTCGTCGGCTCGTTGGGCCGTTTGCTGGGCGATAGGCCATCGCAATGGATCACCTGCGGCGCGGTGATTACGTCGGCCCTGCTATCCCTATTGGCATTTTGGCAGGTGGCGCTGGGCGGCCAACCGGTCCGGGTCGATGTTGGCTCATGGATCGTCTCGGGCACCTTTGATGTTTCGTGGGCCCTGCGCATTGATCAGTTGACCGCCGTGATGCTGGTGGTGGTGAATGGCGTATCCGCGCTGGTGCATGTCTATTCCGTAGGCTACATGGCGCACGACCCGCACAAGCCGCGCTTCATGGCTTATTTGTCCCTGTTTACCTTTGCGATGTTGATGCTGGTGACGGCAGATAATTTCCTGCAGATGTTCTTCGGCTGGGAAGGCGTTGGTCTGGCGTCCTATCTGTTGATCGGTTTTTGGCATCACCGCCCAGCCGCCAATGCCGCTGCGATCAAGGCTTTTCTGGTCAACCGGGTCGGTGATTTTGGCTTTGGCCTGGGCATCATGGCCATCTTCATGGTCTTTGGCTCACTCGACTTTGATACGGTGTTCGCGGCCACACCGGGTCAGGTTGGCAAGACCTTCCAATTCCTGAGCTGGGAGTGGGATGTGCTGACGACTATCTGCATCCTGCTTTTTATCGGCGCCATGGGCAAGTCGGCCCAGGTGCCCCTGCATACCTGGCTGCCTGATGCCATGGAGGGTCCGACCCCGGTCAGTGCCTTGATCCATGCCGCCACCATGGTGACGGCGGGCGTTTTTCTGGTGGCGCGCTGTTCCCCAATGTTCGAATTTTCGCCTACCGCCCTGATCGTGGTCACCATCGTTGGCGCCTCCACCGCCTTCTTCGCGGCCACGGTGGGACTGGTGCAGAATGATATCAAGCGGGTGATCGCGTACTCTACCTGCAGCCAACTAGGCTATATGTTTTTCGCCCTGGGCATTGGCGCCTATCCGGTGGCGATTTTCCATCTCTTCACCCATGCTTTTTTCAAGGCGTTATTATTCCTGGGCTCCGGTTCGGTCATTCATGCCATGTCAGATGAACAGGATATGCGGCGCATGGGAGGACTTTTTAAGTACGTGCCGCAAACCGCTATTCTGATGTGGATTGGCTCCCTGGCCCTGGCGGGCCTGCCCATATTCGCGGGCTATTATTCCAAGGACATGATTCTGGAATCGGCCTTTGCCGCGCACACGGGCGTAGGCGATTATGCGTTCTGGCTGGGTCTGGCCGCGGCCGTGATGACGGCCTTCTACTCATGGCGTTTGTTGTTTATGACCTTCGCCGGCGAACCCAGGGCCAGCCAGGAAGTGATGAGCCGTGTGCATGAATCGCCCCTATCGATGCTGATCCCGCTGTATTTCCTGGCGGCCGGCTCTATCCTTTCGGGCATGCTTTTCGTGCATTATTTCGTGGGGGAAGGGCATCTAGAATTCTGGGGTCAGGCCATCTTCATGGCGCCCGGCAACCATGTCATGGAAGCTGCCCATCACGTCCCCACCTGGGTTAAGGTGGCACCCATCGTCGCCGGCATCGTCGGCATCCTGATAGCCTGGCAGTTCTATATCCGGCGCCGCGATATCCCGGCCAACCTGGCCAGGGTCAATCAAGAGGTTTATCAATTTCTGCTCAACAAATGGTACTTTGACGAGCTTTACGAACTGATTCTCGTGCGCCCGGCAAAGCGCCTTGGCAGTTTGTTATGGAAGATGGGCGATGGCCGCGTCATCGATGGTTTCGGCCCTGACGGCATTGCAGCCTCGGTCATGAACCTGGCACGCCGGGCCTCGGCCTTGCAAAGCGGCTATCTCTATCATTATGCCTTCGCCATGTTGATCGGCGTCGCTGTTCTGGTGACCTGGTATTACACCTCGACTGGCGGGGGGCACTAGAGCATGAGCGATTGGCCGCTTCTTAGCCTGGTTACGTTCCTGCCCCTGATGGGCGCCAGTTTTATCTTCCTCTTTGCCCAGGGCGGTAATGCCCAGGCGGACCGAAACGCCAAGAGCGTCGCATTGATGACGACGACGCTGACTTTTTTTATCAGCCTGGTGATCTGGGGCAATTTTGATAACGGTACGGCGAATTTCCAATTTGTCGAACAGCGCGAATGGCTGGGTGGCGGCATTGATTACCGCATGGGTGTGGACGGTATTTCGTTGCTGTTCGTGGTTCTGACCGCCTTTTTGATGCCGATTTGCATCCTCGCCTCGTGGCAGTCGATTACCACCCGGGTGCGGGAGTACATGATCGCCTTCCTGTTGTTGCAAACCATGATGATTGGGGTGTTCTGCGCCCTGGATTTTCTGCTCTTCTATCTCTTCTTCGAGGGTGGCCTGATCCCCATGTTCCTGATCATTGGGGTCTGGGGCGGGGCCCGGCGGGTCTATTCCTCGTTCAAGTTTTTCCTCTATACCTTGCTGGGTTCGGTGCTGCTGCTTTTGGCGCTGATCTACATGTATTTCGAGGCCGGGACGACCGACATCCCGACCCTGATGGCCCACGGCTTCACGGCCGAGGAACAAACCTGGTTGTGGCTAGCTATGTTCGCCTCGTTCGCGGTGAAAATGCCCATGTGGCCCGTGCATACCTGGCTGCCCGATGCCCATGTGGAAGCGCCGACCGCTGGTTCCGTGATCCTGGCGGGCGTATTGTTGAAAATGGGCGGCTATGGCTTCCTGCGTTTCTCGTTGCCCATGCTGCCCCTGGCCTCCGACCTTTTCGTGCCGCTGGTTTTTACCCTGTCCGTTATCGCGGTAATTTACACCTCCCTGGTCGCCTTGATGCAGGAGGATATGAAGAAGCTGATTGCCTATTCCTCGGTGGCCCATATGGGTTTTGTGACCATAGGCATTTTTACCTTCAATACTCAAGGCATCGAAGGTGGTATTTTCCAGATGCTGAGCCATGGCATTGTTTCCGCCGCCTTGTTCCTCTGCGTCGGGGTGGTCTATGACCGTATTCATTCCCGTGAGATCGCCCGCTATGGCGGTCTGGTCAACCGAATGCCGGTCTACGCCTTCACCTTCATGATTTTCATGCTGGCCTCGATGGGCTTGCCGGGGACAGCCGGCTTCGTTGGCGAGATCCTGGTCCTGGTCGGGGTATATCAGGTTAATACCTGGGTGGCGGCCTTGGCGGCCCTGGGCGTAATTTTGGGCGCGGCCTATATGTTGTGGCTGTACCGGCGGACGATTTTCGGCACATTGGAGAAGGATGGCCTGAAACAGATCCTGGACATGGACCGGCGCGAGATTTCTTTTTTCGCGCCGTTAATTGTCCTGGCCATTCTCATGGGGGTAATGCCAGGACCATTTCTCGACGTCATGCACGTCTCGGTCGACCATTTAATCCAACAACATGAGACGGCCATGCAGGCGGCGGCAGAGAGTTCCGGCTTGGCTCTGCTGGCGGCGAAATAGGGAATAGCGGGCATGGCCAACGCACATGATTACGCCCTGGCGGCGCCAGAAATTTTCCTGGCCCTGGCGGCTATGGTGCTTTTGATGCTCGGCGTTTTCAGAGGCAATCAGTCCACCCGGCTGTTGTGTTGGCTGGCCGTGGCGTCCTTTGCCATCACCTCGCTGTTAGTCTTCAAGGCCCCGGCGGAAAGTAGCTCCAGTTTCGCCGGTATGTACGTCGCCGACAGCTTTACCGCCTTCATCAAAATCCTGGTGTTGATCGGGTCGGCCGCCGGATTGATCATGTCCATGGGTTTTATCCGGGACGAAGGGATGGAGCGGTTCGAATTTCCGGTGCTGTTCATCCTGGCGACCCTCGGCATGATGATGATGGTCTCGGCCAACGATCTGATCGCCCTTTACATGGGCATAGAACTGCAAAGCCTGGCACTGTATGTCATCGCCTCGTTCCAACGGGACAGTTTGCGTTCGACCGAGGCGGGTTTGAAATATTTTGTCCTGGGCGCTTTATCCTCAGGCATGTTGCTGTACGGCTGCTCCCTAATCTATGGCTTTACCGGGGCGACCGGGTTCACGGCCATCGCCGCAGCCATTCAGGGCCAGGAACACGCCGGTATCGGCCTGATCGTGGGTATCGTCTTCCTGTGCGCCGGCCTAGCGTTCAAAGTCTCGGCAGTGCCGTTCCATATGTGGACGCCGGATGTCTATGAAGGGGCGCCGACGCCGGTCACCGCGTTCTTTGCCGTGGCACCAAAAATCGCCGGGCTGGCCCTGTTCATGCGGGCCTTGATCGTACCTTTTCTGGCGATTAGCGACGATTGGCAGCAGATTATCGTTGTGATCTCCGTTGCCTCCATGTTGTTGGGCGCCTTTGCCGCCATCTGGCAGGACAATATCAAGCGCCTGATGGCCTATTCCTCGATCGGGCATGTGGGCTATGCCCTGATCGGTCTAGCCGCCGGCAGCGCCGAAGGGGTGCGCGGTGTGCTGGTCTATCTGGTCATCTATATGGCCATGAACGTGGGGACCTTTGCCTGCATCTTGAGTATGCGGCGCCGGAGCGGCATGGTCGAAGGGATATCTGATCTGGCCGGGCTGTCTAAGCGCAACCCCTTGATGGCGCTGGCGCTGGCAGTTTTCATGTTCTCCATGGCCGGAATTCCGCCACTGGGGGGATTCTTTGGCAAATTTTATATATTCATCGCCGCCGTGAATGCTGAACTCTACACTCTCGCCGTCATTGGGGTGCTGGCCAGCGTGGTAGGCGCCTTCTATTACCTACGGATTATCAAGGTGATGTATTTCGACGAACCAGGCGAACCGTTTGAAAGTCCCATGAGTGTGGAGCTGCGCGCAATTATCGGCGTGTGCGGTGTCTTTGTGACGTTCTTCGCATTTTATACCGCACCCTTCATTGCCTCGGCCCAAATTGCAGCCGCCGCCCTGATACCGTGAGCGACTATCCCGGCGTCCAGAAACCCAAACTGCCGGCCTTTTTCCGCCCGATCTATTTCGACAGCGTTACCTCCACCAACGATGAGGTAAAAAAACGGGCCCGAATGGGGGCCCCCGAAGGCATCTTGGTCGTGGCGCGGGAACAGCGGGCCGGGCGGGGTAGGGGTGGTCGGCAATGGACCTCCAAACCAGGCAACCTTTATATGTCGCTGTTGTTACGACCTGCGGGCAATGCCGCCGCCGTGGCGCAGATTTCTTTCCTGGCGGCGGTCGCCCTGGCCGCAGCGCTGGTCAAAATCACGCCGGATCTGACACCGAAGTTAAAATGGCCCAACGATGTCCTGGTCGATGGCGCTAAAATATCCGGCATTCTGCTAGAATCGTCGGCCCAGGCTGGCGGCGGCGTTGACTGGCTGGTCCTGGGGATGGGTGTCAATGTAGCCCATCACCCCAACGATGTGGGCCAGGCCGCCACCTCGCTACACGCCCTTGGCGCGATTAAATGCACCGCCTTTTCGTTACTCGCCGTCCTGGCGCCCCTGTTGCGGCATTGGCTCGATATCTGGAACGAGGCGGGATTCGCCCCCCTGCGCCATGCCTGGCTGGAGCGTGCGGCCAGCCTGGACGGGCCGGTGCGGATACGCCTGCCCAATGAAGAATTTTCCGGCACCTTCCGAGATTTAGACAGTAGTGGTAGCCTGATTGTCGAACTGTCCGACGCCACCTTGCGTTCCATCACCGCCGGCGAAGTTTTCCTGCCACGAATGTAGGGGCCACCGTTATGCTGTTAGCGATCTCCGCCGATAATACCAACGTCAAATTCGTGCTGTTCGATGGCGACGATGTAGCTGGCGAGTGGCGCCAGCATACCTCGGCCGCGCGCACGGCGGACGAACATGCGGTCTGGCTGCTGCAGTTGTTTGCGTTGAATGGCATAGACCACAAATCCATTACCGACACGGTTATAGCGACTGTAGTGCCCCAAGCGTTGTTTAACATGCGCCGCCTGTGCAGTCATTATTTCAATTCGGAGCCGTTGGTTCTGGGCGAGGCGGAGGCTAATTACGGTATCCAGGTCCGCGCCACCCCCCCGGTTGGCGCGGACCGTATCTGCAATACGGTGGGCGCTGGCATACTATTCCCCAAGCAACCGGCCGTCGTTGTAGATTTCGGCACCGCGACCACCTTCGACGTGGTCGATGAAGTTGGGGATTATAGGGGCGGGGTCATCGCGGCGGGAATTAATCTCAGTCTGGAAGCGCTGCATAACGCGACCGCTCTGTTGCCGCGTATCATCGTAGTGCGGCCGGAAAAGATTATCGGCACGGATACGGTCGCCTGTATGCATTCTGGCGTCTTCTGGGGCTATGTGGGTCTGATAGAAGGTATCGTGACGCGTATACGGGACGAATTCGGTAAGCCCATGAAAGTTCTTTCGACGGGCGGTCTGGCGCCGGTGTTTGAAGGGGCCACGGATGTGATAGATGCCAATGTACCGGACATCACCATGCGGGGATTGCGGGAAATTTATCGGCGCAGCCGGGGGGTATAGTAGAATGGGAGTTGTTAGTGTCCGTGGCCGAGTTCGCTGAAGACGAGCTGATCTTCCTGCCCCTGGGGGGGGCGGGCGAGATCGGTATGAATATGAACCTGTACGGCTTTGCCGGGAAATGGTTGCTGGTCGATCTGGGCATTACCTTTGCCGATGGCGAGCAACCGGGCATCGACCTGATTACCCCGGATCCGACTTTTATAGCCGAACGGCGTGATGATCTGGTTGGTCTGATCATCACCCATGCGCACGAGGATCACCTGGGCGCCGTCGCCCATCTGTGGCCGCGCCTGCGCTGCCCTGTCTGGGCCACGCCCTTTGCCGCGGTGCTGTTGCGGAGCAAGCTAGAGGAGGCGGGCCTGACGGCGGAAGTGCCGGTACACCTGATCAGGCCGGACGAAAGGCTGCAGGTCGGCCCGTTCTCTCTCGATTTTATCGCGCTGACCCATTCTACGTTGGAAATGAATGCCCTGGCCATTCGCACGGATGCAGGCTTGGTCCTTCATACCGGGGATTGGAAATTGGATCCCGACCCTCTGGTGGGACCGGTAAGCGATGTAGAGGCCTTGCGCCGGCTGGGCGACGAGGGCGTCATGGCGATGATTGGTGACAGTACCAATGCCTTGGTGGAAGGGAATTCCGGGTCTGAACGGGATGTGCGCGATACCTTGATGGAGATTTGCGCCGAACGCACGGGCCGTATCGCGGTCACCACCTTTGCCTCCAACGTAGCCCGCATAGATACCGTGGCCAAGGTTGCAGCAGCCCATGACCGGAATTTGGTGCTGGTGGGCCGGTCGCTCTGGCGCATCCTGGCGGCGGCCAGGAAATGCGGTTATCTCGCCGATATAGTGCCGCCGCTGACCGATGTTGAAGGCGCTTATCTGCCGCCTGACAAGGTTCTGTTCCTGTGCACGGGCTGTCAGGGCGAATCCAGGGCGGCGCTGTCCCGGATCGCCACCGGCGCCCATCGCCATGTGGTTTTTGAAAAGGGCGATGTGGTGATATTTTCGTCCCGGATCATTCCCGGTAACGAGATGACCATAAGCCGGGTGCAGAACCGTTTGTTGTGGAATGGGGTTGAGGTGATTGGCGAAAAGGAATGTGGCGTCCATGTTTCGGGACATCCTTGCCGGGATGAACTGGCGGAAATGTACCGCCTTGTCCGGCCTAAAATCGCGGTGCCGGTGCATGGTGAATACAAACACATGCTGGCCCATGCCGAACTGGCCCGCTCCCTGCAGGTGCCGGAGGCCATTGTAATCGAAAACGGCCAGGCCCTGCGTCTTCTGCCCGGCGCGGTTGAAGTGGTGGCCGAGGTGCAAAGCGGCCGCTGTTATATCGATGGCGGCGTGGTGGTACCGGCGAACGATGATGGCGTGCGTACCCGGCGAAAATTGATGGTCAATGGCGGCGCAGCCGTCATCTTGGTAACGGATGACGACGGCGTCTTGCTGGCGGATCCGGAGTTGGTCTTTCAGGGAATGGTGAGCGACAACAGGGAACTTAGCTTGGAAGACGAAGGCTGCCGGGTGGTGGAGGCGGCGCTGGACGGCCTACCCAAAGCCGCCCGCCGCAATGATCTGCGTATGACTGAAGCGGCCCGCATCGCTCTGCGCCGGCTGATCCGGGACCGCTTGGGCAAGCGCGCAGTGGTGGAGGCGCGAATTGTTCGGGTTGAATAATGGAAATTCGGTGAATGATCGCGGCATACTAGAAAAATAGGATGAAGTCGATGATTGGACGTTTGAATCACATTGCCATCGCGGTGCCCGATTTAGCGGCTGCCGCCGCGCTCTACCGCGATACATTGGGGGCAAAGGTATCGGAACCTGCCGACTTGCCCGAGCATGGGGTGACGGTGGTGTTCGTCGAGCTAGATAATTCCAAGATCGAATTGTTGTATCCCTTGGGAGGGAGCTCCACCATCGCCAACTATCTCGAACGCTGCCCAGATGGCGGCATGCACCACATTTGTTTTGAAGTTGCTGATATTTTCGCTGCGCGGGATCAACTGCGATCGGAAGGTGCACGCGTGTTGGGCGGTGGCGAACCCCGGACCGGGGCCCATGGCAAGCCGGTGTTATTTCTGCATCCCAAGGATTTCTGCGGAACTTTGATCGAAATTGAACAGGTATAGAGCTATGTGCTCCAGGGTCTTGGAATGAGTCTGGTCAGCGGCCTGATGATCTACCTCATTCGGTGGTGGATGGTATTTTCATGGTGCTGCCGTTTGGTGTGTGTCCGGCGTGTGAAGCAGGTGGGGTGATTGTTGCGGGACAGGCGGCCACTGCCCCGGCAAAGCCTAGAATTACCACGAAAAGGCTGGTCACGACCCTCATCTTGGGCCTGATCATGGGCGCGATCGTGGCCTTGATTGAGGCGGAATTGAT
>Ga0209501_10002055_pt1 | contig 21511 bp, 17 predicted proteins | sample ArcticOcean_MG_C_4_FD_187434 | JGI IMG/M metagenome (GOLD analysis project Ga0209501, IMG submission 187434) | Marine microbial communities from western Arctic Ocean - ArcticOcean_MG_CB4_134 (SPAdes) (version 2) | ecosystem: Environmental > Aquatic > Marine > Oceanic | place: Arctic Ocean...
GTTTCTCTACGTCCTCCCGGGACCTCCGCAGATAGGCCTGCACCGCGATGCCTAGATTCGGCGTCTCGGCCACCGCTCCGCGATACAGCGACAACGTCTCGTCCACCGTCGCCGACCGCTCCATATCTAGCTCCACCGCCACCCCCGCCCAGCGGGCCGCTTCCAGCACGGCGGTGAGGTTCCCCTGCGCGGTCTCGTACCCGAGATCGAGCCCGAGCAGCGTTGGCTTCACCGCCACTCTCGACTGCGCGGCGATCCCGGCCTGCCCTAACCGGCCCAGCAGCGTTTGGTACTCCTCCACCGCTTCCGCCGCCGCCTTCGGTGTTTCCACATCCTCGCCTAGCAGCGAGAACGTGACCTGGAAGCCCGCCTCAATGAGAGGCTGCGCCGTCTCGATTGCCGCCTCCTGCGACGTTCCCGCCACGAACCGCCGCAGCAGCCGACTCCCGAACGGGGCCCGCTCCACTGCCTCGCCGATCGCTTGCTGCCGCGACAGCCAGAGAAAGATCGCTCGCAAGAGTCCTGTCATTGCCGAAAATCTCCACTCACCGAGCTCTTCGCCTCGGCCCATTCCCGTGGCCAACATGCTTCAGGCGCGAAAAAACCGGGCTCAGCCCGGCTTCCAGCTACGACAAACGACTCGGGAGCGAGAGGGGGCGAACTAGCCCTGACGCTGCTTGAAGCGGGGATTCTTCTTGTTGATGATGTAGATCCGCCCCTTGCGACGCACGATCTGATCATCTTTGGAGCGCTTCTTGACCGATGCTTGGACCTTCATGGCACATCCCTCAACTCACTGCGGACCACCGTACCATGCGCCCCAGACGCGCGCAGCAGCCCCCGATGCGTCGAGCCGCGCGTAGCTCGCCGCTCCTCCCCCCGCCCTCCCCCGGAACCGCCTGCTCCGATAACTGAGCCTTCTCCGGTAACATAGCGCCGTGGCCCAACATCCCGTCCTCACCAATGCTCATGATGTCGCCGATCTCTGCCGACACATCCGCGACGCTGGAAGCTTCGCGCTCGACACCGAGTTCGTCACTGAGAACACCTATACCCCCGAGCTCAGCCTGGTCCAGATTGCGACTCCTGACCGCATCGCGGTCATCGATTCCATTGCCGTGCCTGAATTGGACGAACTCTGGGACCTTGTCGCGGATCCAAACCTCCCGGTCATCATGCATGGCGCCGAGCAGGAGGAGCGCTTCTGTTGGGATGCCACCGGCCGCATGCCCGGCGCGCTCTTCGATGTGCAACTCGCCGTCGCCTTCACCGGTCTCCGTTACCCCATGAACTACAGCGCCCTCGTCGGATCGGTGCTGGGCATCCAGATGCATCAGAACCAGACGCGAACCGACTGGACCCGCCGCCCCCTCTCCCCCGCCCAGCTTGAGTACGCTGCCGAGGACGTCGAACACCTGCATGCCGTGCGAGATCGGATTGTCGCGCAGCTTCAGGAGCTCGGCCGCGAGGACTGGCTGCAGGAAGAGCGCGACCGCAAGCTCGACTCCCTCGCTCACGACATCGAAAACCCGCGCTGGTGGCGCGTGTCCGGCGCCCAAGGCCTCAGTCGGCGTTCCCTCGCCGCGCTCCGCGAGGTCTACTTCTGGCGTGAGTCCCTTGCCGAACGACGCGACATGCCGCGCAAGCGTGTCCTCCGCGACGACCTCATCGTTTCTGTCGCCAGCGCCTTGCCCGAGAACGTGGACGCTCTGCGTCGGCTCCGTGGCTACGAGAAGCGCAAGGACCGGGACATTCAGGAGATTCTGGACTGCGTACACGACGCCTTGGAGTTGACCGACGAAGAACTGCCCGCCTCGCGCCGCCCGCATCGAGAGCAGAGCCTCGCCCGCATGCTGGGTTTGCTCATGGAAGCTGTCCTCGATGAAACCTGCGCCGACCAAGAGATCGATACGTCCCTCGTCGGTACGGCCTCCGATCTCCGCGACCTGATTCGCTGGCACTTAGGCGGGCGCTCAGCGAACGAACGGCCCACCCTCATGCAAGGTTGGCGTGCCCTCGTCTGTGGTGACATCCTCGAAGCGGTCCTCGCTGGAGATGTGACTGTCTCCGTCGCGGACCCCACCTCCGACCATCCCCTCCGCATCCAACGCCGGGATGTCGACTGAGCGGAAAAGCCCTTTCGCGGCATCAGGTTTGGACCGTACGCCCCGCGGGGTGTGCAATCCGTTACGCTTCTCCGCAACGCGCCCATCCGGGCGCGAAAATGGTCCCGCTGCGGGGCCCAATCATTGCGCCTCGGGGTGGATGGTCTCTGCCTCAGCGAGTGGGACTCGTCCAGGCGGCGACAGGAGTGCTCCTTGAAGTTTGGCATTTTCTACGAACACCAGTACCCCAAGCCCTGGACCGAAGGCGGCGAACTGCAACTCTTCCAGGATGCCCTGGATCAGGTGGAGCTCGGCGACCAACTCGGCATCGATTACGCCTGGGAGGTGGAGCACCACTTCTTAGAGGAGTACTCACACTCTTCCGCCCCGGAAGTGTTCCTCGCCGCGGCCTCACAGCGCACCAAGAACATGCGCCTGGGGCATGGCATCGTCCTCATGCCGCCTGGCTACAACCAGCCCGCGCGGACGGCGGAGCGCATCGCGACTCTGGATCTCGTCTCCGGCGGTCGCGCGGAATTCGGCACCGGAGAGTCCGCCTCGCGCGCTGAACTCGAAGGCTACGGCGTCAATCCCGCCGATCGACGCGAGATGTGGCGCGAGGTGACCGAACAAGTCGCCAACATGCTGGCCATGGATCCCTATCCCGGTTTCGAGGGGAAGTACTTCTCCATGCCCACGCGGAACGTGGTCCCCAAGCCGGTTCAGAAGCCGCATCCGCCCATCTGGGTCGCGTGCTCCAATCGCGAGACCATTCACCTCGCGGCCCAGCTCGGCATTGGCGCACTCACCTTCGCCTTCGTCGATCCCAGCGAGGCCAAGAAATGGGTCGAGGACTACTATCACACGCTCAAGACGGAGTGTGTCCCCATCGGCCATGCGGTCAACGCCAACATCGCCATGGTCTCCTCCTTCTCGGTCCACCCGGATCACGACGAGGCCGTCGCTCGCGGGCGTGACGGCTTCCGTTTCTTCCAGTTCGCGCTCGGTCACCACTACGCCTTCGGCAAGCACAAGCCGGGCCGCACCGACATCTGGTCCGCCTTTGAATCGGTCAAGGATCATCTGCCGCCTGAAGGCGGCGAGGGTGGTATTGGCACCCCGGACGAGCTACGGGAGCACCTCCGCAAGTTCCAAGAGGCTGGCGTCGACCAGAGCGTCTTCATCCAGCAAGCCGGCAACAACAAGCACGAACACATCATGCAAGGGATGGAACTCTTCGGCCAGGATGTCATGCCCGAGTTCAAGGAGAACGAGGCCGAGCGCGTCAAGCAGAAGGAGGAGGAGCTCGCCCCGTACATCGAAGAAGCCTTCAAGCGCAAAGATCAGCTCGCCGAAATGGCCGACGAAGACATCCCCGTCTACGAGTCCTACGGGCTCAGCATCGCGGAGTCTGAACTCGAGAAGATGACCGATGAGCAACGCACGCGCCGCGAGCGCATGCTCAAGCTCGCCGAAGTCGCCGTGGCGCAAGGCGCGGATACGGGCGGTCGGACGAGCTAACGACCGCGTAAAATCGCGAGAACGAATCGGTCGATTCCCGCCTAGATCTGACGAACTGGGCGGGAATCGCCATCGTATGAGGCAACGAGCCCGTCTCCCTTGCAGGGGCGGGCAAAAAACAAGCCTTGGGTTTGGCTGCAAAGCCGGGCCCGGATGGAGAGACTCATGACCGCTGGCGACAAGAACGAGCAGTACGAACTTCGCGGGATCAATCACCTGGCGCTCGTCTGCAAAGACATGCAGGTGACCGTCGACTTCTACACCCAGATTCTGGGCATGCCCCTCACCAAGACGCTTGACCTGCCCAACGGCATGGGGCAGCACTTCTTCTTCGATTGCGGTAACGGCGACTCGCTCGCCTTCTTCTGGTTCCCCGGAGCGCCCAAAGCTGCACCCGGCATCGCCTCCCCCGATCGCGCCTTCTTCGAACCCGGTGCCGAACTCGCGACCGCGCATGGTTCCATGAACCACGTAGCCTTCGATGTTTCCCCGGAGAAGATCGAGGAGTACCGCGAACGGCTGGTCAATGCCGGTATCGAAGTGACACCTATCTTCAACCACGACAACTCCCCGTCCCAGGTTTCGGCGGAGCTCACGGACGACACCTTCGTCCGTTCCATCTACTTCTACGACCCGGACGGCATCCTCCTGGAGTTCGCGTCCTGGACCACCACCTTCGACGAGTCGGACATTCCCCACAAGGCCGCCACCGAAGCCGACGAACCCCGCTACCTGGCGATGGCGGAAGCGGCGAAGCAGGCCGTTCCCGCTTCCGGCGACTAACGGTTCCTCGTCCCATTCAGACAAAGAGAACCCCGCCAGATGGCGGGGTTCTCTTTGTCTCGAAGAATGATGTCTCTTGGCCCCGGCGAGCAAACGCTACCGGTCGCCCAACGCCTCCGCCACGGACGCGAGCAGTGACTCACTATCGAACGGCTTTTGCAGGAAGCTCCAGTCGCTGTTCCCCAAGCCGTCCAACGTATCCGCCGCGAATCCACTCATGAACACGACGCGGAGCTCTGGTAGTTGCGCTCGCAAGGCCGTGAATGTCTCTTTCCCGGAGAGCCCAGGCATGGAGGAGTCGATCAGCGCCACGTCCGGTGCGGGGCCTGCTCCCGCCAGCAATGCCAACGCGGCCTCGCCGCCATCCGCCTCGAGCACCGTGTACCCCGCCCGGCGCAGGACCGCCCCACAGATCGCGCGGAGTTCGCTGCGATCATCAATGACCAGTGCCGTCAACGGTCGGTCGACTCTCACGGTCTCCGCGCGGTCTGTGTCCATTGCCCGCTTCGACGAAACTCTCCTGTCAGCCTCCCCAACAGCTGGCAGGTAGACGCGCATCGTCGTCCCCAGCCCCGGATCGCTCACCACCCCAATCGCGCCACCGTGTTCATGGACAATGCCGTAGACCATGGCCAAACCCAGGCCGGTCCCGTCCTCTCCCTTTGTCGAGAAGTACGGCTCAAAGATGCGCCTGGCGGTCGCCTCATCCATCCCCGCACCGGTGTCAGCGCACTCCAGCGGGAGGTATCCGCCATCGCGGCTGACCAAATTGTCCGGCAACTCGTCGTCGACGGCGCTCCGAACCGTCACCATCAACTGGCCCGAATGGGACCCGTCCTTGGACATGGCGTCCACCGCGTTCACAGCCAGATTCATCAGCACTTGCTGAATCTGCGACGCGCTGCCCAGCACCACCGCATCGTCGGGCACGTCCTGGACCAGTCGCACGTTCGGATCGATCGCTCGTCGCAGCAGATCGAACAACTCATCGACCTGTTCTCGCAGCGAGACCGGCTCGCGGACCACGTCGCTTGAACGCCCGATCGCCAAGAGCTGTCGCGATAGCTGCGCCGCGCTGTGCGCCGCCGTCGCCGCCGAATCCACCAACGGCTTCGTGGTAGGGTCCGCTGTCGACGCGGCTTCGCTCAAGCTGGCCTGGATCACCGTCAGGAGATTGTTGAAGTCGTGCGAGATTCCCGCCGCCAGGTTTCCCACGGAGTCCATCTGCTGCGCCTGGCGCACGCGAGCCTCCATCGCCCGCTCCTCCGTCACGTCTTCCACCTCGCCCAGAAGACTGCGCGTCTCCGACAGCCAATGCAGCGTCACCTCCACCAATCGCGTCTGGTCCCGTTGCCGCAAGGGTAGCTCGACCTCCGCGCTCGTCGCTTCTTGTGCCACCTGTAGCGCCGTCTCCAGCATCTCCACGTCCTCATCCGCCGCGAGGTCGCTCAGCCTCGTGCCCACCAGCTGTGGCGAATCCAGGATCGAAGCCAGTTGCTGGTTGTGGAATTGGATTCGACCGGTCTGGTCCGAGAGGAAGATCCCCCGCGACGGTGAATCCGCGATCGTTCGGTAGCGTTCCTCCGACGCCCGCAGCGCATCTTCAGTCTTCTTGCGTTCGCTGATGTCGGTCACCATGAGCAACGTCCCTGCCGCGTCTTCCGCCGGCCCGCCGAACCGCGTGGCCGAGACGATGCACCAGACATCACTCCCGTCGGCGCGCAAGAACCGCAAGTCCTTGGGCCCCGCGGTCTTCTCCCGCAGCAGCCCGGCCAGAGTGGTCGATTCCGCCGGATGCACCAAGGTCGAAGCCGCTCTCCCAAGCAGCCCGTCGGGTTCGTATCCCAGAATGGCCGTCATCTGGCGGTTTGCGAGCGTGCCGTTCCCGTCCCCATCCAGGACCCACATCCCCTCCGCTGCCGTCTCCACAATGCGGCGATAGCGTTCCTCGCTCGCCCGAATCGACTCTTGTGCCTCCAGCCAAGCCGTCATGTCGCGCCCGATCGCTTGGTAGGTCCCATCCCCGAGTTCCACTGGGTTGAGTTCCAACCAAACGCGGTCTCCGCTCGCTCGCAGCACCTGCGTCTGGAACGACGCGCCGCCCGACTGGAGGCCGGTGCGCAGCAATTGGCCCGCTCGATTCACTTCCTCCGGGGGCACAAAATCTGTGAAGGGGCGCCCCACAATCGCTCCGCGTTCGCGCTGCAGCAAATGGGCCGCGCTCTCGTTCACGTAGAGGCAGAGCCCGTCCGTATCGAACATCCAGATGCTGTCCGCTGCCCGATCCAGTGATCGCCGGTAGCGTTCCTCGGAGACACGTAGCGCCTCTTCCATCCGCGCCCGTGGCGTGATGTCCAACGCATGCGTCTGGATCGTGACCCTGCCGCCCGCGTCCGAGGATTCCCCCACGGCTTCCGGCCCGCCATCGCAAGCCCAGCGACGAACGTCGCCGTCTCGCGCGACGAAGCGCAACGTCTGCCGGGCCTCCCCCTGGACGGCACGCACCAGGTAGGCGTGGGTCGCCTCCCGATCCTCCGGCGAGGCCAGCTCCTCCAGCGACCGCCCCACCAATTCCGTCGCGTCGTACCCCAACGACCGCGCCACCGCCGGATTCACTTCGAGCAACACTCCGCCAGCATCGTGTCGCAGAATGAGCCCAGCGCTTCGATCCACCACCTGCCGATACTGGCTTTCCGCGCGTTCCAACTCAGCCGCCGCCGAGCGGGTCGGTGTCGAATCCCAACCGACTGAGCCTTCCACGGACACGCTGTGCGCTAAGACCAAGTGCGTGCCGTCGTGTTGACTCAGAAGCTGTAGCTCTACCGTCGCCCCCTCGCTGGCCTCGTCGCTGGCCCCCTCAGTCGCCGTCGCTTGCAGCAATACGAGACACCGCACCGTGCCCGCGCGACTCACGCGGCCCAACGCCTGATCCCAGATCGCCTGATGCGAGTCCGCGACGAATTCCCGCAGCGATCGCCCCGTGATCCGATCGGACCTCAGGCTCAGCAACTCCGTGAATGCCGCGTTCGCGTACGTAATCACCCCAGCTGCGTCCACGCAGCCAACCGGATCCGCAGCTGATTCCAGGGTCCCGGACGCGACGAAATCGAAACTAGAGCCGATCCCGCTCTGGGAGGCCGTTGATTCGCCGGCGGGCCGCGCAACGACCAAGAAGAGTGCGTCCTCAACGCGGCTGACCTCGGTCTGGAGCACCGCTCCGCCATCGTCAATCAGGCAGCTCGCGTGCCCAATCCGCGCAGCCTCTGACAGGCACCTATCGAGCTCACTGCCAGGGCGTAGCGAAATCTTCAGCGACTCCCAGGGCGCGTTCGTATGCAACGCCTGGCGATCGGCGTCCACCACGCAAGCGGCCATGGGCAGCGCATCCAACACCGCCCAGGCCGACCTCCCCTGAAGCTCAGATCGATTTCGAACCAATGTGATAGCCAACCCCGGGCAAGTCCAATTACCCGGGCCCACTATCTCCGATTTGAAGTGTCATTGAAAGGCATGGTGATGAGCTAGAGATGTCGCGAACGGCCGTATCGACCCAGAGATTGAACCTCTCTCTAGGCGCGGAGACGCAGAAGCAGGGGAGAACATCGCACTATTTCCGAAGCGCGCAGACATCTACCCGGAGTTCAGGCGGGGAAGCGGACTCGAAGCCTTACAGCGTCGGCGGAATCGGCTTGTACGCGCCCTCGGGCGGGGAGATCCCCGCCAGCTCCTTCACGTACTGCTTCGCGTGATCGAAGTCGTAGCCGCGCATCGTCATCATCTTCTGCGCCGCCAGCGACCCCTCCGCGTGCAGCGCGAGGACGGCCTTGTGTCCGCCCTTGGCATCCGCTCCCAGATCGCGGATGAGATTCCAGAGTCGCATCCGGTCTTCCGCATCGTCCGCATTGCCAGAGCTTAGGTACTTCTTGAACGCCCCGTGCAGATCCTCGTTGCGGAAATCCGCCTCTGACGGTGCCGTAATCACGATCGCGCCAGAGATGTCCAGCAGGTTCTTTACCAGTTCGTGGTACTTGCTCGCGAAGGTGTACTTGCCCACGTTGGTGATCGACTCATTTGGGATTGCCACGCCGTCCCTGGTCTCGCACGAAACCGCCGCCGCCTGAATGAACGCATCGATCGCGCTCGCCGTCATCGCGAACTCGAACAGCTTGTCCTGGATATGCGGCACCTTCTCAATGCCCAGGTACTCCGCCGACAACGCCGCGGCCCCGGCCAGCATCTCTAGCGTCGGCTTCTTGTAACACATCGCGCTGTAGCGCTGCCAAAGCCCTAGCGCGTATGCGATCGGGCCTGCCACCTCGTTCTCGCCGTTTTGGAATACGCGGTCCCACGGCACCAGCACATCGTCGAACCAGACGAAGCATTCGCCGCCCACGCCGCCCGGCGCTAACGGATGGTCGAACTCTGACTCATGCATGTAGTCCATGCGCTCGATGATCCGCACGCCCGGCGTCTTTGGCTCCACCATGCACGCGATCGAGTATTCCGGCTCCGTGTCGCGCATCCGCTTCGTCGGTAGCACGATCAGCTCGTCCGAAAACGTCGCGCCAGAGATGTGCGCCTTCATCCCCCGAATGATGATCCCGTCCGCGTTCTCGTCAACCTTGCGCACGTAGAGGTCCGGATCACCCTGCTCCGACGGATGCTTCGACCGATCGCCCTTGGTGTCCGACATCACGATCGACATCGTCAGGTTTCCGTCGCGCGCCCGCTTGAACGCGTTTTCGATGTTTTCCCGGTACATCGGGTTGTACTTCTCCAACTCCGGCGCTACCCACCGCAGCGACAGAATCGAGTCCGAGCCAAACGACGGCCCCCCATAGCGCATCCCGAAGTCGATCGCTCGCGCCCGTGCGAGCAGATCGTCGGAGTTCGTCGGCGGCACCATGAACCGGTCGACTTCCTCGCCGGTTTCCGGATCCTCCGTCACGAAGATCTCTTTGCGCGAGTCCGTGAACGCCGTAAACGCCGAGGCGTGACTCATCGCCCGATCGCGCGTGCGTGGATGCGTCGTTACGTCGTCGATCAGCTCTCCGCCGCTGTAGATCTGCCGGCCATCCCGCAGCGCCTCCAACGCCTCTTCCGGTGTCCGAAACGCCATGATCCACTCCTTCTCTGCTCAGCCTCGATGATGGTCGAGGCCCACGATAGATGACCGGTCGTCTACATGCCCCTGCTACGGGCGGGCTTCACGGACCGACATCGCCTCATCGCCTATCCCGCTCACATCGCAAACAGTGCGAGCACGGCTCGGCCGTATCCGACTCCGATTCGCTCAACGTCCGCCCTACGCAGACGCACGTTACGTGCCGATGCCGGCGGCTTCCTTGGCGGCGTCCATGGCATCGGTCAGATCGTAGTTGCGATAGGTCACGATCTTTTGTGCCGCCAGGCCGCCCCCGGCCTGGATCGTCGTCACTAACTCCCAGCCGCCGTAAGCATCCGCCGTCAGATCGCGGACCAGATTGATCAACTTCATCCGATCCTCCACATCCACATCGGACTTCGTGTGGAGGTACTTCCGCAGATAGCCCTCCGTCTCCTCGTTCCGCAAATCGGCCTCGCTGGGCAACGTCACCACGATCCCGCCGGAGATGTCGTGGATGTTCCGCATCATCCCGTGCCAGCCCGACGCCCCGTAGTACTTCCCTACGTTCACCTCCAGCGCGTTGGGGTAGACCATCCCGTCCTCGGTCGTCTCGTAATTGCGCAGCGCATTGTCCAACGACATCCGCAGCAACTCCGCGTAGAAGATCAGCTCCGTGATCTTCTCCTGGATGTGCCCGGCCTTGTTGATGCCGTGGTACTCGGCCAGCAATTGCGCGATGCCCACCAGCAGCTTGCTCCGCTCCACCATTGCCACCAGACCGCCGATCCGCTCCCACAGCCCCAACGCATGCGCGAAGACCCCCGCCAACTGATGCTCCCCCGCCAAGAACACGCGATCCCATGGCACCAGCACGTCGTCGAAGACGATGAACCCCTCCGGCATGTTGTGCCGCCCCGACAACGGGTAGTCGAACGTACTCAAGTCGGGCTCCGCGTAGGTCTGGTTGATCACCTTCACGCCCGGCGTGTTGGCGGGAATCGAGAAGCTCACCGAGAACTCCTCTTCCCCCGGCCCCATCGCCTTCGTTGGCATCACCACGATCTCGTGCGCCAAGCAGGCCGCCGTGATGTGCAACTTTGCGCCGCGAACGATGATCCCCTCGTCCGTCCGATCGACGATCCGCGTATACAGATCGAGATCGTCCTGATCGACCGGCCGCCGACTCCGGTCCCCCTTCGCGTCCGTGATCGCTTCCACCGCTCGAAGATCGTTGTCGCGCGCGTACTTGTAAATGGTCTCCACATTCGACGCGTACTCAGGCTTCACCTGACCTAACTGCTCACGCGCGTTCATCAGGGCCATGTAGACCGCCGTCGTGCCGCCCAGAATGCTCGTGTGATGCATCATCTCCACGCGTTTGTGCAGATCCTCTTCCGAACGCGGGATCTGAAACACCCGGTGCGCGTCAGTTCCATCCTCGGTCTGATAGGTCCGCACGTCACGCATGCCGGGGCTCTCGTAGTCGTAATCCTGGCTGGCGGTCTCTACGGGGACTTTCATCTCCGGATGCGACGTCACATCCTCGATCCGCTCCCCATACATGTAGTTCACGCGGCCGTCCCGCAACGACTCACGATATTGTTCAGGTGTCATCAAGGCCATGGTCTGTATCCCCCAACATCACATGAGGAAGCGGCAAGCGCTTCAGTTCGGCTAGGTGTCGAGGCGCAATGCTACGCGCCAACCCCAGCGTCCGGCAAACGTCGTGCTTCGATCCCCCGGCTCATCCGCCGCGGCACTCTCCCTCAGCCACGTCAGCCAACGACTGTTGCCATGACGATCGCTTGCGGAGCCACCATCGATCAGCCGGTTCGCACTCAGGTTCGCGCAAAGAACGCCCAAAGGAAACGCACCTTAAGTGCCGCAGCTCAGGCACTCCGCGGACCTCGTTTGCGTCGCGAACATCGAGCAGCCGTCTTGGCTTCCGATTGACTAGCCATACGCCCAAAGCAAACGTGGCTTAGCCGCCGGTGAAGTGGGCCTCGCGCTTCTCGACGAACGCCGCCGTCGCCTCACGGTGGTCGTCCTGTCGCATCGACAACCACTCCCAGGCCAGCCCTACATCCATCACCTCTTCTGCCTGCTTCTTCAGGATCTTGTTCAGCGTCTGCTTCGTCGCCCGCAGGGCGTAGGGGGCCATCCCCGCCAGCTCGCGCGCCTTCGTCAGACAGAACGCGTCCAGCTCTTCCGAGTCCACCAGATGATTTACGATCCCCAGCCGCGCCAGATCGTCGCCCTGGATCAGCTCGCCCGTCATCAACAGCTCTTTTGCCTTGTTGATCCCCACCAGCCAAGGCCAGATCACTGCCCCGCCATCGCCCGCCACCAAGCCCACGTTGACGTGACGATCGCCAATCCGCGCCTTCTCCGACGCCACTACCACGTCGCAGAGCAGCGCCACCGTCGCCCCTAACCCCACGGCCGCGCCGTTGATCTTCCCCACCAGCGGCTTCTCCAGATCCAAGATCGAATACACGATCTCCTGCGCCTCGCCCCGCACCTCCGCGACGCGGTGCTCCAGGTTTGACCCACTCTCGCTCGACGCCATCCCGCCAATATCGCCCCCCGCGCAGAACGCCCGGCCCGCGCCAGTCAAGATCACTGCCCACGCCTCGTTGTCGCGGTTCACCTCGCGGAAAATCGTCGACAGCTCCGTGTGCAGCCGACCGTTGACCGCGTTCATTCGGTCGGGCCGGTTCAGCGTCAGGGTCAGGATGTTCCCATCGCGCTCCGCCAGAATGTGTTCGTAGCCGCTGTAGTCAACCATCGTGTCCTGCCTTCACTGCTCTTCCAGATCGATCAGCGCGCGCATGCTACTCGTTCCCGTCAACCTTGGCCTCGGGTCTCAACAGCCGCCGAGACGCAATGCTTACATCCGGAACACCCCAAAGTTCGACTCCTCGATCGGCGCATTCATCGCCGCCCGCAAGCCGTGTCCCAACACATCTCGCGTCCGCGCCGGATCGATGATCCCGTCGTCCCACAGCCGCGCAGTCGAGTAATAGGCGCTGCCCTCTTCCTCGTACTTGGCCAGCGTCGGCGCCATGAACGCCTCCTTCTCCTCCTCCGACATCGACTCCCCCCGCGATTCCATATTGTTCAGCCGCACTGTCAGCAACACGTTCGCCGCCTGCTCGCCCCCCATCACCGAGATCCGCGCATTGGGCCACGCCCACAAGAACCGCGGCGAATAGGCTCGACCGCACATCGCATAGTTGCCCGCCCCGAATGACCCACCGATCACGACCGTGAATTTTGGTACCGCCGCGGTCGCCACCGCCGTCACCATCTTTGCCCCGTGTTTCGCGATCCCCTCGTGCTCGTACTTTTCGCCCACCATGAACCCCGTGATGTTCTGCAGGAACACCAGCGGAATCTTCCGCTTCGCACACAGCTCAATGAAGTGCGCCCCCTTCTGCGCGGACTCCGAAAATAAGATCCCGTTGTTCGCCACGATCCCCACCGGGTATCCCTCGATGCGCGCGAATCCGCAGATCAACGACGCTCCGTACCGTTGCTTGAACTCGTGGAACCGACTCCCATCGACGATCCGGGCGATCACCTCTTTCACGTCGTACTGCCGTCGTGCCGACGCTGGGATCACCCCATACAGCTCACTCGGGTCGTAGGCCGGCGCCTCCGGATCCGACAGCTCCCACGGCAACGGCGCCGGCTCGGCGCCCAGGTTCGCCACCGCCGACCGCACCATCGCCAGTGCCTCCGCATCGTCCTCCGCAAAGTGGTCGGCGACCCCTGATTCCTCCGTGTGCACCCGCGCTCCTCCCAACTCCTCGGCCGAGATATCCTCGCCCGTCGCCGCCTTCACCAGTGGCGGCCCGCCCAAGAAGATCGTCCCCGTCCCCTTCACGATGATCGACTCGTCGCTCATCGCCGGCACATACGCTCCGCCAGCGGTGCACGAGCCCATCACCGCCGCGATCTGCGCAATCCCTTTCGCCGACATCCGCGCCTGATTGAAGAAGATCCGCCCGAAGTGCTCCCGGTCCGGGAACACATCCGCCTGGGCTGGCAGAAACGCCCCGCCTGAGTCCACCAGATACACGCAGGGCAGCCGGTTTTGCTCCGCCACCTCCTGAGCTCGCAGATGCTTCTTCACGGTGATTGGGTAGTACGTCCCGCCCTTCACCGTCGCGTCGTTTGCCACGATCATCACATCCCGACCCGCGACTCGCCCCACCCCCGTCACGATCCCCGCCGACGGCGCATCGCCGTCGTACAGTTCCCACGCCGCCAAGTCGCTCAGTTCCAGGAACGGTGTGCCCTCATCGATCAGCGCCGCGATCCGCTCCCGCGCTGGCAGCTTCCCCCGCGACCGATGCCGCTCCATCGACTTCTCGCCGCCTCCCTCCCGGATCTGCGACTGCCTTGCTTCCAGCTCCTCCACCAATCCCCGCATTTGCTCCGCGTTTGTCGCGAACTTCGAACTCTCTGGGTCTATGCGCGTGCGCAGTACCGGAACATCATCGTGCGCCATCGGGAGAACCTTTCGCGACTATCGGCGATTTCAGCCAGCCATCTACACTGGACCGTGACGGTGGCTCGCCCACCCGAACGGGACCAGAGTACCGACGCCAGAGTATCGACGGAGGATAACCGGGATGGCAGCGACACCCGACACCGACATGAATGGCAAGACGGTCCTCGTCACGGGGGCCAATCAGGGTATTGGTTACGAGACCGCGCTGGCGCTCGCGGGCATGGGCGCGACCGTCGGCCTCGTCTGCCGCAACAAAGAGCGTGGGGAAGCGGCGCAGGCCCAGATCAAATCACGCGCCGGCAACCAAGACGTCGACCTCTTCCACTACGACCTCGCCTCCCAAGCCGAGACCGCCCGCCTTGTCGACGATGTCAAAGACCGCTACGACCGCCTCGATGTCCTCGTCAACAATGCCGGTGTGATTCTGATGAGCCGTGATGTGTCGCCCGATGGCTACGAACTCACCTTCGCCATCAACCACCTCGCCCCCTTCCAGCTCACCATCGGCCTCATCGACCTGCTGAAGGCCAGCAGCCCCTCCCGGGTCGTCACCGTCTCCTCCGTCGCTCATACGCGTGGGGATATCCATTTCGATGATCTTCAGCTCGAGAAGAAGTACGGGACGGGGCGCTCGTACGGCCAATCCAAGCTGGCCAACATCCTCTTCGCCCGCGAGTTGGCCAAGCGCACCGCGGACACCGGAATCACCTCCACTTCCATGCACCCCGGCGGGGTCGCCACCAACTTCGCCAAGGACAACAACGGTTGGAAGGGCAGACTCTACAAGCGCATCAGCCCCGTTGCCCGGCTCGTCATGCGCTCGCCGGCTAAGGGAGCCGAGACCGTCATCTGGCTCGCCTCCTCATCCGATGCCACGGCTGCCAACGGTGCCTACTTCCAGGACAAGAAGGTCAAGGGCGCGTCCAAGATCGCCCAAGACGACGCCATCGCCGCCCGCCTCTGGCAAGTCAGCGCCGAACTCACCGGCGTCGATCTCCCCGCCTAGCCACCAGAGATCAGGCAACCCCAACCGATCTGTCCTAGCCGTTCTCGTTGCTTCGCCCTCTAGCGTCGGTCGGGCAAGGGGTCCCGGGGGCTGCCAGCCCACGGTCGAGATAAGGAAGGTCCAGCTACCAGAGAGCCCGATATCCGAACCAACCACTCCCAACCCCTCATCTCGCCACCAGCTCTCAGCGTCGGTCGGGCAAGGGGTCCCGGGGACGGCAAGTCCCCGCTCGAAATAAACGAGCCCGCGCTAGTCCCGCAGCTCGAACTTTGGCATCTTCGACCACTGTTCCGTCGGCGGATTCTCCTGACGACCCGACGCCTGCGACCGGTGCCGCTTCGCCAATTTCTCCCCCTCCCGCACCAGCTTCCGCTCCTCCCGCATCTTTTCCGCCGCCCGCTTCAACCGCTCCTCGTTCTTCGGCCGACGCTTCCCCGGCGTCATCCGCACCCGACCCTCCTGCTTCAACTGTGCCAAGTGCGTCCGCACATTCCCATCCGCCGCCCGCCGCAACCGACGATCGATGTCGGTGTACATCTCGTCCATGATCTCCCACGACGTCACGGGCTCCCCCCGTTGCAGAATCTCGACGATCTGCTCCTCCCGCTGATTCCGGTGGTCGATGTAGAACTGCAACCGCTCCCGCGCGTCGTGTACCAGCGGCCCGTGCCCCGGGCACAGCACCTTCAGATTCGGCAGCTCCACCAGCCGCTGCAGCGACGCCCGATACGACGCCAAATCGCCAATCACCGTCGTCCCCACTCCCAGCAGCGTGTCGCCCGTGAACAGCACCCCCTCGTCCTCCAGGTAGTAGCAAATCGAGTCGACTGAGTGCCCCGGCGACTCAATCACCTGCAACCGCACCGCTTTGTCCAGAGTGATCGTCTGCCCATCCGTCAGCGTCTCCACCCCCGCCTCCGGCAACCGACCCTTGAGCAGCTTCACGCCGTTCTCCGGCACAGCGACGTTCGCCTTCATCACCTCGTGCAGCTCCTTGAGATTGCCGCTGTGATCCCAGTGATGATGCGTGATTCCGGCGATCGCGATCTCGCTCTTCTCGATCGCCGCCAGATAGCCCCGCAGCATCCACTTGAATTTGTCGATCGCCTCCCCCGAGTCGATCGACATCACCTCGCCCTGTCCCACGATGTAGATGTTGGTCTGCTGCGGCCGCATCGGCTCCTCTTCCGGCACCGGCACGATTCGCACATTCGGGGTCACCTGCATCGCGGCCTCCTTGGTTCCATCACGAGTTCAGATCGTGGGCCGACGAAGGGGCGCATCGCTGTTCGGTCCTGCGTCGCTCACTCTGGCCCGCAGCATACCGGCGATGCAACGACGGCTCCCGCACGACCCAACCCGCTCCAGAGCTGCCAGCCTCTTCCAACCTTGACCGACGGGTATCATGCCCCGCATGACCACTCCTGACCCTTCCGCTCCTCGCACGCCGGCGGATAGGACGCCCGGAGCCCTCGACGGCATCCGCGTCCTCAACGCCGGACAGATCCTCGCCGCTCCCTTCTGCGGCACTCTCCTCGCTGAGTTCGGCGCCGAAGTCATCAAACTCGAACGACCCGGCGGCGAACCCAACCACGGCACCGTCTCCTTCGACCAAGACAATCGCGGCCAGAAGGGCATCACCCTCGACCTCGCCACTCCCAACGGCAAGACTCTCTTTCGCCGCCTCTGCGCCGCCTCTGATGTCCTCATCGAAAACTACCGCCCGGGCACCTTGGAGAAACTTGACCTCGCCCCGGACTCACTCCGCGCAGAGGACAATCCTGGATTGGTCGTGGTCCGCGTCAGCGGTTACGGCCAGACCGGCCCCTACAAGGACCGCGCTGGCTTCGACCGTGTCGCCCTCGGCTTCGGCGGCATCACCTACGTCACCGGTACCGCCGACCGCCAGCCCGTCCGCCCCGGCTACATGATCGCCGACTACGGCGCCGGGCTCTTCGCCGCCTTTGGCGTCCTCGCAGCCCTCAAGGCTCGCGAGCAACCCGGCCCCGGTTTTGGCAAGGGGCAAGACGTCGACGTCGCCCTCTACGAGGCCGTCTGGCGGTTCTCCGGCACCCACGCCAGTAACTACGGACTCCAGGGCGAGAACCGCGAGCGCTCCGGCAACTACTATCCCGGCGTCGTCCCCGCCGAGCAGTTCGAAACCAGCGACGGCCACTACCTCATCATCAACGCCACGACAGCGCGCGTCTTCGAACGCCTCGCCGACGCCATCGGCCAGCCCGAACTCCTCACCGACGACCGCTTTACTCCCCGCCGCACCCTCCTGGAGAACCACGCCGAAATCCACGCCATTGTCGGCGACTGGATCGCCCAGCACACCTTGGTCGACTGCCAGCGCATCCTTGACGAGCATGGCGTCCCCGCCAGCAAGGTCTACGCCACCAGCGACATCGTCGAGGACGAACACTACGCCGCCCGCGATCAGGTCCTCAGCGTCGAGAGCCCCCACCACGGCGCGCTCCTCCAGCCTGGCGTGGTCCCCCGGCTCACCGGCACCCCTGGTCGCATCCCCCACCCCGCGCCCACCCTCGGCCAGCACAACGACGAAATCTACGCTCGCCTCCTCAACCTCACCCAGCCAGAAATCGACGCCTACAAAGAGTCCGGCGTCATCTGATCGCTACCCCAGCTGCGCCACTCGATTCTTGATCAACGGCATCACCAACCGGCCGAACCGCTCCGCCTCTTCGTCATGTGGCCAGCCCGACAAACAGAACGACGAGATCCCAATCTCCGCGTACTCTTCGATCTGCCCCGCCACCTGCTCCGGATTTCCCACGATCACCACCCCCGCCCCATGCCGGACCGGCGTCAGCCCGGCCCAGAGGTGCGGCGCAATCCGGTACCCATCCGACTCCGACGCCGACGCTAGCTCCCGCATCCGGCCGTCCGCCTTCGACTGCGCCCCCATCCCCTCCGCCCGACGGTCCTTCATCCCGCCCGTCACCCGCGACGTAATGTTCTCCGCCGCCTCCCACGCCTCCGACTCCGTCTCCCGCACGCAGACCAACGCCCGCAGTCCATGGCGAATCACATCGCCGCGCCCCACCTTCTCCGCTTCCGCCTGCACGCTGGCCACGTCCACCGCGATACGCTCCGGCAGGTCCGCCCAGTACAGATAGACGTCGGCATGCTCGGCTCCCACCCGCTTTGCCGCAGCTGAGATGCCCCCCAGGTAGAACGGCGGCTGCGCCAGCGGCTTCGGTTTCACCACGGCCTTCTCCAGCTTGAAGTGCGCCCCCTCCCACGTCACCGGCTCTTCCGACTCCCACAGCCGCTTCATCAACGACACACTCTCCGCCATCACCTCGTAGCGCTCGTCGTGTTCGTAGTAGAGACCATCGGCCGCCATCTCCGCCTCGCCGCCCCCCGCGATCAGATTGATCAGCACCCGGCCTCCGGTCAGCTGATCGAACGTCGCGATCATCTTCGCCATCAGCGTCGGCGCCACCAACCCCGGCCGCGCCGCCACCAGCATCTTCAACTTCGACGTCTGCATCGCGACCGCCATCGACGTCAGCCATCCCTCCCAGCACTCCGTCGCCACCGGCACCAACGCATACTCGAACCCCGCCTCCTCGGCAGCCCGCGCCACCCGCCCGAACAGCTCCATCCCTGGAGCCGACCACGTCTCCGCGTCGCCCAGCGCCGCCGAATCCCCATACGTCGGAATGAACCAGCCGAACTGTAGTGGTTCCTCGTGTCTGTCCATCTCCACCACCTCCATTCAATGGCACATGGTAGGTCGGCTGGGAACGAGCCGCATCGATCGGCGCCTCAGATCATGCCAACCTCGCCAGCGCCGCTGATCTGCCCGTTGCCCCATGTCCCTGATCGACCCCCTTGTTCGATGACCAATGCGCAGCACTCATGCGATCAACGCCCCAAGCGCGCGCCCAAGACCTACCCTGCCAGCATCGGCTGTCCTCACCCTCCCGCTCATCACCACGTTAGGAAGCCCCATGCCCGACCCCTCCGTCGTCCCCTACCTCCTCTACGAAGACGCCACCGCCGCCCTCGACTGGCTCACCCGCGTCTTCGGCCTCGAGGAGACACTCCGCCTGACCGACGCCGAAGGCGCCGTCAACCATGCCGAACTCGCCGTCGGCTCGGGATCGAATCAAGGCCAGATCTTGTTGGGGGCCCCCGGCGGCGACTATCAGAGCCCCGGCCATACCGGCCACGTGCACAGCCACATCTCCGTCTATGTCGATGATGTCGACGCCCACTACGCCCACGCCCGCGACGCCGGCGCGAACATCACCGAAGAGCCCGCTGACCAGTTCTACGGCGACCGCCGCTACGGCGTCACCGATCTCGAAGGCCACCTCTGGTGGTTCGCCACCCACCTCCGCGAGGTCTCCACGGAGGACATGCAGGCCGTCACCTCGGAGCAATAGCCCGGCCCTCGGCTCACCGCTGCAACGTCAGGTCTCTCGTGTCGCCACAGCGCGGCGCCCTTTCGCCGTGAGCCCGTACACCCGCCTCGGACGGTCTGCTCCGCTGGGCATGGGTTCTCCCAACGAGACTGGACGAGATCCGTCTCTTCGAGGCGGATCAGCGCGTAGTACACCGTCCGCGATGGCGCTTCCAGCTCATCAGCGACGGCCATCCCGTGAGCAGCTCGTTGAGCTGCTCACGGGATTCGCTGCTCAATCGGTAACAGGGTCCCCGGCTGACGGCGTGGCATCGGTCAGCGTCTCTCGACGGCTCGCCGCCCCTTCGGCGTGAGCCTGTAGACCCGCCTCGGTCGGTCCCCCTTTGCCTTGGGCGTCTCCCAGCGCGAACGCACTAAACCCATCTCTTGGAGGCGCCCAAGTGCCTTGTAGACGGTGCTGACGATCTCTTCGTTGTAGGTTGCCAATTCGAGCCCGTAGTTGGGCCCCGAAAGCAGCGATTCGAGAAGGACAATTTCTCTAGGGAGGAGTTTCCCCGGTTTCCGCTTCGGCATGGGCCGAGGATATCTAGACGTATTGTCGCATATCGGATTGACATCCCGAACGCTTCTCACCAACCTGAGGTGATTCGACAGCCTATCCATCTGAATCTTGGCGGCTTCCCCGTGCACCGTTTCAGAGCCGGGCGATTGTCCCTGCGGCAGGGAGTGACCCGTGATCTATCTCTTCGAAGCCGACCAGCTCCCGCGCGAGGAAGCGATCATGCGCGCCACCATCATCCAAGTCGCTTTCGATGCCTTCGACGCACCCGTCGTCGCCCAAATGGAAGAGACGTTGAGCGGGGATTTCCTCGTCACGATCACCGTGGACGGGCAGCAACCACGCTTAGAGCAGAGTGGCCCGCCCCCCACCTGTCCTGACTGCGGGCAGTCATTCCAGACCTGGAGCGCCCACCACGAGCACACCTTCGACCACGCCCGCCAGAGTCGCCCCTACACCGACCACCAAACCGATCTGGTCTTCCTGCTCCTCATCGGCCTCGATCAGCACCGCGAGACCCGCGGTCGGCATACCGTTCGCCAAGCCGTCGCAGCAGGCGCCGCCCAGGCCTACCTCGCGGCTTACGGCGAGCCCAAGTAAACCGCGCCCTCCCCGAGGATGCGGGTACCAGGGCCAAGGCCCTAACCTAGACACGTGACGGCCCACGCCGAAGTGGCGGAATTGGTAGACGCGACGGTCTCAAAAACCGTTGGAAGGAAACTTCCGTGCCGGTTCGAGTCCGGCCTTCGGTACCAACGAAAAGCCCCGCTCAAAAGCGGGGCGAAGCGGGGGGCCTGGGGCGTCACGGGACATGGCGGTGGCGCATCGCGGGCCACCAGGGCGGAATCACCAACCAGCCCAATTGCCATCAGTGCCGAGTAGTGTAATGGTAGCACTAGAGACTTTGAATCTCTCAGTTCAGGTTCGAGCCCTGGCTCGGCAGCCAGTCTTCCGACACGGGTTCGTGTGCCCTGAGGTTCGAAGCGACCAAGTCCCGGACATTCCTCGATAGCTCAATCGGTAGAGCGTGCGGCTGTTAACCGCAAGGTTGTAGGTTCGAGTCCTACTCGGGGAGCCAGTCTCCACCACCATCGATCGGGTCGATTCTCCCGCTCGATTTTGAACTGCGGAGCGGCGATGTCCCGCGGCTCGAAGACGTGCCGCCCTTCCACCGTCAACGCCCGTCGGCCCCCATCGTCCGTCTCGACGAGATCAGCGTGGCCGACTTCGAGCGCCATGAACCGCGCCCGTCACGTCGACGATCTGCTGCTCGACATCAGGCAGGTATTCGTCCAAGACGCCACCGCGTGTCGGCGCACAGATGACTCCACCGGGCGCTTCGCGAGAACATGGGTGCGGGCTCACGCGGGCCAGCGCATGAGGCCTTCCTGACTGCAGGTGGCGACCAGCACGCCGGCGGCGGTGTAGAAACGAGCCGTGACGAGGCCGCGGGCGCCGCTGGTCGCGACGACGGTCTGGTCGAAGAGCAGCCACTCGTCGGCGCGGACGGCG
>Ga0209501_10002063_pt1 | contig 21486 bp, 9 predicted proteins | sample ArcticOcean_MG_C_4_FD_187434 | JGI IMG/M metagenome (GOLD analysis project Ga0209501, IMG submission 187434) | Marine microbial communities from western Arctic Ocean - ArcticOcean_MG_CB4_134 (SPAdes) (version 2) | ecosystem: Environmental > Aquatic > Marine > Oceanic | place: Arctic Ocean...
TTGTCATCGTTGCGTTACCAGACATAGTTACCCATGCACTAGTTCCTGCTGACGCACCACCTACAAGCAATTTTGTAGTAGTTGCTGTACTTGCAGTAATACCTACCTTTTCTTGTAGTTCTTTAATTGCAGCGTTTTGGTTGTTTTGATGAGCAGCCGAAACGGTGTCTACGTTGTCAGCAAGGTTCTCATTTAAGTTAGTATTAGTATCTAACGCAGCGGGATATGCTGTTGTTCCTGCCATTCCTTCTCCTCTAGGCTAATCGCCTTCTTCTTATTCTTCTATAGATGTTCTGGATTTCTACAGCTGAGTATTTAAACTTAGCATACAGATTACCAGAACCACCGTATTGTTCTTCACTACCGACGTTACCAGCAGCAATTCCTACATTACCTTCACCTGTCGTAAGACCAGCCATTAGACTCTAAATGTCCCTGTTACTGAAAAAGTAAATGAGGCATTGTCTGAACCAGCATCTGTTACTGCCCACTTGAATCGGAGTGCATCACCCCATGCAAGGTCAGCAACTGAACCAGCTGTCAGTGCTCCATCGTTAATTGTTCCAGACGTTTCACCGCCTGTAGCACCGGGGTAAACATCAGCACGATATTTCTTTGCACCCCCGTTACCTAAGACTTCTGTGAAGGATACAAGATCCATCCAGTCACCATTAGGCATTTCTCGCTGAACAAATACAGCGAGTTTATCTCCTACTTCTGTGGCTGCGGCTGTAACATCAAGCATGAAGTAAGCACTCGTATATGGAGCAAGCCCTTTCACAGTTGTTGTATCACTAGCAGTTCTAGCAGCAGCTGATACTAAAGTTAAGTTGTCCATATAGGGCATAGAATTTTGTAAATTGTGCCCATAAGATACTCCACCTGACATTTTCCACTTCCTTTATAGTAGAAGGGGGGAACTTAATCCCCCCTAACTAGCTATACTAAACTCTCATATGAAAGATCATCGTCGTATCAATAGCGTGAGTCCCGTGTGAGGACTGCACATCTACTTCAACTACGTCACCTTTCTCTAGGTACAAATCAGTGGTAGCTGTACCGAAAGCACCGACAGCGGCTGCTGTTAGTGTAAGGATAGCGGTAGCTGCTCGTGCAGTTTCACTATTCTTAAGGTGTATTACCGTATCTGTAGCTCCAGATTTTGTTCCAACATAGTAATCGTACATATCCACGTACCCAGAAGCAGGAGCTGAAAATTTAGCAACGATACCATCTGTAGCGTCAGCTATTCCTTCATCTTCTGCTAAGTTTCCGGGAATATGAACAGTTATCGGTAGCCGGAAGTGCTTATCAACATTGGGCATAGTATGACCAAAGAACCTATAGGATTCTGCAGTGTTACCCATTTATATCACCTCCTTCTTTAACTTAAGGTTGTACTAAGACCGTAGATCCAGCCATGAGCTTTATCTGCGTTTCGTACTTCCATTGTGTACTCACCTGTAATCGTAGCGGTTTGTCGGTCACCGTCTACTGGGACTGGTGTAGTAAAGAATGAACGGTCGTTGCCATTACCCTTAAGTGCACCAATTCCGATATACTCTCTTTGAAGTATAATCAAATCTGATGGTTGTACATAGCGATCAAGAACAATGTCTAGGTCACCAAACTCAGACTCGTAAGTACCTACAACTACACCGAGTGCACTCTCTTGTCGGTCAGTCCGTACATACGGGCTAGCGAAAGAAGAGAGAACTCGCTTCTGTGTTGCGTTTACTAGAATCGTGTCTGGCTTTCCACCATCATTCCAAATGTTTTGTAGTTCATCCATAAGAAGCTTCTCAGTCAGTTTGGCATCTGCGCCATTTGTACTGTTGGCAGTAGCAGAGGTTTTAATAAACCCATATAGACCACCCATTCTTCGCGCTGTAGCTGCCGTGTTAGCAGCGGGAACGTCGTTCCTGATACCGTAGTGAGCAGCTCTTTCAAGCTTAATTACGATTTCTTGGAACTTCTTAGCAAACTCTCTATCAAACTCATTAGTAATACCAAACTTCTCAATTGACTCTGAAGTACCAGAAACTGATACCGCATCGTGAAAGATTTGAGTGTAATTACTATCTGTACCTAGCGCAGTTGAATTATAGACCGTAGAGAAGGTCGCACCATCTGCTTGCAAGTTACCAAGATTGTAGATAGTCTGACCAGTTACGTTAACACCTAGTCCGTGTGCTGCGTCTTCTGTTTCATCTGCTGCGCCAATAGTTAAAGTACCTGCAGATGTGCTCATTGCTGTCACAACACCGTAAGTACGGGCTACGTTACCTACGTTAATCAAGTCGCCTATCTTAAAGTAGTTAACTGAATCTGTTCCAACTGTTAGTGTTTCACCGGCGGAGCTGTCTCCTGCTGTTAGTAAAACTTGTGAAGGGATTAGCTCATCACTCTGCCATGTATGTGTCGTATTAAGACAAGGGTAGGCCAACGAATCAGCACCTGCGTTAGCAGATCCTGCTTCATCACCCATGCCCAGCATGGAAAGTAATGGAATATCCCTTGGGTCGATTGCATCAATGAATTCTGATACATTCTGTTTTTGGGTATAGGCGTTACTATCAAAGATAGACCTCATACCACCTGCGGCACCATCGGTGCCTGTAAATGCTGTTACCATTTAGGTATTCCTCCAAATTTATTTTTTATTGGAGTCCAAAGCTTCTCTTGTAAGAAATTATTTCCCCTTGAATTGCAATAGCCACTGCGAGTTTCCGTCCCTTTCGGGCCTGTTCATATCTTTCCTCCAGCTCAATTAGCCCTGCGTTGACAGCATTGCTGCCATCGCGCCTACTCGTTGAGGCAGTTTCAGATCCACGCGATGTTCCCGGTGTACGGGATGCTTCTTCTTGTGCAGGTACTTCAGCATCTCTTGCAGGTTTAACTGCGGCTAGTAACTCTTCTTTTAAAATGTTCATTTTATCATCAAGTTTAGATTCTTGTGCTTTTGCACTTAAATCTCCAGCCATTTTCCACACCTCTTGTGGTGTTGATGCAGATTGTAACGCACTAGGGTCGACATCAGGAAACGAGCTCACGGCTTGCTGAATAGTTTGTGTAAGAATTCGCTGACGGTTAGTCGACTGTTCCCTACGTTCTTGTTCAGCTTGCTGAGTTGCTTGTTCACGTTGTTGTCTTTCTTCAAGAACCAATTTGGCTCCATCTGCGTCGTCGGTTTCAATTAACCGTTGTTCAAGAGTGTTGATAGCACCATCTTTGGTTTTTATCTGCTCATCGTAATAAGATTGCAATCCCGTGTACCACTCTTGGTATTTACCTTCAAGGTCACGTTCTTGTTCCCCCATCTTACGAGCCATATCACCAACTCTTGAATTTAAGTCTTTTTTATCCGACTCTAGTTCTACGATTTTGGCTTGCATGTCATCTGATGACAGATTAGGGTTATTTTCGAGTGAGTCCGTAGACTGCTCTGTAATACCCTCTGTTTCGTTAGTCATACTAATCCTCCATTCATATTTATTATAACACTTTTGTCAAGGTTTGACAAGTGCTAATCTCTACGTCTCGCAAACCTCGGAGTATCAGATGGATATGAGAATGTAGGAGAACGACCATACGTTTTATAATTACTACCTCCCAACCCAAGCATTTCCTTAGTTTGATAGATTAATTTTAATGCCTGTACCCACTGTTCAAATGAGTAACTTGTGCCTACAGGGAACGTTCTAAACATAGCTCGTAACATACGTTCGTGATTACGAGTTAACTTCTGACTAGGATTTGTAAAGAAGTTAGTAAGTGCATCTTCAAACGAAGAATCATGGAACACCATATTGATGTGCTTAGATACCTCACTCCACTCAGGTAAGCCACCCACCCCAGAAGATGTTGGTGAGGCTTGCCTTCCACTTGCAGCAGGTTTAGCCCATCCGCGACTTGGCAGTGATACCTTAGTAGGTGTTTTTTCATTTCTCTTACGGCCAGTAGCTATTCCTACTATAGCTGAAAGAGCATCTATGTATTGAAAAGAAGCAATCTTAGCATCTTTATCGGCTACTCCACTGGGACCAGTTAAGCGCAGTAAGGTAGCTACTTCTCTGATGTTTGATAAGTCACCATACATTGTAGTAATCTGGGAGAACATACTCTCCCACATATCTTTAATGTCTTCAATATCTGATACACCGTTTCTTGCAAATGTTTCAAAGATGAAATCACCCGGCATAAGGTTCTGTGTCTGTCTATAGTACCGTGATGCAATAGACGCTTTAATATTTTGAGCTTCTTTAGAAAGTCTAGGATGTTGTGCTAAGTCATACAGCTGATACTTTCTACCAATGTTTCTAGCAACGTTACTTACTGAAGGGTACCCGCTTTGTGGCTTCCCTCTGATATCTTGTGGTATGCCTTGTACATCATCGAAGTCAGGCAAGTCCATACCTTCTTCAGCAGCAGCTACAGGGCCTAGGGGTGATCCAGATTTATCTCTCTCAGCATATAGTTGTTTTAATTGTTCTGCTTCTTCCCACTCACCTTTATCTTCTAACGCTTTTATTGTTAGAGCTTCTGCAATAATTCTATCTGCGTCCTTTTTAAAGTATTTAATATACAACTTATGTTCATCCAAAGTCGGATCAAGTCTATTAAAAATATCATAAAGTGATACAAACTTCATAAGTTCTTTTACTTCTAAAGCTTTCTTAAACTCGTCAAGAGATTCAGCATCATAGATTCCAAGCTCTTGGTTTGGAGCTAAGAAGTGGTACTGTTCATCCCATGGAGCAGCTTGATTGAAATCAGTCTGCAAACGAGTCACTTTCTCATCCCACGCACCATTCTTCATATCCTGAAATGAAATATTTTTTACATCACCAAGTCTTTCTGTTACATGTTTTACAAGGTCAGATTGTGAATACTCATTACGTTCCATCCAGACTTTGCCGTACTCATTAGTTTCTAACCAGTCTAGAACACCATCAACCGTAGGTGGTTTCCACATATCTATAGAAGTTTGTACTGCATTTGCTATAGAAGCAGCGTCCCCAAGTTCCCCTTCGTATATCTCACTAAGTTCTTTTTGCATCTCACGCATGACAGATTCAATAGCTTTATCTACTATTTGTGGCATACTTGCGGATGAAGCTTCTACTATTTTATATAAACGGAACTGCTCAGGATCTTTGGCTTTCATCGAAGTTTCCCACGCTTCTACCTCTTTAAGATATTGCCCCCAGTTAACAATGTTAGTAGTTCTACCGTCTTTAGCTACCAAAGAGAACTCATCTTTTCTAGCAGTAAACTCTTCTGAGAATAATGTAGGAGCTGTCTTACGTTTATCTTCACGCATAAGCTCAACAAAGTTTTCAAGTTGCCACGCATTAAACATATCTACACTAATAAATCTTGGGTCATACCTAACTCCAGTTTTCTCAAACTTCCAGTCAGACATCTCTTGTAGAACCTGTTCAACATCTTCCCTTTTTATTTCACGGTATTCACCATCAGCGAACAAAGCATCCATCACTTCTTCAACTTTGTGTACTCCTGCCATAGGGTCATCCGCAAACAGTGTCATGAACCACTCGTCTTTAATAAGCTTATCGCGTGTTAACTGCCTCCATAACTGTGTAGAACCAAAAGAAGTTTTATCCATAATATGATTTGGATCAATAGGTACACCGCCTACCTCTTCAGGAGATAGTCCTACATTTATACCTGTTGTTTCAAATATACGTTTCTTCGCATCATTAAGTTGTGCATTCTTTCGGTTATTAACCGTCTCTAAGTCTCTAAAGAATGTCTCATCCATTGCAGGAGAGTCTTGTATTTCAAGTCCAAACTCGCTTAGATTTGGTCTATCTTCACTTCTCCCACTAGGTATTGAAGGACGCTCGCCGGGAATTGCAGCTATACCTGCATCGTATTCATTGTTTATATCTTCCGCAATCTGATAGTACATACTTGAAGCTTGTGCACGATTAATTGAGTCGTGTTCAAGTTTTTTATTATTCAACCAATTTCTCGCCCATGGTGTTCCATCAAAGAACTCCGCATATTTCTTACTCTTTTGTGCTGCAGTTAGTGATCTACTCCGTACAATATTATAGTAGTTATTCATAATATCTGCGGCAAAGACTTTCTTACCAGTCGAAGGATCCATAGTATATTCACGTCCCGGTTTAAAAGCGAACCCAAGTAGTAGAGAAGAGGTATCTTGTATACCTCGTCTGCCACCAGCAGCCCTTTCCATATCATCATGTACTTGGTTTAGTACACTCATTTCTATTTTTTTACCATTAATAGGATCAGTAAGTTCTGCCTTTGGATCTAGCTTATGCCCAAATAACTTACTGCTAGTATCACCTATTGTATGTAGCAGAGGAATATTTATTACATTGTTCTGCTTTTGACGACTCCATGCATCCCACGCAAGTAATAGTAAGTATAGCTTTTCGTTTGTTTCAGGATTCGGGTCAGGCGATTGTACGTGTACTTCCCTACCATCTTCATCAATGGTAGTTGTATAACTATTCATTATAGCTGCATGAGCTGCATTCATATAAGCGTAGTCAATTTCTCGAATATCCCTATTTGTTCGGATAAGTTGTGTTGCACTATGTTTTCCTGTAAGGGCTGCTGTTAAACTCATCGCCGTATCAAGAGGACGAGTCATTGAACCAATAGTTTTTTCAAGCTTATCAACATTGTCTCCATATTGACCAGTTATAGTCATAGCTGTTGTAATAGCTGGGTTAAGAGGCAACTTAAACATACCAGAGTAGACTTCACTCATCTTACCTAGTCGGCTAAAATCATCCATAGCATTTAATGGATCTTCCCCAGCTCTAATTCTTCCTCTACCTGATGGGTAGTAGTCAAACATGTCATTCCAGAACATTATTGCATCAACATTAATTGTTGATCCCTCTGAGTATTTTTCAGCAGCAGATACCCATCCACCGGGATCTACACCGAGTGCCTTAGACATACCGAACATAGGCTGCAGTGCTTGTCCAATTGGTATATCACGTTGTGCCCACTTAGAAGTACCTAAATCTCTGTTTACATCTCGTATAGATTGTAGATATTGTGTAACTCTATTCAATAACTTTGGGTTATCCATGAGTGTCATAGCAGTCTTACCCGCTGTACGTGTCTGCCAAATATGCCATGGGCCAAGCCACCTAATAATATAGTCAAGGTTACTTGTATTACTGTAATCATGTAACATCCAATCAGCCTGTGCCTGAGCTAATTTAGAAGAAGTTCTACGCATTTGGTTAGACTGAGTTTCTAACTCTTTCATTAGATCTCGTAGTTTCTGTACATCCTCTTGTCTTATAACTCTAGATGGGCCTTGTGTAATAGGTGTATACGGCTTTGTCCTATCCGCATATGCAGCAGCACGTTCACTTACATCACCTACTGTGATACGTTGCTGTGCCCTAGCCTTTTCAAATACTTTCTGCTCTCTAATAAATAAGTCAAGAATTTCATCTCGTGATGTATTAGGTCGTCCATAAATAGGCCAGCCTTTATCCCACTGATCCATCATATAGTTTGAAAGATTCTTAAGTGCACGTCTACGTACAGCTATCTCATAAGACAAATTATCCTTAGTTGCTTGTTTCTTAAACTTTGGAAGAAATCCTTTATAAACATCTGAATCAGCATCTTTCAACGCAGCAACTTCGTTAAGAACCTCTTCTAATTCTTTCTTAGCAAACTCAGGAGTCATTCTTGTGTTACTTTGTAGACCAGCTGAACCTGCCCACGATGCTTGAAAACCTGTCCAGTTTTCAGTACCACGAGATTGTTGTCGATACTTCCACCCAATTTTTTCATTATCTTTAGCTAGTCTATCTCTATACTGTGCAAGTTGCTTGATACCCGCTTCAATGTCCGCTTCACTAGCATCTTTTCTAACAAAGACAGCAAGACGATTCATAGCGAGTTCCCCATTTCGATTCCACGAATCATCTGTAATAAGGGGAACATAGCCTTCAGGGGCATTTTGCATAGGCACCCGTCCATGGACACCTTGTGGTGGGAATCTATTTAGTACAGTCCCATCTGTTCTTACTTGGGGGTCCATACCAAAATTCATTGGAAGTACTGCTTCAGTACCTGAAAAGTCTAAATGTTTTCCGCCAACAGGATCCTGTAGTTTCCAGTTATATGCACGATCATTTTTATGTTTAGATATTGCGCGCTGCGCCGGACTAAAAGTACGCGAACGAGTGACATCTTCAGTTTGTCCTCTAGGAATAATCACACGCATAAGAGGTACACTAAAAGTTCTATTCTTTGCAGAAGAAGAAACATTAAGTAAGCTTTCTAATTGTATTCTTTTTTCTGGTTTAAATGCATTTTCACGAACATCTTCAAAGTTATTACGGCGGGGCATCCCTCGATATTTAATGTCTTTACCAACCTCAAACTCTTGTGTTTTGTGCATTGGGTCAATTGCATCTAAATGGTCTTTGAACTCTAGAATTAGATCTTCATCTAATTCTGTATCTAAGTACAGACCACTCCAAGCACGAGCTTCTGCTTCTTTATATTTACTTAAGCTATCTATAAAAGCTCCGATACTATCCCTTGGAGGCTCACTTCCAGCTGAGAAAGGAACCAGAGTATCGAAGCCTTCTGTAGTTCCCCCCTTTACTAGATCAGCGTCAATTTGCTTTTGCCACTTTTGTAAGAAAGCTAACACAGGAGCTTTTTCTAATAAGATACGATCAAATGCATGTTGACCTTGATCATGCCAAACATCCAGACCTGCTTCGGCTGAGTGATTTAGCCCACCCTTACGCCGCAAGTCTTTTGTTTTTGGTTCTAGTCCAAGAGTGGTACGGACATCATTTAGGCGATTAATACTATCTTCTACAAAAGAATCCTTACCTTGTAATCTCTTATTTATCTCATCAAGTAATGTTTCTTTAGCTTTTCTAGCATTAGGATCTGAGTATACAGCTCTTGGTCGTGCGTCTCCTGCAGATAGGAACGTAGCTGTTAATTTACGAACGTCTTCAATAACTAAGTTAGAATCTTCATTTAAGATCTTTGCAAGCTCATCAATTTGTTCTCTAGGACCTTTTTTAGAGAACATTCTTAATGTTACGGCATCTGCTAGTATATCTAATTGCTCCCCAAGCTCATTTGCTTTTGCAATTAATTGCTTCTCACTAAGTGGAGGTCTCGTTGGCCGTGGTTCTATTTGTACAAACTTACTCTTTTTTGCAGGTCTTTTTGCCCGCATAAACGTACCGTCATCAATACGTTTTTGTATAGCCATGGTTACATCCGCATTGCTAAAGGACATTTTAGCATCTTTAGTGAAGTATTTATTACGGAGAAATTGTGCGTCTAGTAATTTTATATCAGACCCATTAAATAGAATATCCATAAGTGTTTCATCAAGAATCTTCCTTCTTATTTCAGGATCTGTAGACCAAGTACCTGTCTTACTTCTCATCTCCTTAAGACGTATATCGAGTCTTTCTTTTAATTGCTTAGTGGGTATTGTACCAACGTTGACTCTTGATCCCTGACTTACGCTATCGGCTCGGAATTCTCCAAGAAGGGTTTGTGCACTACGCGATGCATCGTTTATTTCTTGCTGCTGCAAAGTAGGATTTAGATTATCAAGAAATTGCTCTCCTTCTAGAGGTTGACGTGCTTCATTAATTAAATCTTCTATAGCTTTAAACCCAAGCATCTCATCGCCATTTTGTATCTGCTCAAACATACTTGCTTTTTGTGTCGGAGGAACAAAATTAAGCATTTCTTCTTCATCGACTTTACCTAACTCTCTTAACTTTTGTACAAAATCAAAGCGTTCTGTTTTATAAGTCTCTTTGTCTGTCATAATTGTAAGAAGGTAATTCTTCTGCTCTTCCATAGCTCGAAGAGGCTTAATGAGTTCAAGAATAACCTCTTGCGTAGCGTCATGAGCGGCTTTAACTGTTTCTTCACTAACAGGACCAGTCCCATGGTGCATATATCCTTTTATTGCATCGAATAATCCTTCTTCCTCTTGAGTTCCCCCAAAAAGAGTAAGTATATTATTTAGTAAATCATCTTTGTTTTGCCACTGACCACCAATCAAAGAGCGATCTTCTCCAGCAGCTTTACGTGCTCTCTCTACTACAGTAGGATTGGTATTATATTTTACATCAATACCTGCTTCCATTGCAGCTTCTCGAAGTTCACGATAAATTTTATCGTACTCCTCTTTTAGAGCCTTTTTAACATTTTCTGCTGCTTTAAAATTTTCACCGACTTGTTTAAGAGGTTGAGTTCCATCTGCATCATATGCTCTATGATCTGGTGTATGATACTCAATACCATCAAGTATCCTATTTATTAAATCATCTGCTTTTGCATCTTCTAATGCATTAGCATGGAAGCCTAATGAACGTATATATGTACGTGCGCTCTGCCTCATCTCTAAGAACGCATCTCCTGTATCAGTAACACCTTCTACAATATTTATAACGTCATCTAAATTTAAAGTTCCCGGTGATTGTATGGCCTCTACCATTGTTTTCCATAAGGTACCATCACCTTCTTTTAAAATGTTTATTACTTCAGGATCACTAATCTGTCTAACTAGATTCTCAATCTGCGCTTCAGAGGATAATAATCTATACCATCTATAAGAAGCAGAATCAATAATTCGCATACGGTCTACAGATTCAGCATATCCAGAAAGCTGTCGTGCATATACAAAAGGTAGACCACCCCCTATACCGGGAATACCACCACCCTTAGCTCTAGTAAGGAATTTTTTCCAACCTTGTTTTTTTTGTACAGCTTCGTCTGCGCCACCTACAGCAATTCTCCATGCTTTTGCTTTACCTCTTACTGGAGCTAGTGCCGCTACATCTATATCAAGTGATGTTCTTGTATGTCCTTTAACAGCAAGGTCTACATCTCCCCAAACACTTTGCCACTGTTTATCTCTTGCTCTAAATATATCTCCAACATTCATACCATCCATAAGCATTAGGGTCTTATTCGTGACGTAGTTTCTTACAGCAAATGCAGGTCGTTCTAGGAATAATTTAGATGTCCAACTATTGATAGCGTTTTGTAGTGCAAGTGCCTCACCTGCATTTTCATCTAAACCATACCGCTTGAGCATTACCTTTTGTGTCTCAACCTTTACTTCTTCATTAAGTCTCGCCCACCACTCAGCTGGTGTAAGTCCGTCAGGGTCTATATCTGATGGCTCTAGTCCATGTTTAAGAGAGGGAACATTATCTAAATTAATATCTTTAAGGATATCTAATGATTTAGCTGTCTCATTATGTAATTGATTACTTATCTTTTTACTCTGTAAAAACATTAGATAAGCCATCGGATCGTCAGCCTTTCCAATTCTTTTTATATCTAAAAGTAAATCCTCAACTATACCAGCATGTGCACCTGATAAGGTTTCTTGAAATCGAGGTGCCCAAGCCCCAATCATAGAGCTGAACTCATTCATTGTACTGTAGATATTTGACACCATTCGGTCTCGTGTAGAACCCTCAGATGTTGCACTAAACGCTTTATTTCGTAGCCAACGTGTGCTATTAAATGCACCCCCTAGTACACCTGTACTTGGTTCTTGTATGACGTTTTGTAAATCATGTCTACCAAATTTAGCTGTTGAACGAAACTCATCAATATTAAATGAAGCAAGTTTTTCAGATCTACCTAACGCTTTATTAATCTTAAAGAAGTCTTTAATACTACCAGCAGTGTCTATGTACTGATCAGCACGTAATACGGCTTGACCAATATCTTCATAACCTGTTAAAGGGATAGTTTGTACTTTTCCTAAACCGAGTTCTATCTCATCAGCTAATTTTGTTAGGTTTGCTGCTTCATCACCAAACTCCGAAACCTTGGTTGGGAGGGAACCAGCATCAACAGTAAGTTTTCCTCGCACATTTTGTAATACTCGACCAGGGAAACTCTCAGAAACTTCAGTTAATTCACCTATGTCAGCTTGTCTTTGTTGTTCTCTTTTAGTAAGTCTTTTAGGCGCTTTAGGATCTACAATAATTGTTTGGTCAATTTTAGGTATCACGTTTTTATTTAGATCATGCAAAGATGCTTGTGGTGTGGGTATGAACCCTAACTCATCTATTGCGTCTGCTTGTAGATTGTTCATAGCATGTGCTTTTTGACGTAACGCATCTATCATTGTTTGAGCTTGTTTTGGATTTGATATATTAAGTGTACCAGAAGCTTGTGTCACTTCTTGAATAGCACGAATAACATCATTATTAGCACCACTAACTCTTGCAAGACGAGCACTTTTCACAGCACTCGTAACACCTATCTGGGCAACACTCGCGACTGCACCACCAAATACATCAAATAAATTAAATGTGCCGTAAGAGAAACCAGCTCTCATACGTTCACCCATTCCCATTGACTCAGAAAGTGCCTCGTTAACAGTATAAATCCTGTTACCATTATCATCTTTTAAGTCATAAATCTTAATAAACTCATCGGCAGCACCAAGGTACCATCGACCATTCTCATCTGCTTCATAAGATAAGAGACCACCAATAGCATCTTCTAGTTCATCCTTCTCATCTTGCTCAAGACCTAGGTAAATTCTTGTAAGGTTTTTTCTAATAGAACCACCTTCTCTAGAATCTTCACGTCGCTTACTGTTACGAATAGTAGAGTATGCTGTTAGTGGACTAACATTCTTTAGCTCAGGAAACTCCTCTATAAATGAGTTATATGCCGGGTTTCTACTTTGAACTGCCTCAACAGAAAACTCAATTTGTTCCCAACTAGGCCCAATTGCTTCTCCACCAGTCGAACCTTTTATGTTTGCCCTACCTGCTAAATTTCGGGTGACTTCGTATGTTCCCCCTATTCCAAGCCAAACAGCAGCCATTGTTTTCTGCTCACCAAGTGTTAGACCACCCATAAGATTTGCCCAACCTTGAGCTGCTTTATTACCCTTATTTAGTTCAGCCCACTCGTTCCACTCTTCCGCTGTCTTCATCTCATAACCAGTAATAAGACCAGCGAGACCGGAAAATAAACCAAGTTGCTCTCTTTGTCCTTGTTTATAGGGGTCATCTTCTAACGACCAGTCAGCAGATGCATTTGGATCTAATAGTACTTTTTCTGCAATGCCATCTACGACATATTCATCTGCAGCAATAAGTCCACCCATAGCATCGCCACCAAGTCCAAACGCCTTACTCAGTCCTTTTGAGTACCAGCTACGCCTATCTACTGTTTGCAATCCTTGACTTAATAAAAACTCATTAGAAATATTATCGGTAATTGGCGCACCATTAAGAGGTAACGCTTCATTTGGAGGCCAGTCATCACCAGCTCGTATACGTTCATCACGCACTCCACTTATCCACTTAAGAAGATTCTGTTCATCTTCTGCTTTTTCATCTGCAGCTTGTGCAGCTTTTGCTAATGGACCAGATAATCCTGTTTTAGCTCCTTGTAGAATAGCTGCTCTAAGATTATTCTGTTGTGAAGTTGTTAGTCCTAAATGTGTCCACATATCTTCTACTTTAGTACCTATACCACTCATACCTACGTTTATATCATTTGGGTTAAGGTCAGAAGGAGTTACCATAAGTGCACGTAAGAATGTATCTGTATCTATTCCTCTGAGGGAACCTATACGCTTCATCGCTACTAGGTCAGTTGGTTCTACAGAAAGTAAGAAAAAGTTCTCTTCTTTAGAACCAAAGTTTTGTAAAGAACTTAAGACATGTGTACGAGCTTCAAGTAAGTCATTTTCTTCTATTACTGATTCGTTACCAAACTTACTGAATGCACCCGCAATGAGGTTAAGTGTTTCAACACGGTAGAAAGGTGTCTTTGACAGATTTATATTCTCTTCTGTAATATATCTAGAAAAAGCCGAACGTAAGGCCTCTACAGTACCATCATTATTTAGCTGATCGTCAAGCACCTTAGCAAATCTAGGCTCTAGGTTTGATAGATCTTTTGGAATCTGAATAGGGTCATTTGTTGTTGTGACTGCAGCTTTATCTTTTAACAGTTTATACTGTCGGAAGAATTGCTGCATATCTTTACCAGCTTTAGGATCATTAATCGTGTAATCAAGCATGGCAGAGAATATTTCTGACTCACCCTCTTCACTACCCAATCGACTTCTAATAAAATAGTTTGCTTCTGGATGATCTATACGCTCTATCTCAGTTGTAACCATACCTAAGAACTGACTTTTTATATCTTCTTCTAGAAACTCATATGCATTTTTAGCAAGTTCTTGTGCAATATCTTTTCCTGTACGGTTTTTAGTTTCATTTGCCCATTTTCTTCGAGCAATACCATCAGTATATGCTTCTTTAGTACCTGTGATAATACCCGTAAGATTCTCACCTACCTCAAAATTAGATTCTTTTGTGTAGTAGTTAAAGTTAGAGTCAACTTGTTCAAGTGCCTTATCTACTTCGTCTTCGACAATCTCATCAACACCATACTTATCATACTTAAGTGAAGTTCCGTCTTCAGGAAGTTCATGACTTGGAATAAGTGTTTCTGTGGTTAAGTTGTTTGTAGTTTCTACGAGGTCTGGTTTAACACTCTCTGTAAGTAGGTTAGCCTCAGCTAATTCACTTTCTGCACCAAGTTCGGTTGTACTGCTAGTTGGACTAGTAGTACGTATTCGTTCCATCATTTTTCTAGATTGTTCTGGAGTAGAGTTACCAGAACCTAGTTCACCTAACCAATTGTCTATTTCTTCAATTGACATTAGAGCTTGCCTATTCCCTTATTTATTGCCATACTTTTTAAGCCAGTCTTTACCTTTTTTCGTAATCTCCGAACCCTTTACTGTAGTTGCGGCATCACCTGTTGATCCTGCAGTAGCACCTTCGTATGATGCAAATGCGGCTTTGTCTGCGGCATCTTGTGCGGCATCCTTTGCCGTTAGTCCAGTGTATGTTCCCTTAGCTCCCGTATTCTTAATTACTTTTCCAAAATGTGGTTTTTCAGGTATATTAAATACACTATCCTTTGGTGCAACATACCCTTTATAAGCTTCCGCAGCTTCGGTACCTGTAACACCAATCTGTCCTGTACTTGCTAAGTAATCTTGCCACTGTCGTTCTGCGTTCGCATCTGAAACGGTATCAGCTGTTGCTCTAGCTGTGACTTGTTTTGCTGCTATATCTGCGGCACTATCTCCTACTTCGTTGACCTCCACACCTTCTTGTCCATATGCTGTTGTATCTACAACTTTTTTAGTTGCAGTTACAGGTGCAGTTGCTGCTTCATATGCTTCAAAAGCTTCCTTTTCTTGTGCATCTCGTTGTGCCGCTTCAGCAGCTAATCGCACAGCTTTTTCTGTTGGGGTTTCTGTAGGAGCAGGAGCAGGAGCAGGAGTAGAATCTGTAGTAGTAAGGCCAGCAATTCTTTCTGCTTCTATCCGATCTGCTTCTAATTTTGCAGCCGTAGCATCCGCCGAAGTCTGTAATTTCTTCGCTTCTTTATCTTTTGCTGTTGCCAAGTCCTCAAGTCTCTTCTTCTCTTTATCGTCTGCTTCGATTGCAGCCGCCGCTTTTAATCTATCTGCTTCAGTCTTCGCTGCTGCAGCTTCATCTGCATCTTTTTTATCTGTGATATCCTTATCATAAGCAGCTGCTTGATCTATAAGATTTGTAACAGTTCCAACGAATTCTTTAAGTGCAGGATCTCTCAACATCTCATTTTCCCAGTCACCAGCAGCGATTACTCGCATCCAGTCAGGAACGTCTTCACCAAGTTCTTCTAGTCGAGCTATTTCTGCAAGAGAAGACCTTTCAACACTATTTAGTTGACTAAGAATAAAGTTGTATTCTTCTTGTTCCTCTGTTGGATAATTTGCAGCCCATCGTTCTTTCTCAGCTTCAGTACCGTATAGCTCCACCCAACGTAGTCGTGCGGCTCTATCCGATGTACCAGGATTTCTAGATAAAATATTACCTTCAGCATCTGTATTTACCCAAACAGCTAAGTTATCTGGAGATACATCCCAATGACCAATAACATTACCCTCTGCATCATATTCTCTTTCTAAAAAGGCTGAGGAATTAAATTTACCTTGACCAGTAGTATTATACTGCCACATATTTCCAGCTACACCACGACCACCCGCCTCTTTATTATCGGCTTCAGTAGTTCCCGGCATTGGTTTTGCATTTGATGGTATCAAACTAGATCTAATATCATCTAGTACACCTTTTACATCCATAACAGGGACACCATCTACTGTAGGCTTTCCAGCAGTGTCTCCTCTATCACTAAAGTAAAGTGGTGGGAAATTACCTTGACGACCCTCAGAACCTATTTGTTCATACTGGTCCATCTTATTCCACTGGTCATACCAACTCCCCGCAGTTTTTAATAAACTATCGGCACCAAGTGCAGCAGCGGCTCTTGTTCCTAAACCAAAATCACTTTCTCTTCCTGTTGAATTTATAAAATTAGGAAACTTAACATCAAAACCAGCAATAGTAATTGGTGGTTCACCCATACCCATAGGGATTTCTACTGGTTGCATAGCATATTTAGGATCACTTGCAAGTCGAGTCTGTCCCAATAAAAATCCTACCCAATGCTTCACAACATCTTTTCTTTTTATAATAGCCTGTTGATCTGGGGATAGTGCGGCCAACTCATCTCCAGATAGATTACGAAGTTCAGCTGGAATAGCTGCTTCGATGACACTCATATCTCCACCTGAGTTTAACACCGCATTTAGCCACGGTCGAACAGAGGTGGGAACGCCTTCTAGCATACTCTTACCTACTTGTGCTTCTGCTGCTTGATCAATTTCCCAAGCGCCACGTCCAGTAGGATTATTAGGATCTTTTGGAATCCATCGTAGTGATGATGGAGAGGGGCCTACCCACGGCAGCGTATCAATTAGCTCTGGTCGTTTAGTTATTGGGTCGTAAGACCATGCAATTCCTGTCTTTATTAGTTCTGCAGGAAGGGCTGGCATTTGATCTTCTCTTGGATTATATGGATTTGCCTGTTCAACTACTCCATTTAATCTACTGTATATCCTAGCAAGTGCTGGAACATCTCCTTCACCTACTCCAAGTAGGTCAGGATTTAGTAAGGCATCTTTTAAGTCCCACCAACCTCCAGCATGTATATCAATTGTCTTTACGTTGCCATCGGCACTTTCAGTAACTTTACCAAGATAATCTTTAATAAGTGTAGAATTTTTTAGTATATTCCATGATTCTTCATCGAGTACTATTTCGGCAGTATCTGGTGACATCATCCCGTCACCTTCTTGTTTCATTATTTCTATTCTAATCGTGTAGGGTTCTGGCGCAACAATAAATGCGTCACCTTCTAATTGAGTTCCCTCTGGTGCAGGAGTATCTACTTTTGCAGCTGCAGATACTAATGCAGTCCAACGAGCTATAGTCTCCTTAGAAACTGTACTATCTGTATCATTTCTGTGGTCTCTTACTGTTTCGGATGCGTCAAATAAAAATGCGTAGCGTTTCTTATACCATGAATACCAAGCTAGAAACTGATTTAACTTCTCCTGATCAGCAGTTGGATCTTGCCATCTTTTCATAACCTCCATTACTTGCTTCATCGTAATGCCATTACTAAGCATATAAGGAGTCTGAGTTGGAGGCTTACCCCCACCTGATGTACCTGTCGGACCTTGTATTGTATTATTAGGATCTGCTAATATGACTGCTTCATATTCAGGAGAGTACTCTGGACTGTTGGGGTCAAGTCTACTGTCATAATTTGAATGGTTAGGGTCTGTACTAAATATGGGCATTAATTAACTCCTTGCTTGTCAATCTCACCAAGCTTCTTCTCTACTTCAGCGGCAATTTTGACCATCCAATCAGGGCCAAGCTTGTCTACTATCTGTACTTGTTCCATTGGCTGCATTGTAATAAATGATTGTCTTACCATTGAGTTAATTAATGCATCTTCAGGGTACGTCTCTAGAATATGTCCACGTACCTTTAAAACCGCATCAAATATATAATTATCTAGTTTTTCTGGATAAGATTCTTTAACCATTAAACACCCATCCCCGGTGGTAGATTTGCTAAAGGATTTTCTTCAGGTACTGGTAGTGGTGTGGCGTTGTCTGCCATACCCTGATCAGCACCTAGCTGTGCTAACAATCCTTCCATTTGCATTTGGTCTGGTGGAGGACCCATTGGGGCCGGTGACTGTGGTGTACCCTGTTGGCTCATCTGGCCTCGCATAGCAACTTCATCTGGAGTCATTGGAGCCGCTGGTGGTCCCTCACCTTGTTCAGCAAGTGCTGAGAGTTCTTCTTGTACCATTTGTTGTATGGTTGAGCGTTGTGCAATAGTTTGTAATTGTGTATCAATAAGCTGTTGCATAACCATTGGGTTATCTTCAGCTCGTGTAGCAAGAATCTCATCACGCCACGTTTCAGGATCTTGAGCGTGTAGCAGTCGCTTCATAACAACTTTAGCGGGCATAAGTTCTGAATTCTTAAGAGTAGCTGCAGCCGCAACATTACGTAGTTCTTCAAGTGGGAACCTTGCTCGTAAGTGCACTTTAGTATTTCGCATACCTTTTGTATCTTTACCTTTTATATTAAACGCAAATGATTCTACGTTATCTTCAGAGTCCATTCGACCCATAACTTCAATAGGAACATCCCATGAATACCGCTGTGACAAACCTACTATCTTAGAGTTAACATCCTCTAGTGCCATCTGCGCATTTTCAACAGGTTTAAATATTTTAATAAGAGAAGCTTGTTGTTGTGCGATAGTATCAATACCACTAGATCCTGATTGTGGTAAGGAAAACCCTTCTTCGTCAACTTGTATACGAAAGAAGTTTGTTAGTTGATCTAGGTCAGGCAGCGTACCCCTGAATTGGAGGTAGTACACATCCTCTCCTTCGAGGATCTCGATTGTACCTGACCCCGGCTCAATGTCTACTGGCTCATCATTGACGCGCCGAATAACCATTGTTGGGTCTGCATACAAATCTGCAATACGCATATGCCTGTTAAGCAGCCATTCCATCTCAGCTACACTATCAACAAGTGCGTAGTTTACAGAAAGCCCCATATTACCACCTTGCTTAGATGTAGTCTTCGCACAGTGGAATATAGTAAAAGGTAAGCAATCATAGAACTTCATAACTGAAGGACGCATCACAAATTGGTTATGCGCGGATACAGCATGAATAATCGAGTCCCCTTCCCATGCCCAGTAGTCTACTACTTCAACTTCTTTTTCTGGGTGTAAAGGTTCTGTCCAGTCTAAATCTTCGTCTTCACGATCAGTATCATTATAGTTTAGTTGAACACCCCATTGTTCTTCTACTTCATATACTTTCATCCAAGTACGGTGTACAATAGCTTTCCATTGTTCATGAGTTCCGCCAGCAATGGGGAACACCTCTCTAGGATCAATATTCTTTATCTCAATCGGAAAGTGATACATGGGTTTATCACCTTTAAAATCGTCATCATCATCTGCGTAGGTATTCCGTGACCAAGTAGTTCTTAAAATACCCCAACCATACAATAACTGATTAAATATAGCATCATGTACAGGATTAGAACCCCATTTTCGGTTATTTAATTGATAGACACTATGGAGCAACTTCACTACTCTGTCTGCACGAGATGATCCAGACAATACTTCTATTACAGGTTCTTCTCCTGTCATCATAGTATGTGCTCGTTGTACTGAGGAAAAAGGTATGTTAAGTGTGACTAAGTGTTCATTCTCAATATTTGAGCTGGTGTCAACCTGCTCTGAGAGGGGTGTGTCGGAACCTTTAACTGTTGTACGGTCATAGTGATCTCGATAATACCAGCGTTCTTGACGAGCAAACTCTTGATCTCGCTCAGCATAGAAGCCATACCCAAACTTAAGATCTGCCATCATACGGTCTAAAAATTTGTCATCGCGTTCTTGATTAGCCTCAATCTCGGCTTCTCCTTCACCAACTCCAACTCCCTTAGCGTATAGTATATCTCTCATTATCTGTGCCTCGTGCCAAAATGCTTCTTCATAACTTGTTTTCGGCGTGGTCGCCCTCGGCTAGTAATATCTACTACTTCTTTTGCCATAAGCGCAACTCCCATACTACTTACTCTATCATCATGCCCTGAACCTTCTGCACCTGTCTTTTGTCCTGTTCTTACGTAGGACTGCGCTTCATATACAAAATCCATCTCTCTAACTTTTAAAGAACGTTGAGCGATTTCAGTTTGTAATCGACTCTCCATTATTGCTTTTGTTTTTGAATTTGTAGGCCAACCCTGTTTATTATCGCCATCCCCTGTCTTTTTATCTTTCTTATATATAAAGATATTTTCGTATTCAAAGGCGTTCTTCAATGCAGATAACACTGCATAGCCGTGGTTATTTCTTTCCACAGCTAGCAATGCACGATTAAAACTTCTACCTAACGCCGCAAGAAGTCCTGCAAAAGTATCCGGGTCATAACGCCCTGCAACACTTGCGTACTGTTCCCCAGTTGCGGCATCAATCACTTGTGCCACTGAAAGGTCTCCGTTAGGTTCACCACCTGCAGGGTCTGCTCCAACTATAAAACCTTGTCCTACTCGTGGAAGTGTCCAGATTTTTAAATCAGGCCAGTCCCTTTGTAAGTCATGTAAGTATCCATTTCTACTACGAATATCGCTTACAGTTAGAGGATCTCTACAGTGTGTCTCTGCTATATATTGTAACCCATCTAGGTCAAAAATGCAACCCCCTGTAGTAATAAAAGATTCCAAAGGGCTGGAAGGGTACTCTTGCTGAAAAAGCTTATCATCTGTATAACTAGACTTCTTCTCGTCGTACCAGTCATCATCTCTTCCCGGTCGTAAGTAGTAAGGGAGGAACACTCCTTCAAAGCCATTGTCGTGTGCTTCAGCACCTTTCCACATTTTGTAGTAGAAGTTACCTAATCCATTAGCAGTGCTTACTCCAATAAACTGACCACCCGCATCAATCGTTGGTGATAGAGCAGCCCAGTTTTTCTCAGCATGTGGATGGAATGCCCACTCATCTGCAATAACAACAGACGCAGTTTCAGAACGTCCTGCATCTTCAGTAGCCGGTAGTGCAAATACGACAGAATGATGTGTTACGTTCCCCTTCTTATTACGCTGCTCTAATTCAATTTCTTTTTTATTGTCGTTAATTAATGGTCGCCATTTGCGTATCCATTGGGGTAATCGGGAGTATTGGAACTTTACTTTCAGAAGAAGCTTCTGTGCTTCATCTTCTCGTTTAGATAACATAAGTACGTTTGCGTTATTAAAAAATAGGGCTTTATGTAATGCGTAAGAAGAAGCACACCAAGATACACCTAACTGTCTCCCTTTAAGCACAATGACTCTATCACTCTTTTGGAAAGTGCTTAGTAGTTCTTTCTGAAAGTCCCAAAGTTTAAACGGAAATGTTTCAAAAGTTTGCGGGTCGTTGATTTCACAATATGTTTCAAGAAAATATACAATAT
>Ga0209501_10002073_pt1 | contig 21451 bp, 26 predicted proteins | sample ArcticOcean_MG_C_4_FD_187434 | JGI IMG/M metagenome (GOLD analysis project Ga0209501, IMG submission 187434) | Marine microbial communities from western Arctic Ocean - ArcticOcean_MG_CB4_134 (SPAdes) (version 2) | ecosystem: Environmental > Aquatic > Marine > Oceanic | place: Arctic Ocean...
ATCGAATCAGACCGCACAGCTCGCTGGGATACATGCCACCGGCACCAGAGGCGCTCGTGCCATCTGTACATATGCCGATACTTGCCGGACTAACATAACGAGTGGTACAACCAATGGGGGCAGGTCACTTCCAGGCGGCAGTTGGCTTGAACAGCGGCAACGAGTGGGACGAGCAAATAGAGAAAGACTATCTTGATGTCTGGATCGCTGCTTATACCGTAGCCCCGCCTTAATATAGCTATCGAGGGGCAAAAAAACGGGCGGCAAATTTGGCGCCGCCCGTTCTTCAGTCAAGAGCGCGGAATCGTGCGTTGCTTATACTGCCACTGCTTCTTCTTGAGGAAGCGCCCTAGCGTGCCAGGGGCAGGCCTGCGGGTGCTCCATGAGGTACTTGTATGCGGTTGACGCTGCGATAGCGCCCTGTGCGGCGGCGGTGATGGTCTGCTTGAGTTCACCCGATGCGTCGGTCAGATCCCCGGCGGCGAAGATGCCCGGTATGTTGGTGCGCATGTTTTTGTTGACGATGACCTCATCTTGGTCGTTCAGGTTGAGCCCCAGCTGCTTTGGTAAATCTGTACGTGGGTCGGCGCCGATCTCCATGAAGATGCCGTCGACAGTCAGTTCGTTGGAGCCGTTCACTGCTTTGTCGAGGACGATGCTTTCTAGTCCGTCAGTGCCCTTGAGTTCGGTCACGTTGGTTTCGAGTAACTGCGTGATGTTAGCGGTCCTATTCAACTCGTTCAAGATAATCCGCTCTGGGCGAAAGAAGCCTTCGCCACGATAGATGAGGTATACCTGAGTGGCGTACTTCGCGAGCAGAATAGCACCCTCAACTGCGGCGTTTCCCCCACCGACGACGGCGACGATATTATTGCGGTGGAGCGGCGCGTCGCACACGGAACAAAACGACACACCTCGCCCTGTCCATTCGTCCTCGTGCTCAAGGTGCAGCTTCCGGCGTTCACGGCCAACACCGAGGATAACGGTTTGGGTCTGATAGGTCCCACCGTACTGGGTCTCGACCTCGAAGCAGCCCTCCACTCCAGTTATCTTCGACACCTTATCGTCAACGATAGGCACTTCGTACTTTTCGACTTGTTCACGGAAGTGCATCATGAGATCGAAGCCGTCGATATCGACGTAGCCTGGATAGTTCTCAATGGACCCACCGATAGCGGTCTCACCGCCAAAAGTCTCGCCAATGACGATGGGTTTGGTCTGGTATCGGGCCGCGTAGAGCGCCGCTGCATACGCCGATGCGCCCTGACCCGCGATCACGATGTCGTACTGGCCTTCCGATGTGGTCAAATCACTTCCTCCCGTCTGGCTTCCTCTACAACAATCTTACACGACGGTCGCGTCCGTCTCTATTACTATGATGCCAAGCTCGTTAGCCCCGATGCAACCGTGACTTTACCCTAGTGAAACACGCGGCCGGAGTCGATGACCAGTGTCTGTCCGGTAATGCTGTCTGTACGGCAGAACTCGACCACCTGCCGAGCCAGATCGTCCTTGTCAGCGGCACGCTGGAGCACAGCACCGGAAACTGCCGACGTGCGGTGTTCCTCCGTTAGTACGGAAGACATTAACGTGCCTTCGAGGTATCCAGGGGCGATACAGTTCACGAGGATGTCCGGGGCGAGGGCCCGCGCCATACATTTAGTCAGGTGATTGAGACCGGCCTTCGCGACGGCATAGGCAATCGACGATCCGTGCGGCGACAGTCCGGCGACCGACGAGATGTTGACAATGCGTCCGCCCCCCGACTCCTTCATTGGCTTGGCGACCTCTTTGATGGTCCGGAATGGGCCGCTGAGGTTGATGTCCAGGAGCTTTTCCCAGTCTTCGTAGGTCAGGCTGTCGAGGTCGGAGAACTCGATAGATTTGTTGTATGCGCCGTCGTTGATGAGGATGTCGACGCTTCCGAATTCTTGATTGGCCGCGTCGACCGCACCGACGACTTGATCGAGGTCGGTCACGTCACAGGGCACAGCTATAGCCCCGACGCCTAACGCCCGCATTTCCTCGGCGACCACCGCAGCCCTGTCCTTGCTTGTGGCATATCCGACCGCCAGGTTGACGCCTGCGTCGGCTAACGCGGCGCAAATCCGCCCGCCGAGAACACCGCTCCCACCCGTCACTATGGCCGTCTTGCCCATCAAGTCCATTGTGTGTCTCCTGAAGTTCTGCTGGCCTTCACATCGGGCGAAATTATATCATGGAGGTAGAGAAGAGATGGGTTTCGGAGGTCTCGATGAGTCTCAGCCAACGCTTATTCGCGTTCTGGTATGACAAGCTGAATTACGCCGTCGAATGGCGGTTGACGGACTATCGGCGTCGAACGGCGGGGCGGGCAACGGGAGACGTGCTCGAAATCGGCGGCGGCACCGGTGTCAACCTGCGTTTCTATCCGCATAACATCGATCTCACCATGGTCGAGCCAAACCCTCACATGGTTCCTCAACTACAGCGGCGGGCGAAGAAACACAACATCGAATTGACGATCGTTCCCGACTACGGCGAAGCGCTGTCGTTCGACGACGAGTCGTTTGACACGGTCGTGACGACGCTGGTGTTATGCACAGTCAAGGATCTGGACAAGGTCGTCAGCGAGGCTCGGCGCGTCCTGCGGCCAGGCGGGTCATTCTACTTCTATGAGCACGTGCAGTCTCACAACGAGCGTCGTCAAAAATGGGAAAATTTCTTCAACCCTTTTTGGAAATGGGCGACTACAGGGTGCAACCTTAACCGTGATATCGAAGGTGCCATCCGTCGTGTGGGATTCACCGAAGTCGATGTCGATGAATTCGATCTGTCATTCAAAGGCGTGCCGTTGACGCTGCCGAATATCGTGGGAGTGGCAAGGGTCTGAACTCTATTTGAATGCCTCTGCCAGTGCTTCTTTGATCTGGTCGGGATTGCTGATCGGCGCCAGCAGCTTGCCGTTGATCTCGATGAGCGGACGGCGGATTAGTCTGGGCTCCGTCAGCATCAGTCCGACGAGATTGTCCTCAGACAGGTCTTCTCGATTCAGACCGAGTTGACGCCAAGAGGGGCTGTTCCATGAGAACTGCTCAGAGGGTAGCCGCTCGCCGAGAAGCGTACGAAGCTCGCTCTCTGTGAATGGAAATTCAAAAAAGTCGCGCAGTTCAACGTCTGCACCACTGAGTGAAAGCCACGCTTTCACAGCCGTGCAAGTGCTTCAGCCCTTGTGGTAGAAGTAGCGGACTTTGTTCATCGGACTCAGCAACCACCCGCGACGGCGGGCACCACACTAATCTCGTCTCCGGAACTTGTCGGGGTTTCGAGGCCCTGGAGGAAGCGCACGTCCTCACCGTTGATGTAGACATTGACGAAGTTTCGCAACGCGCCCTGGTCGTCGCATATCCGGCCGCGGATGCCAGGGAACTGCTCGTTCATAGCGTTGATGACGCCGTCAAGGTTTGCGCTATCAACTTCAACTTTGTCTTGCCCGTTCGTCAGTCGGCGCAGGGGCGTGGGAATCCGGACTACGATACTCATAAACTTTTCTCCGGTGGTGGTTAGTATTTAGTATAGGCTAAAAGAGTCAATCGAAAAACGTAAAGGTCGTCGTACTTGAGCAAGTCATTTTGCTCGACGGTTTACGTTTTTGCCCCTGCCCTCTCAGCCAACGAATCGACGACAGAATCATATGTCGCTTCAGCATAGACTGGATTCGCAAGGGACTCGACGACTTCCGGCGTCTTGAGTCCGTTGCCGGTGACGAACGCGACCGTAACTTCGTCGCCCTTGATTTTTCCCTGCTCAACGAGCCGCTTCAGGCTGGATATAGCGACTCCACCGGCGGTCTCGGTAAACAGGCCCTCCGTCTCGGCTAGGAGCCTGATTCCCTCGGCCACTTCCTCTTCGAGGCAGGCGACCGCGGTCCCACTCGTCTCCGCTAGCACTTCGAGCGAGAAGATGCCAGCGGCCGGGTTGCCGATGGCCAGGGACTTCGCGATAGTGTCAGGAATGACCGGCTGAACGGTCTTGGCGCCGTTCTGGAAGGCGGTGACGATGGGCGAACAGCCCTCGGCCTGTGCCAAGTGCATCTGTGTTTTGACGTTGCTGATCAAGCCAACGTCCTGCATTTCCTGAAGGCCCTTCCATATCTTGGTGTGAAGCTCGCCGGAGGCGGCAGGGACGACGCAGTGGTCTGGGGCCTTCCAGCCAAGCTGCTCCGCGACCTCGTAGCCCAGGGTCTTGCTGCCCTCAGCGTAGAAGGGACGCATATTGATATTCACGACGGCCCAGTGATGGTTATCGGCAAGCTCACTGCCTAGCCGGTTGACCTGGTCGTATGTTCCATCGATGGCGACCAGAGTCGCTCCGTAGACCGCCGCGCCTACAATTTTGCTTCGTTCGAGATTGGCTGGAAAGAAGACCTTGGTGTCCATTCCGGCCTTAGCACCGTGCGCGGCCACGGAGCCCATTAGGTTGCCGGTCGACACGCAGGCCAGTGTCTCGAACTCAAACTCGAGAGCTTTGCTAGCGGTGACGCCAACGGGCCGGTCCTTGAAAGAGTACGTCGGGTTGACCGCGTCGTTCTTGATGTACAGGTTTTCGAGGCCCAGCAAGCGGCCCAGGTTCTCGGCCTTGATGAGCGGCGTGAAGCCAGTGCCCATGTCGAGGGCGGCTTCGCGGCCGACGGGGAGAAAGTCGTCGTACCGCCACATAGTCGGCGGCCCCTTCTCAATGCTTTCGCGGGTAACGTGACGGGCTATTGCGTCGTAGTCGTAGCTGACTTCGAGCGGCCCGAAACAGAACTCACACACGTTGAGCGGCTGGATGGAGTATTCCTCGCCGCAACCACGACAGGCAAGGGACTTTGCAAAGGTCACACCGATTCCTCCGGGGCAAAATAAATGCTACGACGTAAGCGTAGCACAGCGGGTGAGAACACTTGTTGTAAAGAAATGGTAGCAACAGCATAACAAGGGTGTCAAGGAACACAGCCTTATTCATAATTCAGCACAAAGGAGGTGCACATGACAGACAAGGAACCGAAGGATCAGGCACTAACGGAGGAGAGGGTCAGGGAGATTGTGAAGGAAGAGTTGAAGGGTTCAGGCTTGCTAGAAAGGTTGACTGGCATTCTGGTGAAAGTAGCACGGCTGGAACGTCGATCTACGAGAGTTCTTTGATATCTTTCGTAATCGCCTTGAGAGAACCATCAAAACCCCGACGGATTGAATCAGCGTCTTCGTTGCCTTCCAGTCGTGCCAGTGCGTTTCCCTTCGCTTCCAGGATGGTTTCAATTTTCCGGTCAGTCCACGCGCGTCCAGCGTCACGGTGCCAATTCTTGTGAATCATCAATGACCACTTGTTAATCTCGGACTCAATATGAAGCCTTACCAATTCGCGGCGCAGTTCTTGGAGTTCTATGCCCACAGGAATGTCAATTTCGTTGTTGAACTGGTTCAAAAGATTCTCCGTCACGGTTATGCCGCCTTTCTCACTTGGGAGAGAGATTCAGAAGCAATAGTATGAGCAAGACTTACGGTAATCGACATCATAGCGTGAAGGCGCACCTTCCACAATCCGCGAGTGCGAACGTGGTTCAAGCTGATCAATGGTCTTTACTAAGCCTTGCGTTCCGTCTACCCTTGGCCTGACACTTGAAACCAATGCTTCTCCCCCTATTCCCGCTCAACGTCGTTTTGTTCCCAGATGCACATCAGCCACTGCATATCTTTGAGGAGCGGTACAGGCTGATGATGCGGCATTGCCTCGAAGGAGACCGTCGCTTCGGGGTTGTGTTGATCAAGTCAGGATCCGATGTTGGTGCTCCAGCAATTCCCGAGGGCATCGGAACGATTGCGAGAATCGAAGAGGTGAAGACGCTTGATGACGGGCGCATGGTGATTGGCGTTGAAGGAGAGCAGCGTTTCCGTATCACCGAGATTGTCGAACAGTTCCCGTACATCAAAGTTGAGGCCGAACTCCTGCATGACGATTCAGCGCCAGACGTTCGACAGGACCTGATGGACGAAGTGACGCGGGCAGTGACAGCGCATCTCAAGTTGCTCATGGGACTCAGGGGCGAGTGGACGCGAGAGCTGACGGTGCCGACTGACCCCGCATCGCTCAGCTATTTTGTCGGTTCCCAATTGCAGGGCGACGTAATCGGCAAACAGGGAATCCTCGAAGCCACAAGCACGTCTCGAGCGCTTGAACTGGGCTTGCGGCTTCTCGATGAAGAATCTGTAGCGCTGATTTCGCTACTTGACGAGCGATTGGGAAAATCCTCGGGAAATTAGCCGCCGAAGGGCCTGTCCTGGTGGCAGCCCTTGTTCCAGTCCTCCGGCTCTACCCACCACTCGCCATTAATGTAGACCCACCGGGCCCCGTCTGGAAATTCACCGAGGAAATCATGGAACTCGTCCGTGATCAGTTTGTCGTCGTGAATGATATCCAAGACGACGACCCCGAATCGCTTCTCATGAGAAGCATCCGTAATTTTCCATGTCAGCAGCTCCTCGCCGTCAAAGCCTCCGAATGCACGCAGCTTCGCGAGCTTCGTGCCAATGTCGAAGATGAACTGCTCTTTGGTGCATAGCTGTGCGACAGGCAAGGCGTAGGGCAGTCTGGGTGCGACTGAGCGCTCACTCTTGAACTCATAGAAGTCCAGCCAACGGCCATCGTTCAAGGCTTGCGTCGCCTCAGCAGCGCGGGCTCGGAGTCCCTCCACTGACGGTGGCGGCCCTGTATCGTCCGGCAGCAAGGTTGGGTCTCCGCCGCCGCCGCAGGCGGTGAGGGAAAGAAGAGTCAGAAAAAACGTAAAACGCAAAACGTAAGGACGTACTCTCACGGTTGGCTTCCACAGCAAGTCTATCTGAACATTAGGACGCATCACGTTTGACGTCTTACGCTTTTGCCCCTCTAGTGGTAACAGCCACGGCCCGGAATGTCCCACACATCTTCGACCACGTCGTTGCGGACGGCCACGTACTGGTCCCAACGGTTCACGAGCATGTCCTGGTGGGCTGGCAGCAACTTGAACTTGTCGCCGACGTGCAAAGGTGTCGTGCCGTCGATCGTGAGGACGATATGCTCCTCGTGAATCGATTCGACCTCGACGCCTGGGAGACCGTCAACCCTTGGAATCATGCCGCTCGGGCCTGCGATTGAACGGGTGCCAATGTCGCCGATAGCGACACCGGGACGCGGCGTGCTAACGATGGTGCCGAGCACCTTGCCTGCGATCTGGAACTCAGTCATGTACTCGTAGCCGGTGGACATGAGCGCATATGAGCCGCCCTCAACCTCGGTGACACCTTCAATCTGTGTGGCAACGTCATACGAAAACGTTTCGCCGCTGGAAACGATCTCTACAGGGATGCCCGCGGCCTCGACGGCGTCCTTAACCTGGATGCAGTAGGCGAAGGTCTCCAGGCTGCGAAGGTGCCTGCCCTCCTTGGACTTGTCGTCGCTGACGTTTTGGTGGCTCATAACGCCACGGAACCGGACTCCGGGCAAACCCAGTGTGAACCTGGCAATCTCGACTCCGGCCTCTGGGCCGCGCACTCCTGCTCGTCCCATTGCGGTGTCGACCTCAATCAGGATGCCGATCTCGACACCGTGCCGCGATGCTACGTCTGAGATGATCTGAACGTTTTCCTTGCTATCCACACAGACTTTGATGTCGCCATGCTTCGCTAGGGCGCAGAGGCGGTTGAGTTTGTCGGTCGTGACGATCTGATTGGGGATCAGGATGTCGGTCACTCCCCCCTGTACCATGACCTCAGCCTCGGCGACCTTGGCCGTGCAAACGCCGCCGTTGGTGCCGCCGAACTCCATCTGCATCTTCGCCAGGAACGGGCTCTTGATGTTCTTCGTGTGCTCTCGCATCTTGCATACGGTATCTCGGTATGTGTCCGCGACTACCTGCAAGTTGTTTTCCAACGCGTCCACTTCGACGATAAAGCACGGCGTTTCAAGCTCGCTAACGGATGTACCGCGCTCAGGTGTGTAGTTGTCCATAATCGCTCCGTTCTTAAGTCTCGCCCCCAACGGGGAAGGAAGTTAAGCGTTATCGATATCGTCCTCTTGCTGACACTTCCCAAACGGCCTCTAGCTTGCCGTCACGAATGGCAAACATGTAGTCATGAAGGTTGGCGCAGGTGCCGATGTCCCAGGGGGTACACCATACCTTGTCGCCGAGCTTCGGGTTAACGCCGTCCGTCTCGTCGAAGAAGATACTGCCGTGTTCTGCGCTTAGGCCCTTCACGCTCGCGTTGGGCAAGTTGTCGATGGATGGGGAGCCGGTGTCCGCGCCTATGGCTTTCTGTCCGCCGTCGGTAACCATATAGCCCGGTTCGGGCCTGCTTGTAACGGTGGCCATCACGCGGCCAGCCGCTTTGAACTGAGGACGGTGTGGGGCATATCGGGCGTCGAGGAGCGCGTAAGATCCAGCCTGCACCTCGGTCACACCGTCGATAGCTCCAACGATCTCATAGTTCGATGTACCTCCGATGCTGGCAACCGCAACGTCGATGCCAGCATTTTCGACGTCATGACGAGTATCGAGGACCGCTTGCAAGGCCATGATCGATTGTTTCGCTAACTCGTCAGGCCCATCGACCAGGATGGGACCTTCGTAGGTCATTAGCCCTGCGAAGTCGAGGCCAGGCGTTTTTACAACGGCCTTCGCTAATTCCACGGCTGGCTGGCCTGCGTCCACTCCGTAGAGGCCCAGCCGGGTATTGATGTACACGACGACATCTAAGGTGACACCGTTGGCGGTCGCCGCCTCCGAAAGGTCGCTAACGTTGTTCGCGTTGTCGACCGCGACGCTGATTTTTGCCTGATTTGCGAGGGCGCACAAGCGCGTGATCTTCTGGGGCGTGACGATCAGGTTCGCGACGAACACGTCGTTGAATCCAATGGGAACGAAGACCTCGGCCTGTCCGATAGTGGATACCGCGATTCCACCGACATGACCACCGGCGGCAATCTGTTTATGAGCTATCGCAGGCGTCCGGTGTGCCTCGACATGGGGGCGGAGCTTGGCAGTTTTGTCTGCGAAGAACGCTGCCATAGTTGCGATATTCTGATCGAGCAGCGCGACGTCGACAATAAGCGATGGCGTGTCGAGCAGTTCGACAGCGGTGCCGATGGGCTTGAAAATCGGTCGTTCCATTCAATGCTCCTGCGCTAGGGTCGGCTAGGAGAATAGCATAACCCTATAGGCGAGTCTATCGGCATTCGCTTGGAGTGCAAACGGCATCGTGATAACATCGAAGATATTGCGTACTGCGTAGGAATATCGACCACTTGTCGTGACTTAGTCGACACTGCGCCAACCCAAGAGATACGCTATGCGAAATACGCAACCTTCGGGTGCACCATGAGCGTCATCAGCCAACAAATAGAGTTAGGTCAGACAGGGTTCGGCGACTTGAACGTCTTCGAGGGCGAGCAGGTCGATACGACTCTCAGTTTACGAGATGAACCAAGCGACGAGTACGACACAGATACTGACGTGCTCGTGCTGACCGACCAACGGCTCATTCACCTGGTTGCCAAGGGACGTAACCGTGAGGCGATTTTCGTCTCGCTGGAGGACGTGTTCGCCGTCGAGGTGGGCACCGAGCACCCCGGCGGGTACGGCGGGTACATATGGGGTGGAGTCTCTTTCCTCGTAGCGCTACTGCTATGGCGAGTGTGGAACCAGCCGGTACTGGACCTGGTCGCGGCGGGCGTCGTGGCCTTGATGGGCGTGTACCTGATCTGGGATCACCTTATGGCACCGCTGGTGATGCATACTACCGTCCGGGCAGGGTCGTCACAGTTGCAGATGAACATACACCAGGGCATAGATCCTCAGCGCGTTTACGACTTCACCAACCGCCTGTTCGAGGTGAAGGCGAGGGGCCCCAAGCCCGGTAGGGAGCAGACAGAAGCAGCGCGCTCCAAGATAATCTTCGCTCCGAGATAAGGTCGCGATCCGCGAAACGTCCACGTTTCCCTTGTCACCCCAGCCGCAGGCTCGGCAGCACGTCCATGTTCCACTGGTATTCCGCGCCATTGCGTAGATGAAACCAGGCTGCGGCCCCGATCATCGCGCCATTGTCAGTACACAATGCCGGACGAGGAACGATGACTTGGACGGGCGACCGCTCGGACATCTGTTCACGGAGGAGACTGTTTGCCGAAACGCCGCCTCCGAGCACGATTCCCTTCACTCGATACTTCTCTGCCGCCCTCACGCTTCGCGTGACGATTGAATCGACGATGGCCTCCTGAAAAGCTGCCGCGACACCGGCCAGCTCCGACTCGTCGATATCGATGTCGTTTGGCGGATACCAACCCTTCTCCTGTGCGCGATGCAGAACAGCGGTTTTGAGTCCACTGAAACTGAAATCGAGGGAGTTCTTCACGTCGGGACGTGGGAATCTTTTCTCTTTGCCATGAGGTCGTTCTGACATAGCTTGGATGGCAGGGCCGCCGGGGAAGCCCAGGCCGAGCACTCTGGCCCCCTTGTCGAATGCCTCGCCTGCGGCGTCGTCGCGGGTTCGCCCGACCAACTCATATCTACCGTGACCACGCATAACGATCAGGTCTGTGTGGCCGCCAGACGCGATCAGGCAAAGGAGCGGGAATCCCGGTTCCACTTCAGGGTCGGAGATATCTTCGAGCCAAGACGCATAGATGTGCCCTTCGAGGTGGTTGATACCAACAAGCGGCAGTTCCTCGGCCAGCGCCAGCCCCTTTGCCGCGTTCACGCCGATTAGCAGCGAGCCCGCAAGTCCAGGGCCGTGCGTGACGGCGATTCCGTCGAGGTCGCGTAACTCGATGTCCGCCCGTTCCAGCGATTCCTTGATGACCACGTTGAACGTAAGTAGATGCTGCCGCGACGCGATCTCTGGAACGATGCCGCCGTACTCGGCGTGGATGTCGGCCTGCGATGCCACGACGTTGGAGTGGATGGTCCGACCATCCTCAATGACAGCCGCCGCCGTCTCGTCGCACGATGTTTCGATACCGAGGATTTTCATGTTACTTACCGAGGAAGCCCTTTTTGTCGAACACTTCTGCCAACCGCCCGATACCTTCTCGGATTTCGTATGGCGTATTGTAGCCATAGCACAGGCGGGCGTAGTTTTTGCCCGAAACGCCATCCTGAGTGAAAATGGGCCCTGCCTGGTAGCCTACTTCGGCGTGCGATGCAGCTTCTTGGGCCTCGAAAAGGTCGGTGTGCTCGGGCATTTCGAACCAGATGTAAAGTGCGCCATCAGGTTGGCTCCACTTTGCTGATGAGCCAAAATTCTCGCCGAGTGCGGCCAGCATTGCGTCCCGCTTGATTCGTTGGATGTCGTTGACCTCGCGGATGTGATCGTCTAGGTATTTCAGAGCATACCGATGGATAGCCCAGGCGGCGAACTGATTGACGCCGCCACCGCTCTTGATGGGCCGGAGCCGCTCCATCATCTCGTCGGAGGCTGTCAGATAGCCGATTCTCATTCCGGGCCCGGTTATCTTGGAGAACGAGCCGACGTAGTTGACGATACCGTCGTTGTCGAGAGACATGATTGAGGGCACGTTCTCACCACTATAGCGAAGGTCTACGTAGCAATCGTCCTCGATGATGGCGATGCCGTGCCTGCTGGCGATGTCGAGCATAGCCTGTCGCCGCTCTAGCGACATTGTCAAACCCTGTGGATTCTGGAAGGTTGGGATGGTGTATATCAGCTTGGGGTGCTTGCCATCCGCCGTGGCTGCCGCGATCGCGTAATCGAGGGCGTTTGGCAGCATCCCGTCGTCATCACAAGCGATGCCACGAACGTCAGCGCGAAACCGCGAGAGCGTGCGAAGCGTGCCACTGTACACAAAATCTTCGGTGAGGACGACATCACCTGGGTCGACCAGTGCCTCGATGAGCATGTGGTTTGGCTGGCTAGAGCCGTCGGCGAGGAAGACATTGTCTGAACTCGTCTCGATGCCTCGATCGCGAGCAAGTTTCATCGTGACGTACTCACGAAGCGGCGGGTAACCCTGCTCGTGTGGGTAGACCGCGAGGTCCTTCCCCTCTTCTGCAAGAGCCTGCGCTATGCACTGGGCTAGAGCTTCAGTTGGGATTGAACTCGGGTCGGGGTAGGCGATAGCGAAGTCGTACTTCGCTCGTTCGATGACACGCATCGGCGCTGGGTCAGGGACGTTTCGAGCGAACAGTTTTTCGTAGTTGAATGTTTGGCCGTCGGCCATTTCTTGTCTCCTAGTCCGGTCTGACTCCGGGACGCTCAACGCGCGGATTCGACGGTTCAGTGGTGCCATCCTGTTCGAGAGTGAATTGCCCACAGGTCAGGAAGAAGGCGAATGCGAACACGGCCAGCACCAGCACAACGACGCGCAAAAGCTGCTTGTTTGTCAGGCCGAAGTTCATCGGGCACGTCTCGGCTGCTCAATCCAAGGCGATTCTGAGACGTTTGTTGATGCGACCCTTGCTTTCGTGCTTCACGACCCGAATTGTGCCGACCTCTTTCGTGTTCGCGACGTGGATGCCGCCGTCGGCCTGAAGGTCGAGACCCTCGATGTCTATCGTGCGGATCTCCATTACGGACTCGGGAATCAGGTTGACCTTGGTACGGACCAGGTCAGCGATTTTCAGTGCTTCCTCACGCGGCTGGATGTGGTCGTGGACAGGCCGCTCCTGTACCACTTCCTTATTTATGGCCTCCTCGACCTCCCGCGCGAAGTCGGCGGACATGCTCTCCAACTCGAAGTCCATCCTCGCCGTGCCTGGCTCCATGTTGCCACCCGTGACGAGGGCACCGTAGTCTCGCCAGACCACTCCGCACAGAATGTGCAAGGCCGTGTGCGTCCGCATGAGCTTGTAGCGCCGCTCCCAGTCGAGGATTCCCTGGATTTTGGTGCCCTCTGCCGGAAAGTCGTCGCCTTCGATTTCGTGGACGATCTTCCCGTCGACGCGCGACAGTTTTTTTACGGCCCACTCGTTGCCGTCCGCCTGCAAAACACCAGTATCCGGGGGCTGACCTCCGCCACCGGGATAGAACGCGGTCTGATCGAGAACGACGCCTTTGTCCACGACCTCGACGACGGTGGCGTCGAACTCCTTCATGTAAGCGTCGTCATGGCACAGCAGCCTCGTCATGGGCGTCTCCTGGGTACGGTGATCGCAATGCTTCTCACGCGAACGAGGGTACCACGATCCGTAGCTGTTGAGAATCCTGGCTCGGCCTATGACTCGGGCTCGCGGATGTGTTTCTCGTAGCGAATTTCGCGTTCACCAAATCCTTGTTTCTTATAGAGTGAACGTGCCGGCGAATTGTCCCAGCTTGTTTGCACAGCCAGCACATTGGCACCGTTGGTACGGGCTGCGTCTTCTGCAAACGCCATCATCCGGGATCCGAGACCCTGGCGCTGGAACTGAGGTGTGACGGCAAGATCATCGATCTCGGCGAGGGTGAAGTCGTAATCCGGGATGTCAGTGAACCTCACCCAGACGTATCCGGCAGGCTTACCATCGACCTCCCACAAATCGGCAACGGTGGGGCTATCGCTCAACGATTCGATCATAGATGCGAGAAACTCTTCGGGTTGCATTGTTGCCAACTAATGATCGCGAAACTCCTTAGATACGGTGGACGACCTGATCCATTCGTCGGCAACGGCGTAATTTGCCTGCGAGTGGAAATCCAACTGGATGTCCTTGTCGTGTTCAATGTCGACGCGTCGGTGCGTTATCATAGTGTCATCATACAATTCGCTCCTTCTCGAAGGTAGGCATTCAAGGTAGCTATGAACTCGACGAAATACGACGTGGCCGTGATCGGCGGCGGGATTATTGGCTTGGCGACGGCGATGACTCTGGTTAAACAGCATCCTGATCGCAGGGTGGTTGTGATCGAGAAAGAGGCCGAAGTCGCACGGCACCAGACCGGCCACAACAGCGGTGTCATCCACGCGGGTATCTACTACGCTCCGGGATCGCAGAAAGCGAATTTTTGTTACACGGGCAACCAGGCGCTGCGGCGGTACTGCGACGAGCATGGTATTCGATACGAGATGTGTGGCAAGTTGATCGTTGCGACGGACGAGTCGGAGCTAGGGCGCCTCGATGACCTTTTCGAGCGTGGCACCGCCAACGGGGTTGATAAGCTCGAACTGGTAGGTCAAGAGCGCCTGCGGGAGATCGAACCGCACTCAGCAGGAATCAAGGCCGTCTGGTCTCCTGAAACCGGCATCGTGGACTACACGGAGGTCTGTCTGTCCTACGTTGCGGAGTTCACCCGGTCGGGCGGCGAGGTTCGGCTGGATACCGAGGTGTTGGATGTGCGAGTACGGGAAAACGTTACGCACCTCGAAACAAACAATGGGGTTGTGGAGGCGGCCCACATAATCAACTGCGCTGGCCTATATGCCGACGTGATCGCTCGCCAGATGAAAGAGAGAATTGGGTTACGGATCGTGCCGTTCCGCGGAGAGTATTTTTCGCTGAAGCCAGAGAGAACTCATCTGGTGAACGGATTGATCTACCCCGTGCCCGACCCGAAACTGCCGTTTCTGGGCGTGCACTTCACGAAGCGAGTGGATGGCAGCGTCGAAGCTGGGCCTAATGCGGTGTTGGCGTTAGCAAGGGAGGGTTACAAAAAGACCACTTTCGACGCTGCGGACGTGCTCGACATCGCGACACATCCGGGTTTCTGGCGGATGTCGATGACTCACTGGCTGACTGGGTTTAAGGAGCAATACCGGTCTGTTTCGAAAGGGACCTTTGTGAAATCCCTCCAAAAGCTGATGCCAGAAATACGATCAGAGGATATGTGGGAGCCGAACGCAGGTGTTCGAGCTCAGGCCGTGGATAACAAGGGCAGGCTATTGCAAGATTTTTCGATCGTACGGAGTGCAAAAGCCATTCATGTTCTGAACGCTCCGTCACCAGCCGCGACGTCCAGCCTTCCGATCAGTCGTCACATTGTCGACTTGGCGAAGGAAACTTTCGGGCTATAACGGTCTCAACGCATGAGTGAGACACGCTGGTGTCGAGCTTCGGCGTTTGCCCCATGGGCTAGCGCTTCGCTGAAAGGGTACCCCTGTTTTAGTGTGCCATTTTGTAACATTTCTCTACTGCACCCGCCCAAACGGTAGGGTCGCACCACCAATATTAGAACATAAGATCTTATACCGTCAACTGTGGACGGTCTGAGCAGGTGTTGGTATAGTTATGGTGTGAGCGGGAGTAACTCAGTCTGGTAGAGTCCTTGCCTTCCAAGCAAGTTGTCGAGGGTTCGAATCCCTTCTCCCGCTCCAAGGCTCAAATCTGACTGCAGGCTTGAAATCAGTCAGCCCCGTTTCGACTATGTGCTGAAGTTGCGACTCGGCCACTCAACTTGCGAGATTAGCTCGTCCCGTTCGAGTTGTGGGAAAGCTTTCTACAATGTGTGACGGTGGCCGCATCAGTTGTTCGGGCGCCGTCTTACCGGCCTCTTTGCGAAAAGTCTGGACACCGGCGCTCAGTGGTTTCTAATCTCCCTTGACCTCAAAGATAATGGCTATCGGTTATCCGGTGTTCCACCGATCAAGAGACTGCGTTTGCGTATTCCTCTACACCTACCTTGGCAAACTTTTGCAGACAGCGAAGGTCGCGTCGCGGTGGGTCGAACGTGGTGCCGAACCTGTTAAAGGGGGTCTCACCGACGTAGATGTCTCCACGAGAGTCAACACAGATGGCGTGCGGCATGGTCATCTGGCCGATACCGAGGCCCTCTGGCTGGTCGCCGACCTCGCCCACGAGGGTTCCGTCCTGTTTGAAAACGCTGACGCGAGGACCGAGATTATTTCCAGTCCAGTTACCAAGACCAGTCCGGTTATCGCGGAGACCGCCGTAGGTTTCGAGGACGTAGATAGTGGGATCGGATTGGCGATTGTCGGCGTAGACTGCGGTTGCTGGCGCAAGGTTCACCCATTGCTGTAGAAACGCGCCGGTGTCGTCGAACACTTGGACGCGCTGGTTTTCGCGGTCGGCGACGTAGACCAATCCGTCTTTGTCGACGGTGATCTTATGCACAGTGCAAAACTGCCCTGGCCTCGTACCGGGCTCGCCCCACGAGAAGAGCAACTTGCCTTCAGGCGTGTACTTGTGGACACGCGCGTTTGAGTACCCATCGGCCACGTATAGGTAACCGTCTCGCGGGTCGACACCGACTTGCGTGGGGCCACAAAAGGGGAGACCGCTCATTCGCGGCGTCGGCTTACCGGGCTGCCCCAGCGTCATCAGGAGTTTGCCACCGGGAGTATATTTTTTCACCGTATGATCGAGGCAGTCCACGGCATACAGATTGTCATCGGGATCGATGGACAAGCCGTGAGGAACGCTGAACTCACCGTAGCCCCATGATCGGAGAAAATTGCCGTCGCGATCGAGGACGACCATCGGATGCTCGCCGCGAGTAAAGACATACAGATTGTCGCGCGAATCGACGGCGACACACCCGATTTGCTCATACAGCCAACCATCGGGCAGCTTGCCCCACTCGTCGCCGGAGACCTCGTATTCGTATTCACCGCTGCCAAGTCTGACCATGCGTTTCGCTCTATTGGTTGTGTGGTAGCGGAATATTACCAAAGATCTGTACGGCGCAGGCATCAGTACAGGACGTGATGCCCGCGCGATGCCCGTCGCGTGTGCCCAGCCACCGCAATCTTCTTGACGCTCGGTTGAGGCCACAGCTACAATTGGATGCGCCTCTTCACGAAGTCCGTTACCACGTGGCCCGCTAGCTCAATTGGCAGAGCAACTGACTCTTAATCAGTAGGTTCTCGGTTCAAGTCCGAGGCGGGTCACCACCTACCAGCCGCATAACGATGGGGCTTACAGGTGTTTTGAGACCAGTTTGATTTGCGCTCCTGTGGGGGCTGATTTCACTAACGCTTCACTATCTATCCGTTCATTGCGTCCGCGTACGCCTCAGCTGCCGCCTTGTCCATACCCGGCGTTACGTGCGAGTAGACGCTCATGGTTAGGGATGGGGAGCTATGACCGAGTCGCGTCTGGATCGCCTTGATGTGAACTCCTGCTTCGATCAATGCGCTGGCGTGGTGATGTCGAAGATCATGGAGTCGGCACCGGACGCCAGCTTCACGGCAAAGCCTTCGCCACGTTTTTGTTATGGAGTCGGGATCGTTCAAGCCACCCCAAATATTTGGAAACAGAAGACCCATCTCTTCGTACGCTGGGCCTGCTGCCAGTCGATGCTCGGCCGTCCGAACGAGGTGTAGGCGAAGAACCGCGATGGTCGCTGCATCCAGGTGGATCATACGGCGGGAGGTTCTGGATTTGACGGGCACCAGGGTCAGTTTGCTGTCCTGCCGTGCAACCGACTGAGATATCGAGACGGTGCCTTTGTCTAGGTCGAGACCATCACGCATCAACGCGACGACCTCTCCCCGTCGCATCCCAGAGTACGCCAGAAGCCATATCGCGGTCCCGTGTGGAGTATCAAGGGCGCTTTCCAGTAGTCGTTTGACCACGATCTTAGACGGTGGTTGTATCTCGCGCTCAGATTCTCTTGGGGCGTCCACGGCGTCACAGGGATTGCGGTACACCAACCCGAGCTTGAGGCCCACGGCAAAGGCTCGGTGTAGGGTCGCGTAGGCTCTTCTTGCCGTGCCCCTTATCTAAGACACCCCCAACGACCGCTTGGACATGCACTGGGCCTACCTTGTCGAGTTCCATGTCGCCAATGGCGGGACGGACGTACAGCCGAGTAATCATTTGATAGAATTTGAGAGTGTTTGGCCGGGTGCTGTTTTTTACATGGTCATCAAGCCATGTGTCAAGAAAGTCGTTGACTGACAGCCGCCGCACTGGCGCCGTACCACGCTCTGCCGCTTGTAAGCGTTCCCGGAGAACGGCCTCGGCTTGCCGCTTGGGGCCCTGAACGGTTTCACTCCTCTGTAACCGCTGGCCGTTCGAGTCGAACACGTCATAACGAATTTGCCAACGCCCCCCGCCAAGCTCTTTCAGACCTCCCGAATGCCGGCCACGACGCTTTCTCCCTATTGGTGCCTGTCCATTTACCACTGTCATTGCTCCTCCCTTTCATTCAAGTACCCAGATAGCTCTTCAACACTGATGCCGATTTTCGATGCCAACTCAGGATCGTCCTCAAGTTGCTTGTTCCATGATTCGCGCGATTGCAAGCGAATCAATTTTCCCAACAACTTGCGATACTGTTTGTTCTTCCACGCTTTGTCCGCACGGTATCTGCGAACCCACCATTCGGATTCTGCACCTTCGTAGGTAATCGGATTCAACAGTTTGTCACGCCTGACAGTTATCGTGATGGCGAGATCGGTGTCGAAATCAAATGATCCTTGGCGCATCCGCTCATAGAAGATAGAGCTTGCCGGGGTGTTGAGGTGGGGTCGGTACTCCAGCATAGTCATCCACATTTCCTCGGTCCGGTCTGCGGGAGTTTGTTTTATATCTCTACTCAATTCCGCATCGGAGAGGTCTTCCGCCATGATGACTAGCTCGTTCACGAAACTCGGGTTGTCGGACGGCCACCAAGTCGGGTCGATTTGATGGCAATAGTATGCCCACTTCGCCATCCGGTTGGAGAATATCAGGTGAGTCAACCGAGAGTAGTCCTCAGGTTTAGGGTCCACGTCTTCGCCTCCGTCGTACTCCAACCTGCAATCCATCAACAGTCGAGATGCCTCGACGGGTACGCCTTCGGGCATTGTCGGCCAACGCCAAAGGCCGTCCATTCGGGTCGCTTTTGCCTTTATGGCTGGCATCCATCGGGACACTGTTTTCTCGACCACCGCAGCATTACCAAAGGTGTCCATCAGGTGCCTATGGATCAATGTTGCCCCGACGTCGCCGCTCTTGGCTTCGTAGAACTTGAAGGCCCTTCTGAACTGTTCGGGGTGTGAGTAGCTACCTATCGTTCTTGACATGTCGTTTCCATATATGTCTATTTATGATGTTTTAGTGTCCATCAACACTGTATATCATGGGAATAGATGACACAATACCTGCGTGGCCTAGGAGACACAATGCCCCAACTCGAGAAGAAGGTAGTGACGGTGGAAGAAGCCGGACGATTGCTCGGAATCGGTCGCTCGGCAAGTTATTTGGCCGTGAAGCGCGGCGACATTCCTGTCATTAGGCTCGGCCGAAGGATCGTCGTTCCCATCAAGGCGTTGGACCGATTGCTGGAAGAGGGCGAGCCGTCTGGTATGCACCGCTCCGAGAATGATGGAAAAGCTGCGTAGCTCGATTGCAGAAGGTCTGGCGTGTCCTGGGACACACAAGTTTTTGCTCACGCCAAACATAACCACCGTCTCCATGAGGAACCTGGCGATCCAGGCATCCAGGCGAGTAACGACGGACGGGTACGGGCGTATGCTGCAACCAAAGAGGGGAAAAACCCGGGCATTCACCGCCTTGGGCCCCGCCGTATGGTTGCGTCGCTACGCCGGTTGCGATCCGCTCTCGAAGACGATAGCGGCGAGGCGGGGTAGCTCGGAGGAAGTTCCAGTAAATGCGTTCCCACCTATTGTGATGGCCCCTGCGAGCCGCCCGGACAGGGTGGCCTACCGAACCGAGAGGTGATATGTGAAAAACGCCGATTTGATTCGCTTAATTCTACAGCACCCTGATGTCACGAAGCAGCCGAACAGTCAGGGCGAGGCGAGCGCGTGGTGCCCCTGGCATGAGGACAAATCAGGCGGGAAGGCATCCCTTACTATCAATGAAGCGAAGGGCATCGTAAAGTGCTTCGTCTGCGATAACGGCGGCGTCAAGAAGCTAGCAGAGGCATGGGGAATCGACGCCAAGAGACTCGAAGAGCCGCCGCCTTGGGAAAAAACCGTCACACGACTACATAAGTACCTGGGGCCAACCGGCGACTTGCTATTTGAAGTCGTTGTGTTTGGTTACAAACGTGATGGAACAAAAGACGTATCCCAACGCAGGCCAGACGCAAGTAAGCCCGATGGCTTTGCATGGAACATCAAGGGCGTCACGACCGTAATTTACAATCTCCCTGCGATCATCACGGCAGACCCATCGACGACGGTGTACGTTGCTGAAGGCGAGAAAGACGTGGATAACCTCACCAACATTGGGGTACTCGCCACAACGAATCCACACGGCGCGTCCAAGTGGCGCAAACACCACTCCCCTCCACTGAAAGGTAGGAATGTCGTAATCCTGCCCGATAACGATGATGCGGGAGTGGCACACGCGAAGCACGTCGCTGCAAAGCTCGCAGGTGATTGGGCGGTATCGGTCAAGATTCTCGAACTGCCTAATTTGCCCGATAAGGGCGACGTGTCCGACTGGCTCGACGCAGGCCATACGGCTGCTGAATTGCACTCACTGGCGGCTGGCGCACCGGAATGGGTAGACGATGGTAGTAATGTCGAGACGGTTACATATGAGGGATCGAAGCACTACTATCCTGCACGTAAAATTGTCACTGATATCAACACTCAAGGTTTTTTTGTAGAGGCACCTGAAACCAACGATACGTACTACTTCCACCAGCGAACTCGTCGACTGATTCGACTCCACAAGAAGTCGCGCGAGCTACAACTACTCGTCAGCGATCAGTTCAAGGTTAACCCTCGCGATGAAATGTTCCACTACCTGCTAGCCGAAATGATTCACGAAGCTCGATTGCGCGGACACGACGCGACGATAGCACAGCACAATCACTACGAACCCGAAATCAATGTCTCGTTCATCGACATGGGAGCAGGGTCCGTCCTCCGTATCGACGGCGGCAAGATCAAGATGCTCGATAACGGTACTGACGGTGTGCTTTTCAAGCCGGACTCGCGATTACAGCCGTGGACTTACAAACCACAGGCTGAGGATCAGGCGCTCGTCGATACGTTAATAAAGCCCCTGGTGTTTGAAGAATCGCCAGACGTGCCTCACACTCCGACCGAGCAACGGTTACTCATGCTGGTCTGGCTCCTATCACTGGCGTTCGAGTCGATGCAGCCGACCAAGCCGATCAGCGTAACGATTGGCCCGACAGGATCGGGGAAATCATCTTTCTACCGTCGCGCCGGTCGGCTGCTATTCGGTTCCCGGTTCGAAGTCAATCAGGTGAAGAAGGACAAAGAGGCCGAGTTTTGGACTCTTGTGACAAATAAGCCGTTCGTCGTATTCGACAATGCGGACACGAGGGTGCCGTGGCTTGAGGATGGATTGGCGACAATCTCCACCGGCATCGAACACAGCACACGCGAACTGTTCACAACGAATGACATGGCGACTTATGTTCCCAAGTGTTTCGTGGCGTTGACGGCACGGACTCTTGACCTGCCCCCATTGGTTGTACCACTCGTTATGTTAGTCCGGCAAGTATCGGCATATGTACAGATGGCACGAGCGCCTCTGGTGCCGGTGGCATGTATCCCAGCGAGCTGTGCGGTCTGATTCGAT
>Ga0209501_10002083_pt1 | contig 21395 bp, 19 predicted proteins | sample ArcticOcean_MG_C_4_FD_187434 | JGI IMG/M metagenome (GOLD analysis project Ga0209501, IMG submission 187434) | Marine microbial communities from western Arctic Ocean - ArcticOcean_MG_CB4_134 (SPAdes) (version 2) | ecosystem: Environmental > Aquatic > Marine > Oceanic | place: Arctic Ocean...
ACTTCCTGATTGTTGATTTTAGCCATGCCCGCACCTGTTTTTAAGGCACGCACACCCTTTAATGAGCCGCCCATGGCAGCAACCCTATTTGCAAGTTCCTTGGTACCGCCGTCTTCAAGCTCGTCTGTTAAATCCTCAAGCGATGCGATCACCGCCTCATAAGAAAGGCCAGACAAATCGACATCAGCGCCATCAGCCTTTGCCTGAAGAAGAAATCTGATGCGCCTTTTATCGATGAAACTCTTCAACTGCTGCGCCAATTCATCATTGATATCGGCGGCATCAACTAGCCGTAGCGCTGGCATGATTCCTTCTTCTGACTGTATGAGCCTCTTGACCGTCGATGTTAATTCCTCTGCTTGCACCAAAACCTCCACGCATAATTAGAACCATTCCAATGATTCTACGCGCTTGTACTTGGCTAAAGAAATTTGTTCACAAAGCAAAAAGTTGCTCAAATACAGGCATGTCTATCTATACATACGAAGGCGTGCGGACTGGATTTTTCCGCCCCCCCCCCTTTCGGGACACTTGCGGGACATTCCTGAAAAATTCTGCGAGTAGGCAGCGGACGCAAAACTTGACCCCATGTCACAAAAACCGCAGAATCATAGAGAATCCTAAGGGTGGGCGCTTAGCTCAGTGGGAGAGCACCGTCTTCACACGGCGGGGGTCACTGGTTCAAATCCAGTAGCGCCCACCACCAAATCAACGACTTATGGCCGCTCCCGCCGGCCCGTTTTATTTGCGTCCCTGCCCAAAGCTGTCGCCATCCTTTGACAAAAACTCGCGCTCGTCCGCTGTGTCTATTCTACCGAGAACCTGATTGCGGTGTGGAAAGCGGCCGAAGCGGGCAACGATATTGCGGTGACGGGTCCAGCCTTCGATGGCACGTCGAACAATAGGTTGCCACACTTCCTCCGATGTCTGCTCCAGGTCATGAAGCAGGGTTAAGCCTCTGTCCTGTTGTTGGATGTCCTCAGCATGATGAAACGGGTGGTAGAGCCAGATCCGCGCCACAGGGTGAAGCTCCCGATCCAATTTTAGATCGATGGTATTCTCCACAATCTTAAATGCAGAAGAATCGCCGATATAGGCGTCCGGCGTATGGCGATAGAGATTTCGGGTGAACTGATCGAGCACAATCACCAGAGCCAACGCGCCGGTCGCTGTGCGCTCCCATTCGCTGAGCGCACCGGCGCAAGCGCGGGGTAGGAGTTCCCCGAAGCGGGCGCGGATCTCTACGTCGACCGCCTCGCCGCCCCGGTACCACCAATCGCGCCGAGCGAGTGCGGCCTCGGGTCCTTCAAGACTTGGCCCAAGCCAGAATGCAACGATGCCGGAGGCTAAATCGCTAGTCAAAGACGATACCAGACATGATCTATTTGCCGCCTAACGGATGCCGCCAATCGGAGAGAAAGGCGCCGGAATCATCATTTTGCTTTCCTGCGACGCGATCATCGGGACGACCATTTGGATGTAGGCGCGCCAGCCAGAATCCTCAAACAATTTTTTGCGCCTGATGGCCCGATCGTCCAGAGACTCATAGCCCCACATATGGACGATCTGGTTGAGCGGCCCAATATCTGTGAAGAAGTAACCGACCAAATTGCCGAGAATCGGGCGCTGTATTTCCAGTCCTTCTTTTTCATAAATATCCAAATATTTCAGGTGCTGACCCGGATGAAGGGTGTAAGTGCGCTGTTCAACAAACATGATTCTTCTCCCTAGTTAAAATCAACGAAGCGATGGGCAGGGTGTCGTGCCCCTTTACGGTTTTTGGCACCAAAACTGGTACATGCCGGCGAAGGTGCCGGGATTCTCAAGCTCGAATTCGTGCCACAGAGATAGCGACGCCGGCGCGTTGGGGTCCGGGTGCGATTGCCTGAACCGGCCCAGGGCTCTGCGGTCATCAAACTCAAATTCGAGGAATATGAGATCGAGCGATTCCAGCGCCGTCGCGATCTCCGGCAGAGTAAAGCGCTGCTCCTGGACGTGGAACAGCAGATCGCGGCATTGGCTGAGGCTGAAGAATTCTTCGCCGTGGCAGATTTTCGCCATCTCGGGATTGCCGCTTGCCGCCAGCGATATGATGTCCTGGGGGCAGCGGCGGATGTCCTCTGGCGATGTCGAGTAGCCGTTCTCGGCAATCAAGGAACGCCCGGCAATGAGATGTTTGCGCGCCGTCTCGCTATAAAGGCCGATTTTCATCACCCCGCCGGGGCGCAACAGATCGGCCAGAACGCGCCAACCGGCCAGCGGGTCGCCGAGATGGTGCAACACACCGGCGCATCCGATGATATCGAATTGCCGCTCGAGCGCGGCCAATTGCAAGATATCGCCCTGGGCGAATTCGATATTTGAAAAGCCGAGCTCCGCGCTCTTTCTTGTGGCGTAGGACAGGCTGTTCAGGCTCAGATCCACCGCCAGCACTTCGGCGTTCGCGAACCGCGAGTTCATATAGAGCGTGTGCTGGCCGGTGCCACAGCCCGCCATCAGTATTTCTGGGCGCTCTGGGAGGCTTTCCCCGGCCACATCGAAGAACAGCGGAGAGCCGCGCAACACTGCACCAAGGCTGCCGCTTTTTGGCGCCAGGCCGGCTTTGATCCAACGCGGATAAGGATTTTCCTCATATTGCTAGCGAACCGCCTGGGAAATCGAATCTTCAATGGCGGTGGTGCGGGAAATTTGCTGGCCAAGAGCGCGCTCTTCCAGCGGCTCGGTTATTTGGCGTCTTAGAACGCTCTTTACCTCGCCGTCCCATGCACCATCACTGAGTTTTTGTGCCCAGGGAAGCTCGAAGAGAGGCCGGTAAGCGGCCAGGGCGATCAGCAAGGATGGCGGCACGGCTTGCCCGTTCTCCAGCAGGCCGGCGATGCGATGTTGCAGCTGTTCGATACACGCCTGTTCTTCTTCCGTTTCCGCAAAGACATACTCATTGGTGAAACAATTATGCGCCAGCGCCACAGTAAACGGGACGAGGCGATCCGCCGCCTGTGGTCCGGTTGTCTCGTCCAGCATCAAGCGCCGGAGATGGGTTAGCATCTGCTCTATCTCAAGGTCCGGGATCGGGCTGAGCTCTATCATCCGCAGGAAAAGTGGAATCTCCGACAGCTGCCCGGCAATGTCGTTATAGGCATCGCCGGTTTTCTGCGCCGCCAATCCTGCCGCTGCCAAAATCCGCATGAAATCAGGATGATGGCGAAGTGCGCCGATAACGGATCGGGCCATAAAGGACGGCGGCAATTTCGGCCGCTCCAGCAGCCGCGCGAGATCCTGGTAAAGATGGTCATCCACAGAGGAGAACGAAACAGATCTCAACGAAGCGGCTAAATTTGCCGAAAATAGATCACTCTCAGGCGCGAGCGCGACAGCCTGGCGGTAGCGGATTATGGCTTCCTCGAGGTCGCCATGGTCCTGCAGCGCATTGCCGAGATTATTATGTGCCTCGGCAAGATCGGGTTGGAGTTCGAGCGCCTTGTGATAACTCGCCATAGCCTCGTCCACCCGGCCCAAGCTCTGCAGGGAGGCTCCGAGATTGCTATAAATTCTGGCATAGCCGGGCTGGAGATCGAGCGCCTTGCGATAGCTGGCAACGGCTTCCTCGGCTTTGCCCAAATCTTGCAGCGCCAGGCCAAGGTTGGCGTGCGCTTCGGCATATTTCGGCATGATGACAAGCGCCTTATGGAAGCTGGCCATAGCCTCGTCTATCCTGCCGAGATCGCGGAACACCAGGCCAAGATTATTGTGTGCGGCGGCGTAATCCGGCTTGAGGGCGAGCGTCCCGCGGTAGCTGGATATGGCTTCGTCCAGTCTGCCGAGCGTCGTCAGTACGAGGGCAAGGTTAAAATGCGCTGCCGTCATATCGGGCGCGAGTTCGAGCGCCTTGCCGATAAGATCGGCGGCGGCTTCATTTTTGCCCAGTTGGTGGTTTATCACGCCGAGCAGATGCAAGGTGACCGGGTGATTGGGATCTTTCTGTAGAATTTGCTCGCAGATGCGTTCCGCCTCGGACAGACGGCCGGCGCTAAAGTGCTGAACGGCGAGATCGATGGCTGGCGTTTGCTGTTGTTCGGACATGCTTCATCCCAACGGACTATGGCTGGATGGCTTCGGTCACGCCGACGTCGCCATCCAGGATTTTATTGCCCCAAAGCCGCCTCCAGGCGGCAGTGTTTTGGCTCTTTAAGCCGTGGCTACTGGCGTCAGTCTATATACGGGACAGGCCGGCGGTTCAATTTTTCCAGCGCTTTTAAAACCTCACAGGTTGCGTCTTATTTAACTATTATTTATTGTGAATAATATTTTTCACATGACAAATACTTTTTAAGTATTATATACATATAAGACTGCATGTTATGAGCGACCATAGTACATAAATGGTTATCGGCCATATTACCGGAACAGAGCGGAAACGGGCGGAAAATGAGGCATTATCCGGCATTCTTTGACATCCAGGGGCGGCCCTGCCTGGTGATTGGCGGCGGCCCTGCCGCTTTGGCCAAAACCCGGTTGTTGCGCCGCGCCGGTGCGGACGTGACGCTGATTGTGCCATATATTGATGCCGAACTCCGTGCTCTCGGCGATCGCGGCGAGGTGACGCTGAGGATGCGTGAATTCCGCACAGAGGACGTCATCGGCTGCGCTCTTGTTCATGCCGCAAGCGGCGAGCCAGAGCTTGACCAAGCTGTCGCCTGCGCTGCCAAGGCGCTAAATATCCCGGTGAATGTGGTCGACCGTGCGACCCTCTCGAGCTTCATTATGCCCGCCATTGTCGATCGGGGCCCAGTGGTGGTCGCCATTTCCTCGGGCGGAGCCTCGCCCGTACTGGCGCGCCGCGTACGGGCCGAAATCGAAACGCTGCTGCCGCACGGTCTCGGCCAGCTCGCCCGATTCGCCCGCTCTTTCCGCTCAGCGGTGCAGGCGACATTCAATGATTTCGAGACCCGGCTGCGCTTTTGGGAAAATTTCTTCGACGGCCCGCTGGCCGAATCCGTTCTCTCCGGCAACGAACATCAAGCGCGAAGCGGCATGCTGGCATTGGTGAACCGCGCCCAGCTGCCGCCGACCGGCGAGATGCAGGACATCGCGATCGATCCCGCCCAAGCCGATTTATTGACGCTCCGCGACGTCCGGCACATCGCCCGCGCCGACGTGATCGTCCATGACGTCGCAATTGGCAGCCCCATTCTCGATCATGCGCGGCGCGATGCGGTCCGCATCCAGGCGCGTGGCAATGCGAACCAAACCATAAATCTGATGGCGGCGGAACTTCGTGCCGGCAAGCGGGTCGTGCGTCTGCTCGCGCGAACGCAAAAGCAACATGCCGGCCTCGGCGCATCCTAAAAGGAACAGAAAAATGAAACTAGATATCGTCAGCGCCAACCGCCTCAGCGATGGCCGCGTAGTCTATCTAACCCGAGACGACGGCTGGTCGGAAAGCATCATCGACGGCCGTACGGCGGCAACAAAAGAAGAAGGCACCGCGCTGCTCGCCGATGCGGACCGTGCGGTGGCGGATGGAATTATTGTCTCGCCATATCTCGTTTCGATGGCCGATGACGGCGGCGCATTTGCGCCGCTGCATTTTCGCGAGCGCATCCGCTTATTTGGCCCCAAAACCGACCGCGCTACCAGCCAGCCAGCGGGCCGAGTGGCATAAGCATGTATCGTTACGATGAATTCGATCATGCCTTCGTGCATCAGCGCGTGGCGCAATTCCGCGACCAGGTGGCGCGCCGACTCACCGGCGAACTGAGCGAAGATGAATTCAAGCCGCTCCGGCTGATGAATGGGCTCTACCTGCAGCTTCACGCCTATATGCTGCGCGTCGCCATTCCCTACGGCACCTTGTCATCACGCCAGATGCGCCGCCTCGCGCACATTGCGCGGCGCTACGATAAAGGCTTCGGCCACATCACGACGCGCCAGAACATCCAATATAATTGGATCCAACTCACCGAGGTGCCCGACTTGCTGGCCGAGTTGGCGGAGGTTGAGATGCACGCCATTCAGACCAGCGGCAACTGCATCCGCAATGTTACCGCCGATCATTTTGCCGGCGCAGCGGCGGACGAGATTGAGGACCCGCGCGTCTGGTGCGAGATCATCCGCCAATGGTCCACCTTGCATCCCGAATTTTCGTTCCTGCCACGCAAGTTCAAGATCGCCGTCAGCGGTGCGGTGAGCGACCGGGCGGCGCTCCGCGTGCACGACATCGGCCTTCAGCTTTGCCACAACGATGCCGGCGAAATTGGCTTTGAGGTGATGGTGGGCGGCGGCCAAGGGCGCACACCGATGCTCGCCAAAACCATCCGCGAATTCCTGCCCAAGGCGGAACTGTTGTCCTATTTGGAAAGCATTCTGCGCGTCTACAATCAATTGGGCCGGCGCGACAATATTTACAAAGCACGGATCAAGATTTTGGTGCATGAAATTGGCGTCGAGACCTTGGCCAAAATGGTCGAGGCCGAATGGCACCAGGTGCGCGAGGGATTTACCGACCTGCCGCAAGATGAAGTGGCGCGCATTGAACGCTATTTTGCGCCGCCGCCGTTCGATCCCGCGGCCGGCAGCGACACCGGCTTGGATGCGGCGCGGCGCGGCGACAGCGCGTTTGATCGCTGGCTGGAGCAGAATGTCGATGCCCATAAGCAGCCGGGCTACGCCATTGCCACCATCTCGCTCAAGCCTGAGGGCGGCGTTCCGGGTGATATCGACGCCGAACAGATGGACGCCGTGGCCGATCTCGCCGAGCGTTTCAGCTTCGACGAATTACGCGCGACGCATCAGCAAAATCTCGTCTTGCCGCATGTACGCAAGCGCGATCTTTATGCGCTTTGGCAGGGCTTGAAAGCGCACGGCCTGGCGACCGCCAACCGCGGCCTGATCGGCGATATCATTGCTTGCCCGGGCATGGATTATTGCAGTCTCGCCACCGCGCGCTCGATCCCGGTCGCCCAGGCGATCAGTACCCGCTTTCAGGATTTAGCGCGGCAGAAGGATATCGGCGATCTCCGGCTCAATATTTCCGGCTGCATCAACGCCTGCGGCCATCACCATGTCGGCCATATCGGCATTCTCGGGCTGGAGAAAAAGGGCGTGGAGAATTACCAGATTACCCTCGGCGGGCGAGCCGACGGCAAAGCGGCAATCGGTGCAATCATCGGGCCCGCCTTTTCGGCCGACGACATCGTTGGGGCGGTGGAAACGGTGGTGGATACCTATATCGATCTGCGCCAAACCGGCGAGCCGTTTATTGACGCCTATGCCCGTCTCGGCCGCGAACCGTTCAAGGAGCGCCTTTATGCCACTCATTAAGAATGGCGCCAGCGCCGAGGACCCCTGGCAATTCGCGGCAGACGATGCGGCGCTACCCGAGCACGGACCCGTGGCGGTATCGCCGGCCCGCTGGCAGCGCGAGAAAGCGGCGTTGCGGGCACGCGGCGAGCCGCTCGGACTGCTGATGCAGAGCGGCGAGCAGGTCGAAGACATCGTAGCGGATCTCAAAGAATTCGAGCTGATCGCCCTCGATTTTCCGACTTTCCGCGACGGGCGGCCCTACAGCTCAGCGCGGCTTCTGCGTGAGCGCTACGGCTTTGCCGGAGAACTCCGCGCCGTCGGCGATGTCTCGCGCGATCAATTCCTGTTCCTTCATCGCTGCGGCTTCAATGCTTTCCAGGTGACAGGCGCTGGCGCGTTGGAAGCGTGGCTGCGCGCGGTTTCGGAAATTTCAATTTGGTACCAGCCGACCAATGACCCGCGTGGCGCGCTCGGCGTGTTGCGCCATCGCCGCGCGGCGGCGGAATAGGGCGCGGCATGAACGGATTTGTTGAACTTCAGCGGCCCGACGCGGCAAAGCTTTCCGAGATCGCAGCACGCGCCGAGGTGCTGCACGAACGCTACGGCGAGCTTGAAGGTGAAGCGCTGCTCCGCGTCATGCTGGAGTGGGAATATTCGGGTCGCATCGCATTGGTTTCTTCGTTTGGCGCCGAGGCGGCGGTCCTGCTCGATATGGTGGCGCGTGTAGATCCCGCGACGCCGGTGATTTTCATCGATACCGGAAAGCTATTTCACCACACCCTCACATACCGCGACACATTTGTACGCCGCCTTGGCCTCACCGATGTGCGTAGCATCGCGCCGATCGCCTTCGATCTAGCTGGACACGACCCGGACGGCGTGCTGTGGCAAAGCAATCCAAACTTGTGCTGCTATTTGCGCAAAGTTTTGCCGCTAGAGCGTGCACTTGCTGGGTTTGACGCCTGGATCACCGGGCGTAAGCGCGATCACGGCGGCGAACGCACCGCGCTGCAAACCATCGAGGCGATCGATGGCCGCATCCGCTTCAACCCGCTGGCCCGGTGGACCCGGGAAAATATCGACGCGGCATTCCGCGAGCGCGGCCTGCCGCGCCACCCGCTGAATGACGAAGGCTACGCCTCGATCGGTTGCGCGCCTTGCACTGAGCCCGCCGAAGCAGACGAGGACGCGCGCGCCGGGCGTTGGCGCGGCAACACCAAGAGCGAATGCGGCATCCATCACCCCCGCTGGTCTTAAACCATGTAACCAGTGCCGTTCGGCGGCAATTTGGATTTCTGCTTCAAGCTGGGCGGTGGCTAACCTGCCAATATGTCGTTGAGAGCGTCGTTTTGAAATTTGACGTCATCGGCGTTGAGCGCGCTCGACGCGAAATGGCCATAGATCGATTCGAACACGCGTAATTCGGCGTTCGGCATCTTGCTCACTTCATATTCATTATCTTCGGGCGGGAAATAGAGATCGGTCCGCCCGGGCATGATGATCGCCTTGCAGGTAATGGCGGCGAGCGCCTTATCGAAATCGCCACCGAACACTTCATTGTCGCTGATATCGGCATATTGCCAGGTCCATAGCAGGGCGAGCAGATTATTGGCGTCCTTATGGATAAAGAAGCCCTCCCAAAACGCGATGAGGAAATCTTCGAGCGACGAGAAGCCGAGCTTGAGGTCTTCTTCGACCCTGTAAAAGGCTTGCGAAAAACCCCAGCCGGCGTAAACCCGCGCCATCGCGCGGAGGCCCGTGCTCGGCGGTGAATCGTACCAGCCATGCTGCCAGGCGCTATCCGCGGTCAAAGCTGCCTTGACGCCTTCCAGGAAGACGAAATTGTGGCGCGAACATTTGGCCGAGCCACAGGTCGGCACGATGTTCTCCACCATGTCGGGATAAAGGCAGCCCCATTGGTAGGTTTGTGCGGCGCCCATCGACCAGCCGGTCACCAATTTGATTTTTTCGATGCCGAAGGTTTCGGTCACCATGCGATGCTGCAGGCGGACATTGTCGTACATCGTGCAGTTGGGAAACCGCGCCTTGTCATAAGGCGCCGGCATGTTGCTCGGCGAAGATGACAGGCCGTTGCCCAACAAATTGGGTACGATGATGAAGTATTTTTCCGGATTGAGCGCCATGTCTGGGCCGATCGACCACTCCACATCATTGTGATTGCCGGAATACCAGGTTGGCTGAATGATGACATTATCCTTGGCCGCGTTCAGGCTGCCATAGGTTTTGTAAGCCAATTTGGCGCCGCGCAATGTGGCGCCGCTCTGCAGACGCACCTGATCCGCTTCGAAAACTTCATAATCGCTCATGTGACGCTCCCCTATCAGTCCGCCGCACAAATTGCCGCGCGTTCAGACATCATGTTGAAGGAGGGCGTCCGCTGTTTCAACGCTTGAGAGGCAAAGCCCCCCGGGGCGTCACTTGATGGTCAGCACGGCGCTGTTGGCCAGTGCGCTCACCTTGGCGGAGACGCTGCCCACCAAGAGCCCTTGCACACGGCCAATGCCGCGCCGTCCCATCACCACCATATCGACTCCGCTATCGCCGACATAATTCAGCAATTGTTCCGCCGGATCGCCACGCGCGACCAGGGCGTGCAAATTTCCGACCCCGGCATCGCGTGCTTTTGCTTCGAAACGCTGAAGCAAATTCTTTTTCGCCAATTCGGTTTCGAGGCCGTCCGGATCGGCGATTTTTTCCGAGCGCGCATATTCAGCCGCGCCGCTCGATGCATGAGCGTGATCTACCACCTGGACGACATGCAAATCGGCATCGAACTTCGCGGCCAACTCGATGGCAGCGCCCATGGCCTTGTCGGCGTGCGTAGATCCGTCATATGCGATGAGAATATTGCGATACATGGCGATCTCCTAAGATATGCGCATAGCCACATGTTAAGAGTTGGGCGGGGCGATGCCTTGACTCAGATCATGTATCGGGCGGAACTATCGCCATGAGCGAAAACCGGCGCGATGCTTTGGACGAGATGCTGCGCGCGGTCGACAAGGACATGCGGGAGACCGCAGCTCTTACCGGCCGGCGCGCAATTTCGCCGGCAGTGAGGGACGCGCTTCGTGCCGTCGCCCGGCACCAATTTGTGCGCCCGGTCGATGCTGCTGAGGCCTATGAGAACAGGCCGCTTCCGATCGGCCACGATCAAACCATATCGCAGCCCTATATCGTCGCGCTAATGACCGATTTGTTAGATTTGCCGGCGAATTCGAAATCCACCGCCCGGTTGCTCGAAATAGGCGCCGGCTGCGGTTATCAAAGCGCGATATTGAGCGAGCTGGCGCGCGAGGTCTTCGCCATTGAGATCGTCCCCGCTTTGGCGCACGCGGCTGAGGCGCGCCTCACGCGGCTGGGCTATAGCAATGTCACGCTTAAGCCCGGCGACGGCGCCTTGGGCTGGCCCGAGCATGCGCCCTTCGACGGCATTATCGTTGCCGCCGCCGCGCCGACGACGCCACCCGCATTGGTCGGCCAGCTCAAGGCCGGCGCCAAGCTGGTGATTCCACTCGGCCCCGCCGGCGCGGCGCAAGACCTGACGGTGATCACCCGCACCAATTCCGGAAAAGTAATAGAAAAAAAGATTCTGCCGGTGGCTTTCGTACCCTTCACCGGAAGCAATCGTTGACAGGCGCGGGCCCGGTCGAAACACTTGATTTCGCCGTCACAGCTCTCCCGGAAGCAAAAATGCCGCCCGAAATTCGCCACAGCGCCTGCCCGCATGACTGCCCTTCCACCTGTGCGCTGGAAGTAGAGAAGCTCGACGATTTCACCATCGGACGTATCCGCGGCGCGCGCGACAACAGCTATACCGCCGGCGTCATTTGCGCCAAGGTCGCGCGCTATGCCGAGCGTCTGCACCATCCCGGCCGCCTGTTGCAGCCCTTACAGCGCACCGGCATCAAGGGCGACGGCGAATTCCGCCCGATATCGTGGGAAGCGGCGCTCGACGAGGTGGGAGATGCGTTGTTGCGCGCCGAGCAACGCCATGGCGCAGAAACGGTGTGGCCGTATTATTTTGCCGGCACCATGGGACTTTTGATGCGCGACGGCATTAACCGTTTGCGCAACGCCAAGGGCTATTCGCTGTTCCACACCACCATCTGCGTCAACATGGCGTGGCTCGGCTTTGAAGCTGGCGCCGGCAAGCTGCAAGGCGTCGATCCACGCGAAATGGCAGAATCGGACCTGGTGATCATATGGGGCACCAATGCCGCGGCGACGCAGGTCAACGTCATGCACCATGCCATCCAGGCACGCAAAAAACGCGGCGCGAAGATCGTCGTTATCGACCCCTATCTCAATGCGACCGCGCGCCAGGCAGATATGCATCTTTGCGTTCGCCCCGGCACTGACGGCGCGCTTGCCTGTGCGGTGATGCATGTGCTGTTCCGCGATGGGTATGCGGACTGGGATTATATGGAGCGCTATGCCGACGCGCCGCATGAGTTGGAAGCGCATTTGAAAACCCGTAACCCCGCATGGGCGGCGGCAATCACCGGGCTTTCAGTGGAGGAGATCGAGACCTTCGCCAAAATGGTCGGGACGACGAAACGCACCTATTTCCGCCTCGGCTTCGGTTTTACGCGCAGCCGAAATGGGCCGGTCAACATGCACGCAGCGTTGTCGATCGCCACGGTCACAGGTGCCTGGCAATATGAGGGCGGCGGCGCTTTCAAGAATAATGAAGGCATCTATCCATGGGACAAAACGCTGATCGAAGGGTTGGATCTCAAAGACCCCTCGGTTCGCATGCTCGATCAATCGCGGATCGGCGCAATCTTGCTAGGCGACAAACGCGATCTCGGCGACGGCCCGCCAGTAACCGCGCTCTTGATCCAGAACACCAACCCGATGATGGTGGCGCCTGACCTCAACAAGGTCCATGCCGGCTTCGCGCGCGAAGATTTGTTTACCTGCGTGCATGAGCAATTGCTCACCGACACCGCCAAGATGGCCGATATCGTTCTGCCGGCAACGGCGTTTTTAGAACATGCCGATCTTTATCAGGGCGGCGGGCACCCGCATGTTCAGCTCGGGCCGAAGATCGTCGAGCCGCCGGGCGAGGCGCGCGACAACCATTATGTCATTTGCGAAATCGCCAAGCGCGTGGGCGCTGAGCACCCGGGCTTCGCGATGACGGGTGACGAGGTTCTGACGGAAACGCTGCGTGTCTCAGGCTTCCCCGATTTGGCGACGCTTGAAGACATGCGCTGGATCGATTGCCGGCCCAAATATGAAGAGGCGCATTATCAGAACGGCTTTTCCCATGCCGACGGCAAGTTCCACTTTCGTCCCAACTGGGCGGAATTTGCCCCCATCGCCGGGACCACGGCGGGGTGCGCCCATGGCAAGGCTGACGCCACGGGGATGCCGGAATTTCCCGATCATTGGGCGGTGATCGAAGAAACCAGCAACGAGCTACCGTTCCGACTGGTCACTGCACCGGCGCGCAATTTTCTCAATTCGTCTTTTACAGAGACGCCGACCTCGCGGCAGCGCGAGCGCCGACCGAGTGTGATGCTGCACCCAAAAGACGCAAAAAAACTCGGCATCCAAGACGGTCAACGCGTGCGCCTCGCCAACGAGCGCGGCGAAGTTATCCTCGCCGCCGAGCTATTTTCAGGCCTACAGCGCGGCGTGTTGGTGGTTGAGAGCATTTGGCCGAACGACGCCTTCGAGGGCGGCATCGGCATCAATGCGCTGACCGGTGCCGATCCGGTAAAGCCGATCGGCGGCGCGGCATTTCACGACAATGCGGTGAGCCTCGCCCCTGCCCCCGCCATCGCCACCGCCAACGCCACCGCCAAATGAGTGAAGCGACACCGGCGGCGCCAGCCCGCCATATCGGGCCGTTTGCGCTGTTCATACTTCTCCTTGCAGGGCTGATCTACAGCCTGCTTTTTCCTATGAACCGGATCGCCACGGAAAATGGTGTGCCACCGCTCGGCTACGTCGTGTGGGTATCGCTCGGCGGCGGCGTGCTGATGCTGATTGCCTGTGTTTTGACCGGAAAATTACCGCGCCTCGGACGCCGCCATGTAGTGACTTATGTCGTCGGTGGCGCGCTTAGCATCGCGGCGCCAATGACGCTGCTCGCCCTCGCCGCACCGCGCCTGCCCTCGAGCGTTATCACCATGATCGTCGTTCTGGCGCCGATCCTTAGTTTCGTCTTTGCCTTGCCGGTCAAGCTTGAGCGCTTTCGCTGGCTTGGCCTGGTCGGGCTGCTCTGTGCTCTGGCTGGCGTGTTGCTGATTCTGGTGCCCGAGGCGAGCCTGCCGGAGCCCGGCATGGTGGGCTGGGTTCTCCTTACCCTGCTCGTCCCGGTGGTCTTCGCGCTGTTCAATATCTTTATCGACCTCTACGCGCCACCGCAGGAAGGCGGGCTGCAACTCGGCACCGGCATTTTGCTAGCGGCCGGATTGATGATGCTGCCGATCACCGCCATCGTCGGCGGATTTCATATCTTCCCGGGGCCGAGCGCCGAAGGTGACCTCGCCGTCCTCTACGCCACCCTGATCAACGCTGTACGCTGGTGGCTGATGTTCATTATCATCCGCATGGCGGGCGCGATATTCGTCTCACAAACCGCCTACATCATCGTTCTCGGCGGTTTCGGTTGGCAGGCGCTGTTTTTCGGTGGCGAGGTGAGCGGCTATATCTGGGCCGCAGCCGGGCTGCTCCTCCTCGGCCTCGCCGTCAACACGCTCTCGAAGATGCGCCAACAACGCTTGGCGCGGCCGCGCTACAGGAACTCGATATAGCTCTTGCGTTCGGTCTCGGGCACGGTGCGACGGAAGGCATTATATTCGAAGCGTTTGACGACGCTGAAGTTGCGGCAAAATTCCTCGCCGAGCGCTTCTTTTACCCAGGACGAGGCGTCAAAGGCGTCGAGCGCATCGCCCCAATCATCGGGCAGGCGCGGGACATCCTGCGCGTCAAGATCGCCACTGGCCGCGGCCCCGGGGTCAGTGCCTTTCTCAATCCCGTCCAGCCCGGCCGCAAGATAGGCGGCCATCCCCAAATGGACTTGAATATCGCCGCCGCAAACGCGCAGCTCGGCGCGCGTTGATTCAGCCGCCTCGTTAAGCACGCGCACCGCCGCAGTGCGATTGTCGACCGCCCAGACGAGGGAAATTGGCGCAAAATTCGCCGGCACCAGCCGACGGTAGGAATTTGAATTGGGGAAAAAGATCGCGGTCAGCTCGGGCATATGGGCGAGCACGCCGCCGATGAAATGGCGGAGGGTATCGCTGATACGATCGGGCGCATCGGGCGCCGCGAAAACGTTCTTGCCGTCTTTATCGGTCAGCGACAGATGCATATGGCAGGAGTTTCCAGTGGCGCCGTCGAACGGCTTGGCCATGAAAGTGATGCGCCGGTCGATATTTATCGCCGCCTCTTTAAGCGTGGCGCGGAACAAATGCCCGTCATCGGCCATCCGGCGGATTTCCCGGTAACGCATGGTCATTTCATACTGTCCGGGGCCGTACTCGTAATGGCTGTTTTCCAACTGGCCATGCGCCGAAGCGGCTTCGAGAAGGGCCAATTCCTCGGCCAAGAAATTCGTGCGCTTTTGCATCGAATAGCATTGCAGGCCGTCATCGATCAGCTCGTGATTCTCATCGAGCAGGTAAAACTCAAACTCCGGCGCGGCATGGGCGGTAAAGCCCATATCTGCCGCACGCTTGGCCACCCGCTCGAGAACATTGCGCGGACAGCCTTCCACCACTGAGCCGTTCGGCCATACGACGGGGCCCATCACCAGCGCCGCGCCGCCCTCATGGCGCAGCAGGCGGAGCGTTGAAAGATCCGGTTTGACGATGAAATCGCCATAGCCGATGGATTCGGCGTAATCCGTGCCCGGCACCACATCTGCGTTCATGGAGAAAGCGAATACGCTGGCGCAAAAGGCCACGCCGTGATGCATGGCGTGTTCGAATTGCCCCAAAGAGACCGCCTTGCCGCGCGCGATACCGCCAAAATCAGAGTATTCGACCCGAATGCGCTCGACACCATGGCCGCGTAGCCAGGGCATGACCTCGTCCTCGCCGCCGCTGAATTGAATCGGCCATTCTTCTCCCGCTGACATGGTTCAGCCTTTCCAGTTTGTTTTTTTTGGTCAGCAGAAGATAGCGTAACCGGCCGCAATGCGTCGAGCCCGCGTTGTCGCGGGCCGTGGCGGCGGATAGGGTGTCGCGCCGCAGCAAATGGCGCGCGCGATGGCGGAAGGATACCCGAATTGACGACTAAAGAACGGCTCCCGCTGCGCATGGAAACGCGGGTCGGCGCCCTTTCGCTAACGCTTATGTTAGCCGGCGGAATCGTCGGGCCGCTGCGCTTCGTGTTCAACAAGTTCGCGGTCGATGGCGGTGTGCCACCGTTTGCCTTCGCGTTTTGGCCGATGCTGTTCGCCGGAATTCTATTGCTCCTGGTGGCAATTTTACGAGGCGAGACGCCAAGCCTGAAATTCGCCTATCTCCGCGCCTATTTGACAATCGGAATATTTGTCATGGGCGCGCCAATGGCGGTGCTCACATTTCTCGCCGATAAATTGCCGCAAGGATTGATCAGCATGGTGGTCATCCTGGCACCAACACTCACCTATCTGTTTGCCATCCTGTTTGGCGTTGACCGTCTGAAGCTGCTCAGCGTTGTCGGCCTGGCGGTCGGCATCGGCGGCATTTTGTTGATCGTGCTGCCCGATGTGAGCCTGCCGGAGCGTGACATGGTGTGGTGGCTATTGCTTGCCCTGCTGGCGCCGGTACTGCTCGGGCTCGGTAATGTTCTGACCGTATTGGTGCGCCCGCCGATGATGCCGCCAACGGTGCTCGCCGCCGGTATGTTGTTGACCGCCGCGGTCATGCTCCTCCTGCTCATGGCGGCAACCGGGCAGTTTTATTTGTTCGACAGCGCGACGCCGGGAGTGAACTGGAATTTCCTCTACGCCACCTTGCTAAATTCGGTTTTCTATATCGCCTTCCTTGAGATCATCCGCATCTCCGGCCCGGTGTTCTTTTCGCAAATGAATTATTTATCTGTCGCCGCCGGCTTCGGTTGGGGCATGGTTCTATTCGGTGAACGGTATAGCCTTTATGTATGGGGCGGCACAGCGCTGATGGCGATGAGCGTGCTGTTGCTCACCTTGGGCGCGCGGGCTGGCACACGAGCACAAAAATGAAGGCACCGCAGTCGGATTTCGATGAGTGCATGATCCTGGCGATCAAGAACATCGCTTAGACAGAGCTTCTGGAGGCCCGCGCAAACACGGAGCCTCTCGCGACCGGCGCAAACACTGTAGGAATGTAAGAATGTACGAGTAGGATATTGTATTGGCCTTTTACGACGCTGAGGAAGCACAGGAAGCATTGCGATGAAGCCCGCACAATTTTTGTACCGTGACCCCGTGACGGTCGCGGAAGCGCTGAACCTTCTCGCCGAGCATGGCGAAGACGCCCGGCTTCTCGCGGGCGGCCAGAGCCTTGTGCCGATGCTGAATTTCCGCCTGGTGCAACCGGCTGTGATTATTGACCTCAATGGAATTGAGGAGCTTGGTAATATCCAGGTTACAGGCGATTGGTTTAAGATCGGTTCCATGGCGCGTCAGGCGGCTGTGGAGAGCCATCGAGAAATCATACGGGGCTGGCCACTATTGGTCGACGCCTTGCGCCACGTCGCGCATCCGCCAATCCGCAATCGCGGAACCATCGGCGGCAGTCTTGCTCATAACGATCCTGCGGCGGAGCTACCCGCGGTCATGATCGCGCTCAGAGCCCACATGATCCTACAGAGCGCAACGGCACAACGGACCGTACCGGCGGAAAGTTTTTTTGTTAGCCCGCTGGAAACGGCATTGGCGCCTGACGAGCTGCTGGTCGCGATTGAGGCGCCGGTGCCGGACTCCTCCGCCGGATGGGGCTTCGCGGAGATTTCCCGCCGGCATGGCGATTTCGCACTGGCGGCGGCGGCAGTGCAACTGATACCAGGAGACACAGCGCGCGCACCCGGTGCGCGCATCGTTGTCACTGGGGTAGCGGAGCGCCCGCTGCGTGTAAGCGAGGCAGAAAATATTCTGTGCGAAGGCGCGTGGAGCGCAGCCCGGGATAAGGCCATCCGTGCCGCGGTGGAAACGGCGGTCGAGCCCTTTGAGGACCTTCATGCCCCGGGATGGTATCGCCAGCAGGCCGCGGGCGTGATGGCGGCGCGGGCGTGCCAAGACGCTCTGATGAGAGGCGCTGATTTTGCAGCACAGCGTGATAAGAAGCCAGGAGCCGTCGCATGAACGGGGAGCGCCGCACGGTCCGTACGATCATCAATGGTGAGCCTTTCGAGCGCGAGATCGAAGTGCGCCTCCTCGCGTCGGACTTTATCCGCCACGAAGCTGGGCTGACCGGAACCCATGTGGGATGCGAGCATGGTGTTTGCGGCGCCTGCACGATACTTCTGGATGGCGCGCCGGTGCGCTCGTGCCTTCTGCTTGCGGTACAGCTTTCCAGCCATAATGTGGAAACGGTCGAGGGACTGGAGAGCGCGCAAAATCTGCATCCGTTGCAGCAAAGTTTTTGGGAGAAGCACGGGCTTCAATGCGGCTACTGTACGCCTGGCATTCTCATGACCATGAAAGCTTTTCTGGCAGAAAACCCTAACCCGAGCACCGCCGAAATCCGTACCGTTTTAGCGGGTCATCTGTGCCGCTGCACCGGCTACCAACAGATCGTCGAGTCTGTTGTGGAAGCAGCCGAGCGGATGGCGCAACTCCCGGACGGGAAGGCGTAGCGCCATGGCAACACGGTTTGTCGGGGAGCGCATAAAGCGGCGCGAAGACCTGAGCCTGCTCACCGGGCGGGCTACCTTCATCGATGACATTGTGCTCCCGAGGATGGTGCACGGAGCGGTGCTCAGAAGCCCGCACGCCAGCGCCCGCATTCACTCGATTCAAACGGCGGCCGCGCTGGCGCTGGCGGGCGTGCATGCGGTACTGACCTCAGAGCAACTCGGCGACGCCAATAGTGACATGCCTCTGCTGAATGACGACCCGGGCTTTATCTATCCGCGGACACACCGGGCGTTGGCCGCTGGAGAGGTGCGCTTCGTGGGTGAAGCGGTGGCATTCGTGGTCGCTGACTCACGCTACGTCTGCGAAGACGCCCTGGCCTTAATTGAGGTGGAGTACGAAGTGCGCGAGCCTGCGGTGGATGTGATCGCCGCCGCCGCCACGGGCGCGCCGCTTGTTCACGACGATACCGAGTCCAATATCGCCTGCCGCACGGTGAATGAGAGCGGCAATACGGCCCGCGCGTTTGAAGACGCGGAAGTGATCATCCGAGAGGTGTTGCGACCGGAACGCGGCGCCGCCCAGCCGATCGAAACGCGCGGTGTGGTCGCCGATTATGAGACAAAAACGGGGCGATTAACGGTCTGGGACACGACCCAAGTGCCGGTCGGCGCGCGCACCGTGCTGGCGGAAAAACTGGCCATGCCAGAAGCCGATATAACCGTAATCGCCCCGGATGTTGGCGGTGGGTTCGGCGTGAAGATCATGCTGGTTTACCCTGAGGAACTTCTGGTTCCCTTCGCCGCGCGCATGCTCGGGCGACCGGTGAAATGGATCGAGGATCGTCAGGAGCATTTCCTGGGTTCCAACCACGAGCGCCTGATGGTGCATGAGGTGACCCTCGCGGCGACTCGTGATGGCCGCCTGCTCGGCCTCAGCGATACCTTTTACTACGACTCAGGCGCTTATTGCCCCTATGGCCCGATCAACGCGATCTGTTGTCAGGGTATCTTGCCCGGGCCTTACAAGATTCCGAATCTGCGCACAGAATATCTCGCCGTCTATACCAACACGCCGATCGTCAGCCCCTATCGTGGCGCCGGCCAGCCCCACGGCGCATTCGTCATGGAAACCATGATGAACCGTCTGGCGGGCGAGCTGGAGATGGACCCCGTGGAGGTACGCCGCCGTAATCTGGTGAGCCCGGCGGATTGCCCCTATGACGCCGGTACCGTCTTTCAGAACGACACGCCACTCATCCACCAGGATTGCGATTATCCGGCCGAACTGGAAAAGCTCCTTGAGGCGCTCGATTATGATGCTGTGCTCCGGACGCTGCCCGGACTTAGGGACGTAGGGGTTTATCGCGGCATCGCCGTCGCGTTCTATGTGGAGGGCACCGGTATCGCGCCCTATGAGGGTGTGGAAGTGCGCGTGGAACCTACCGGATTCGTGCATGTCGCTACGGGATATCCCGCACAAGGGCAAGGCCATCATACCGCACTGGCGCAAGTAGTCGCTGAAGCGCTCACGGTGGATCTTGAACAGGTGAGAGTGCAAAGCGGACGCACCGACGCCTTCGCCTGGGGCGTCGGCACTTTGTCGAGCCGTTCCGCGGTAATTGGCGGCACCGCAGCGGTACTGGCCTCCGCGCGGGTACGAAAGAAGGCGCTGGAACTGGCGGCCACCCAGCTGGAAGCGGCGGTTGACGATCTGGAGCTTGTCTCCGGTTGCGTGCAAGTGAAAGGGGTACCCGGGCATTCGATTACCCTCGGCGAGCTCGCGGCGCAGTCAAACCCGATCAATTCCCTGGAGCCGGGCGTCGAGCCCGGCTTGCGGGCCACCGAATATCACCGACCCGAAGGTGCGGAATTTTCTAGCGGTATTCATGGTGCGATTGTAGATGTTGATATCGAGACAGGCGTTCCCACCATCCAGAAATATGTTGTCGTCCATGATTGCGGGAATATGATCAACCCCGCCATCGTCGAAGGGCAGGTTTTGGGCGGTACCGCGCAAGGCATCGGCGGTGCATTCTACGAAAAACTGGTTTTCAACGATCAGGGCCAGTTGCTGACGACGACGTTTATGGACTATCTCTTGCCGACCGCCATGGAAATTCCCGAAATTGAAATTCATCATTTGGACCGGCCTTCGACCCGCAATCCGCTCGGCGTCAAAGGTGTAGGAGAGGGCGGCGCCATCGGCGCACCCGCGGTATGTGCTGCGGCCGTGGAAGCGGCGCTGCAGCCGTTCGGGGCCCGCTGTAATGCCGTTCCGCTCAGTCCAAGCGATATTCTCGCAATGATCAACAATGCAAAGATAGGCTGACATGCCGCATTATACTTTGGCCATCGACGTTGGCGGCACTTTCACCGACGTGATCTGTTTTAACGCCGAGACGGGCACGGCGGAAATCGCCAAGGCGCCATCGACGCCGCCTGATTTCATCGGCGGCATGATTAACGGCATCACAGCGCTCGGCATCGAGCCCGCGGAAATCAGCCTCATTAAGATCGGCACCACCATCGCCACCAACACCATAATCATGCGCACGGGCGCGCGCACAGCATTGGTAACGACGTTGGGCTTTACCGATGTTCTGCACGCAGCGCGCGCCGCCCGTCCGACGCTCTACGATTCCGATTGGGACCCCGCGCCGGCTCTCGTATCGCGGCGCGACACGCACGCCGTTCGCCAGCGCACAACATATGAGGGCGAGGAGATTGAGGCGCTTGATGAGGCGGGCCTGCGCGCGATTGCCGTCAAGTTGCGCGATCAGGGCGTAAAAGCGGTCGCCGTCAGCTTTCTGCACAGCTATATCAACGGCAGCCATGAGCGCCAGGCGCGGGATATTCTGTTGGAGGAAATCCCAGACGCCTATGTGAGCCTTTCATCCGATATTCTGCCCGAAATACGAGAGTTTGAACGCACCAGCACGACGGTCGCGAATGCCTATTTAGGGCCGGTCCTCGACCGTTATCTGTCAGCCCTGGCCGAGCGTCTTAAGGCCTTCGGATATAGCGGTCCCCTGCTGATCATGCACTCCGGCGGCGGCGTGATGTCGGTCGAGGCGGCGCGCGAGATTCCGGCGCGGATCTGCCAATCCGGGCCGGCAGCCGGCGTCATGGCCGGCGCAAATCTTGGACAGGTCACGGGCCGGCCGAATGTGATCAACCTGGATGTCGGCGGCACCAGCGCCGATGTATCTCTGGCGCGCGGTGGACGTCCGTTGATCCGGGCGGAGTGGAATGTCGATTTTAACATCGTCATTAATTTTCCTTCGGTGGAT